>Ga0209404_10002482_pt1 | contig 11387 bp, 8 predicted proteins | sample TroAtlMetagenome_2_FD_187447 | JGI IMG/M metagenome (GOLD analysis project Ga0209404, IMG submission 187447) | Marine eukaryotic phytoplankton communities from Atlantic Ocean - Tropical Atlantic ANT8 Metagenome (SPAdes) (version 2) | ecosystem: Environmental > Aquatic > Marine > Oceanic | place...
GTTATCAGAACCAACGGGCACAAATGGAATCACAATTTGGCGAAAGCATTGCCCAGTTGTTTTCAAGCGAACAGTATTTAAGTGACTTTCGTCGTAACGTACTAGATAGACTTATTGCTGAAAAACTTATTCAGCAACAAGCACAGGAAATGGGCTTGCGCGTTAGCGATGCTCAAATTCGTGAAACTATCGTACAAATGCCAGAGTTTCAATTCGGTGGCCAATTCGACAACGAACGTTTCCAAACTATTTTGCGTCAAAACGGTTTTCAGGTTGCTGACTTCCGTGACTACTTACGAATTCAAATGACGCAAAATCAATTGGCTGCAGCGTTAACAAATTCTGAGTTTGCGTTACCTGGTGAAGCTGAACGTGCAAATGCATTGCAACTTCAAACTCGTGACGCTAAATACGTGATGATTGATTCTGCTTCATTCGCCGAGTCGGTGGAAGTCACAGAAGATGATGTTGCTGAATATTACAACGCCAACATCACTGCATTTGATACAGAAGAGCAAATTAAACTTGCTTATGTATCACTCACGGTAGAAGACGTTAAAAGCCGCGTAAGCGTAGATGACGACGCCGTTCGCACTTACTATGACAATAACTTAAGCGGTTATGGCAAAGAAGAAGAGCGTCGTGTGTCACATATTCTTATTGAAGCTGGCGATGACGCTGAAGCAGCGAAAGCGAAAACTCAAGCGCTTTTAAACCAATTGAACGATGGTGCTGATTTTGCAGAGTTAGCTGAAAGTAGTTCAGATGACACCTTTTCTGCTGAAAATGGCGGTGATCTCGATTTCATTACGCCTGGAATGATGGACGATGCGTTTGACGAAGCGGTATTTAGTTTAGCCAATGTGGGTGACTATACCGACGTTGTTGAAACCGAGTTCGGTTTTCACATCATTAAATTAACTGAACTTAAAGAAGCGCAAGTTCAAGCATTTGAAGATGTAGAAGCAGAAATCCGCGAGACATTGCTAACTGACAAAGCATTAGAAGAATTCTTTGAGTTGCAAAATACCATGGCTGAAATTGCATTTGAAGTGCCAGATACTCTAGAAGATGTGGCTAACGCAGTTGATTTACCTGTGCAAGAAACTGACTTGTTTAGTCGTAACACTGTGCCAGTAGATATGAGCTCACCTGCACTGACTGAAGTCGCGTTTTCTTCTGAACTTATTGATGAAGGCGTTAACAGTGACATTATCGAGTTAGATGATGAAACGGTAGTTGTAGTGCGTGTTGTAGAACATTTGCCACAGCGTACTCAAGCGTTAGACGAAGTTCGTGACGGTATTGTAGCAACAGTGAAAGCACAGAAGGCGCAAGAAGCGGCTGAAAGCTGGGCTACAGGTATTGTTGATTCGCTGAAACAAGGCGAAAGTGTAGCTTCTACATTAGCGGAAAAATCACTAAGTTGGGAAACTGCTGAAGCTGTTGCGAGAAGTGGTAGTACACTAAACCGCAGTATCGTAGATAAACTGTTTACCTTATCTAGTGAAGCAGAAAAGCGCGTAGATGTGATTGCAACTGTGAACGGTGACGTTGCCATTGTTGAACTTGTTAAAGTGAACAGTGCGCCTACGTTAAGTGCTGAGATGTCAGAAAGTCTGAAACCTCGTTTAGCGCAGATGCAAGGTCAACGTGTTTACCAACAGTTCATTGAAGCATTACGTGCTGATGCCGATGTGACAGTGTCTGAAAGCCTTTAGTATTGTTGAACTTACTGTTTAGGGGCTGGCGAGAATTTAAGTAGGCTGAAACGTAATACTATTATGTTTTAGTCCTAGCGCTGGTTTGTTCTAGCCTTGACCTTAAAGTAAGCGAAAAATACACTAAAAAAGCCAGTGTTGAACAAGCGATGTTGTTATCGCTTCGCCAACACTGGCTTTTTTTGCGCTACATTTGGTAAGTAAAAGTAAACTAATGCGTTAGAAAAAGCATGAGAGCGTAAAAAGCCGCAATGACACTCGACAATACCAGTATGTAAGTAAAACCTTGTTTACCCTGCGCTAGGGAATAGCTATTCACCCTTAAGTAGCCAAACCACAATAACGACAAGATAAGTGGTATCAGTACAATAATCTTTAGCAAAACTCGACCTCGCATTGTATCGGTAAAGGGTTATTACAATATGTATAGTGCGGTAGCTTTCAGTAGTAATCTAATTCCACTGCATGAGCCCGCTGCATGATTATAAGTTTAACGATAAATTCAAACTATATCCCTAACTATATATGAGTAAGGTGTATAAGGGGAATTCAGTTAAGCCTGTGGGTTATTTTCATTTTCGGGGCATTGATACCTGTAATAGTAATTAATGCGGCTGGTAACTAATAAGCTAGTAACTTACGGGCTAGTAGCTAAGCAGTTCGATTGGCCTTTCTGTATTAACCTCGTTTTGTTTATCCTTTTCTTTGTCATTTCCTTGTCTTAATTTTGTTATCCCCGTGTCATCTTTACTTTGTGTAATAACGTGTAAGCAAACTAATAAACTCTATTTACCCTTATGAACACTACAGCGGTTTCCTTACTTCAACACGCTAGAAGCATTCATTTTGCTGAGGTGCTTATGGCACGAGAATCCATCACCCCAGTTGATGCAGGGTGTCAAAGCTATCTTATGCACCGTTTGGAAAAGCTAGGTTTTGTATGTGAAAAGTATAAAGTAAAAGGAGTGACTAATTTAATTGCTAAATGGGGCAATGGACCTACTCACTTTGCTTTTTCTGGCCACACCGATGTGGTGCCACCAGGACCGCTGGAAAAATGGAAATCTCACCCTTTTTGTCCAGTGATAAGCCAAAATAAACTTTATGGTCGTGGTGCTGCCGACATGAAAACGGGTGTTGCTGCTATGCTAGCAGCCACAGAAAGAGCGCTCCCATCAATGGATTCGAACCAATATACTTATTGGTGGTTGATTACCAGTGATGAAGAAGGCGTGGCTGAATATGGCTCTAGATGGATAAAGGCCTATTTAGATGCTAAAAAAATTACCCTTGATATGTGCTTAGTAGGCGAGCCTACTGCTACGCACACTACTGGCGATACCATAAAAGTAGGGCGTAGAGGCTCCTTATCAGGCACTATTCTCGTATCGGGTAAGCAGGGTCACGTAGCCTACCCACATACGTGTGATAACGCTATTCACAAAGCAAGCAGAATTATACAGGCGTTATCCTCTTATGAATTTGAACAAGGTAGCCCAGACTTTCCCGGTACGTCCCTGCAAGTCACTCACGTTGATACGGGCGCTTTTACTGATAATTTAGTGCCGGGGAGTACGCGTATTGAATTTAATGTGCGTTACGCTTGGCAATTTAACCGCGACAGCCTAGTTAAGTTGCTAGCAGGTATTATCGGTGACATAGATGGTGATGCGTCGATAAGCTGGTCTAGACCTTGTGAATCCTATATGAGTAAAACCAATACAGAAAAGCGCTGCTTAATTACTATTGCAGAAAAAGCCATTGTGCAAGCCACAGGCAGATATCCCCTAGTCAGCACCTCTGGAGGAACATCAGATGGACGGTTTTTCGCATCAGACACAACGCAAGTAGTGGAAGTCGGTGTGCCAAATGCTACCATCCATCAAGTTAATGAACACGTGCATTTATCGGATATAGTAACCTTAGAAGATATCTTCACCGATATTCTGCTAAGCCTATAAATTTACGCCGACTTCTTTAGTTCAGGTTTTAATTGAGTTGCCCCTAAATACCGTTCCTTTTTCTTGGGCGTCAGTGCTTCTAAATCAACCACGACTAAGCCATCTATACAGTCGTTAAAATCAGGATCTACATTGAAATCGAGAAAGGCCACTCCACCAGTCTTCGATAGTTCACTGTATTGCTTGTATAAAGTTGGGACATTAACCCCCATATTAGCGAGTAAATGCTTTAACTGAGTAAACTCAGATTTATAGTCTTTACCGGTAAAAGTATACAAGGCGTCTTGTGACATTTGATAAGGGCGTTTCGATTTAGCTTGGCCAAATTTGGCCGGGAAGTAAATGGAGTAAAACTGTACTATCAAATCTTTAGCTGGCTGAGGATAAGCGTTGCTTAATGATACTGCCCCAAACATATATCGGTACTTCGGGTAACGATTTAAAAAAGCACCAATGCCCACCCATAGATAATCTAGGCTGCGTTTACCCCAATAGCAGGGTTGCACAAAACTTCTACCCAGCTCCAATCCAGCACCAAACATGACGGCGTTACTGTCATCGGTACCATAATCGAACAAGGTGGCTGAATATAAACCTGTGGGGTGATCTTGTTTGCTCAATAACTCAGCATCACCAAATCGATAAGCCCCTACTATTTCTAAATTACTCTCATCCCATAAAATTAAATGGTAATAATGGGTGTCGTATTGGTCTATATCACGGCGTTTGTTCGTGCCTTCGCCCACTGCACGAAAAGCAATTTCTCTCAAGCGGCCAATTTCACGCATAATCGGTGAGCAATTTTTATGTTGGTATAAATATATCGACTGACCATCACTGGTGTGGCCTAAGTGTTCGCATTGCTTCATCGCACGGGAAAGCTCTTTTCTGTCTTCCGGCATGGCCACAGGGGCTTGGGTGTCGAAAATGCCTTTTTTATTACTGCCAATCCGATATAAGTGGCGCTTAAATAGTTTCACCTGATCTTTAAGCGCTATGCTAGTTTGTTGGTAAGACTCAAAGGGAATAAGCTCGCCTATTCGCATAGGAAGGTGTTTCTTGCGTTGCTTAAACATCTCTTTTACCAGCAGCGCAGTGGCTAAAGGTTTGTACACCATAGACACTCCGTAAAATAGCGGGCTATTTTTGGCATCGATATAAACCGGGAGAATGGGAGATTTGGCTTGTCGGGCTATGCGTAAAAAGCCTGAATGCCACAGCGTATCTCGCACTCCTTGAGGTCGTAGTCGTGACACTTCTCCCGCGGGAAATATTAAAATGGCGCCGTCTGAACGCAAGTGTTCTTGTATAGCACTTAAATGCTGCTTCGGCGTACCGCCTTGCATGTTGTTTACTGGCAGTAACATGTCGTGCAAAGGCTCAATAGCCATGAGCATTTGGTTCGCGACTACTTTTAAGTCGTGACGAACTTCACTCACCAGCTTGATTAATGCAAGGGCATCTAGTGAGCCGATAGGGTGATTGGCAATAATCACCACGCGTCCTTGTGATGGAATACGCTCTTTCTCTACATCGCGGGTAGAGTAACTAATATTAAAGTATTCAAGCACCTGCTCTACAAAGTCGATATCTTCGTAGTGGGGGTAAGTTTCGCCGAACTCTATTATTTCTCGTTCATGCAAAAGGTGGCGCAGCACGAACGATAAAGACCTAAACAACAAGGGGTTGTTAGCCACTTGGGGATAGTGTTTATTTAGTACTTCATCAACTGTAAACATAGTCTTTCTCGGTTTTTGCGAACAATAGCAGGGGAATATGACGTTTTTCACACAGTTTGATGTCAGTTATCTGACAATGCAGAGGCCCGCGTTTCGTGCATTATGAAACGCGGGTTTAAGTGGTATGCTTATGCTGCCTTTGATGGTGAATTTTTCACTTTTAATGGGGTAACGTTATCTGCGTTGTTGATGGTCTCAAGGGAATAAATCAGGGATAGGTTTCCATTTTCGTCTTCACCCAATGCAGTACAGTTTTCCATCCAATCACCGTCGTTAATGTAGTGGATGCCATTTTCCATTGTGCTTTCAGGGTGATGAATATGACCGCAAATTACGCCATCAAGCCCCATTTCTGCAGCCCGTGAACAACAAGCCTCGCGGTAGCGAGCAATCGCTTCGTTTGCTCCTTTGATGTGTTTTTTAATGTAACCGGCAAGTGACCAATACTCACGTTTACGCCAACTACGAAAACGATTGAACTCGCGATTTAAAAACAGCAATAGGTCGTAACCTTTATCACCAATCCACGCATGAAATTTACCCATGGTGACATCGCCATCAAATTGATCGCCATGTAACACAAGGTAGCGTTTGCCTTGGGCAGTGGTATGCACAAGTTGACGTTCAATTTCGATATCACCAAATGCCATGCCTGAGTATGACTGAATGGGTTCGTCATGATTACCTGGGAGATAAACGACGCGAGTGCCATCTTGGCTCATGGCCATCAGCTTATGCATAACTTGATTGTGCGCTTGCGGCCAACGAAACTGTTTTGTCATTTGCCACATATCGACAATGTCGCCAACCAAATAAAGCGTGTCGACAGTGACGCCGTTTAAAAACGTAAGTAGGTATTCAGCTTTGCAATCACGATTGCCAAGATGAATGTCAGAAAGCCAAAGTGTGCGGTAATGTGTTTTTTTCATAGCAAGGTCCCAAAGCGATTGCCTTGGAACGCCACTATATGGAGGTTAATTGACAAAATAGTGACGCTTGTTTGACGATAGTGTTACAGCTAGCTTTTCTACATACTCTGGTTCTTATAGAAGCTCATCGGCTAACGCCAGTAACTTCTCTCGCATCCACTTATTCACTAAATCCTCATCAGCTTGCTGATGCCAATACATGTGAATGGGCATAAGTGGTACGTCAAAGGGTAGTGTGGTAACGGCAACTGGCAGGCTGCTAGTAATCTGCTGTGCATAACGACTTGGTACGGTAAGTAATAAATCTGATTTACTGACTACACTTGCGGCAGCGAAGTAATGTTCGCACTGCAGGGCAAATTGTCGCGTGGCGTTTTGTTTCGCAAGCGCTAAGTCTACCGTATCTAATCGAGAGTCTTTCAAGGTAACCAGAACGTGTGATGCTGATACATAATTCGCTAGCGTTTTGTCTTTTAAAATGGAGTGTTCTCGCGCACAGATAAGTACGAAATGCTCGTCGCATACCAGTGTTGAACGAATATCAGGGCCTGTAGGCACCAATGCATCGATAACAATATCCAGTTCTTTATTAGCAAGAGCGTTTTCAAGTTCAGGGCGGGTAACCCGTCTACTAGTTACGGTAATATTTGCTGCATTTTGCAAAAGCTCGGGAATAAGCGTGGGTAGAAAGGTTGACTCAAGAATGTCTCTTAACCCTAACTTAATTTCTCTTTTATAGCGGCTGATATCAAAATCAATGGGATCTGACAGCGTAGACTCTAAATGCGAGAGGGCTTCTTTCACCTGTTGAATGATAGATTGGCACAAAGGGGTTGGTACCATCCGCCGGCTATGGCGCACGAATAGTTCATCATCAAACTTTTCTCGTAAACGTGACATTGCATGACTCACGGCCGGTTGCGTTAGATGCAATGCTTTGGCGGCCGCAGTAATACTCTCTTCTTCATACACGGCTTTAAGTACAAAAAACAAATTAAGATCTATTTTTCCATGCATCATATTTATGAAATTCCATAAAGAAGTATCATTTTCATTTATTTTTATCGAGGTTACACTGGATTTAATGTTAATTGAAGTGTGACTTTGTAGCTAAACTGTTACGTGTGGGGCGGGGAAATCGCTGCCAAAATGAAGTTTCAGCCATTACACAGAAAGTTTAGTGGCAGTTTGTAAACTGGCTTATTTACTATTATTACAATAAAAAGGGTGTATATGCAGGCCTCGATTTTTACCGAAATACTTCTTCCACTGGCTTTGGCTTTCGTGATGTTTGGTATGGGGCTTACGTTAACGGTAGCCGATTTCACCCGTCTACTTAAAGCGCCTAAAGCCATCGTAGTGGGGCTGGTGGGGCAAACCGTATTGCTGCCTTTATTGGCGTTTGGCTTGTGCATGGCATTTTCTCTTCATCCAGCAATGGCCATAGGTATTATGATTTTATCAGCGTGTCCAGGTGGCACGATGAGCAACTTAATAAGTCATATTGGGCGAGCGAACCTTGCGTTATCTGTAAGTTTAACAGCACTATCTACCTTTATTTGCGTATTCTCAACGCCTTTTATAATCCACTATTCCATGGACTATTTCGCTGGTGAGAACGCACCTTCATTTTCCATTGTTACTACCGTCGTCGGCTTGGTATGTGTGTCTATCGTGCCTGTCATCATTGGTATGGCGATACGGCACTTCAAACCTGCATTCTCTATTAAGGTAGAGGGCTTTTTTAGAACGTTTTCATTATGGTTCATGATTGCCATGATCATTGGCATATTAATTAGTGAGCGGGCGAACTTGATGGCGTCACTAGAAGAGGCCTTGCTAGTATGCTTAGCCCTGAATATTTCAGCTGTGATACTGGGGCTTATTTTGGCTTTTGCCTTTAAATTGTCGAACATTGACGGTATTACACTGGCTATTGAAGTGGGTGTGCAAAACGCAGCGCTGGCCATGTTAATTTGTATTACCTTCTTAAATTCTCCTGAATTTGCCGTAGCGGCTGGAGTTTATGGGTTAACCATGTATGCAGGCCCTGGGCTTTTAGCTGTATGGTCGAAGCGCCTGAAAAATGCCACTAAAAGCGCTGATGGTGATGAAGGTAAGGACAAACCACTTGCTACTCAAAAAGCCTAAGCTGAGCGCTAACAATAAGAGCAAAACATACGAGTACAAAAACATGGGTACAAAGACAAGTCATATAAAAACAAACGATAAAGAAAAACGCATCCTTATTACCGGTGGCGCCACGGGACTAGGGCAAGCCATAGCACTTGCATTAATTAACGAGCACAGTAAACGCGGCGAAAAACTGAAAATATGTATCGCTGATATCCATGAGGAGCGAGGGCTAGAAACGCTTGCCTTACTAACAGAAAAAGGTACAGAGGCTTTCTATCAGCCATGTGACATTACCCAAGACGATGAAGTCGCTAATTTGGTTAGCGCTATAGAAGCACAATGGGGCGGTGTTGATCTTGTGTTCAACAACGCTGGCGTAGCGTCTGGCGGTAGTTTAAGTGATGAAAGTATTGACCAGTGGAAATGGATTTTCGATATTAACCTGCTAGGTATGGTGCGTGTCAGCAAGGCTATATTGCCTTTGTTTAAAGCGCAGGGCGGGGGCTATTTTGTAAATATAGCGTCGCAAGCGGGGCTAACGCCTATTCCTTACATGAACAGTTACAACGCAGTGAAGGCGGCTGTGGTATCACTGTCTGAAACCATGAAGCTAGAGCTTGCTCCCGATAATATCGATGTGAGCGTGGTGTGCCCTAGTTTTTTCAAAACCAACCTTGATGAGTCGATGCGAAGCGACAACCCCGCCATGCATAAAATGATGGCGCGGTTCTTTAAAAAAGCAGATATGACTAAAGAAGAGGTGGCGCAAAGTATCTGTGATCAGGTTACCCAAAAGCGGTTTTTAATCCTTACCCACAAATTAGGTAAACGGGCATTTTTGATGAAAAAACTATTACCCACCCAGACCTATATTAATAACATGCTAAAACAAACTAAAGCGATGAAACGTGCAATGGAAAGACGGTAACCCATGACGAATACAGTATTAGATAAAGCAGTATCAGTAAGAGAAGGCGAAGAACTAGACGTTAATGTTGTCGATGGGTGGCTGAAAAATCATATTCAAAACCTTATCGGCACACCTAGGGTGACACAATATTCAGGCGGTGCGTCTAACTGGACCTACTGTCTTGAATACGACAATACGTCGTTAATATTACGCCGTGCACCCGCGGGCACTAAAGCGAAAGGTGCCCATGATATGGGGCGTGAATATCGTCTTCAAGCCGCGCTGAAGCCGGTTTATAGTTATGTGCCTGACATGCTAGCGTATTGCGATGATGAAGCCGTGATTGGTACAGAATTCTATATCATGGAAAAGCTGACTGGCGTTATTCCCCGTAAGAATCTTCCTCGCGATTTAAAGACCTCTCCAGAGCAGACGCGTCAGTTGTGCAAAAATGTACTTGATAGCTTAATAGAGCTGCACAAAGTTGACTATAAAGCGGCAGGTTTAGACACTATTGGCAAAGGTAGCGGTTATATAGAACGCCAAATTACCGGCTGGAGTGAGCGCTACACCAAAGCAAAAACTTGGAATGTCCCTTCGGGCAAAGGTGTTATGCGCTGGCTTAAAGCTAATATGCCAAGTGAAGAGCGTATTTGCATTACTCACAACGATTTTAGATTCGACAATGTGGTGTTAGATCCTAACGACTACACCAAAATTTTAGGTGTGCTTGATTGGGAGTTGGCCACTCTTGGCGATCCCTTGATGGACTTGGGCAATACGTTGGCCTATTGGGTTAATGCAGATGATGATTTTCTCGCTCAATCTACACGTAGGCAGCCCACTCATCTAAAAGGCATGATGACACGAGATGAAGTGGTGGCTTATTACTGCAAGCAAATGGATATTGACGTTGATGATTTCACTTTCTATGAAGTGTATGGCTTGTTTCGTTTAGCGGGTATTGCACAGCAAATCTACTACCGCTATCACCATGGGCAAACCAATAACCCAGCGTTTAAAAACTTTTGGATATTCATTCATTATTTAATGTGGCGTTGTAAAAAGGCCATTCGTAAATCAGGAAAAAGAAAATGACAACAAGACAAAATATTCTGATAACGGGGGCTAGCTCAGGCCTTGGTAAAGGAATGGCGGCGGAGTTCGCAAAGCAAGGAAGCAACTTAGCATTGTGCGCAAGGCGTTTAGACCGCCTAGAGGCGCTTAGAAGTGAACTACTAGCAGTAAACCCTAACATCAAGGTGCTAATTAAGTCGCTTGACGTGAACGACCACAACGCGGTTTTTGAAGTGTTTGACGCATTTAAACAAGAGATGGGGCAACTCGATAGAGTTATCATCAACGCGGGAATGGGTAAAGGTGCCTCTATTGGCACGGGTTTTTTTAATGCGAATAAGCAAACCGCAGAGACTAATTTTGTGGCAGCACTTGCACAAGCCGAAGCGGCCATGACCATTTTTAGAGCGCAAAATGCAGGTCACCTAGTGACGATTTCATCAATTAGTGCGGTAAGAGGCTTTAGGCGAGCCATGACAGTGTATGCGGCCACTAAAGCAGGGCTTACGTCGATGACAGAGGGTATTCGTTTGGATGTGATGAATACACCAATTAAGGTGAGCTGTGTTCATCCAGGGTTTATTCGTACCGAAATTAATGAAACCGTAGAGAAAGTACCGTTTATTGTCGATACTGAGACCGGCTGTAAAGCGTTGGTAAAAGCGATTAATAAGGAAAAAGCAGTGTCTTATGTGCCAAGTTGGCCGTGGGCGTTATTACATTGGATACTACGTGTTGCGCCTTCTAGCACCATTCGCAAAATGAGTTAGGGCTAAGGTTCTGATAAAAGCCTCAAATAAAAGGCACAAAAAAAGCGCCAATAGGCGCTTTTTTACTAACTGTAAAATTTAAGCTAAAGCTTTAATTTGTGCAGCTAGGCGGCTCTTGTGACGAGCAGCTTTATTCTTGTGAAT
>Ga0209404_10002484_pt1 | contig 11382 bp, 17 predicted proteins | sample TroAtlMetagenome_2_FD_187447 | JGI IMG/M metagenome (GOLD analysis project Ga0209404, IMG submission 187447) | Marine eukaryotic phytoplankton communities from Atlantic Ocean - Tropical Atlantic ANT8 Metagenome (SPAdes) (version 2) | ecosystem: Environmental > Aquatic > Marine > Oceanic...
ATTCGTAGTACTGTCTTGGGTTAAGAACACCAACTCTACCTTCAGTAGAAACTCCTTTCTCATCTAGTGCAGCAGCTGCATCGTAGAAAGCATTTATTAGGAATGTAGAATTGTAAGCGTCAGATGCCTGTGCGTTTGTACCTACACGAATCTGTGTACCACCGGGCTCAACAAAGTTAGCCTTAGTGATTGGGCTAGCTTGTCTAGCTGCCTTAGTGATTGATCTGAAGATCTTTCTGTCATACTTCTCTGCTAGTGCATAGCCGATTTTCTTAGAGATTTCTCCTCTTAGATCATAGTGTGCTAGTGTTTCATCTAGCTCATAAACGAACGCAGAACTGATTAATAGATCGTCGCAAGTTATGGTTTTCTCAGCTACTGGAGGTGCTCCATCAGAGTTACCTAGTATACTGTTTCCGGGTGTATGATACTCGGCTGTTGTTCTACCTGTGAAAATGAACTGAAGTGACTTACCATTCTTTAGGGTTCTCTTCATTATAAGGTCTCTAGCGATTGTATTACGCTGGAATCCTTTGAACATTTCTCCACTAAAAAGCTTTAAGTAAAGGGCTCTTCTATTAGCGGTAGTAGACGCAACACCATTATCAGCACCGGGGCTTGTTAAAGCCGTTGTTAATGTGCTATTCTGTTGTGCCATTATATTGGTTTAAAAAAAGTTTGTATTGCTTAGTACTAATTGTCTCGAGATTGTTGTGGTCTATCCCACCGTCTAGACGGCTGATGGTATCCGGCGTACCGGGCAAAAGCCAAGTGAAAGAGAGTCCGACTCTGAGGTGCTCTCATCCTGTTCTTTCAATATTAAAAGAAAAAGTAATTCTATAACCATCATGCTTTTCCTTAGCTTTTGGAACTAAGTGTTGAGCGTCTGGTGTGAATAATAATAGATCACCTTCTTCAATATTAAAAGCACCTTTAGAATTATTCTGAAAGTAATGATGTTGTGGAGTTAATCCTATATTAGAAATATGAGATGAATAAGTCTCATCACGAGATACGAATAAGACTGGGTGATCTTTATCACTTATCTGTAAATAATAGATTCCACATAAAACAACTGGACCGCCTAAATGATTATGATACTCCTGATACATGTCCCATGTATGTACATTAAACCAAGAGACAAATTGATAATCAAAAGGAGGGTAATTAAACTCATCCAACCAAGAATGTATATGAGGAATCAAATCTCTATGGATAATACCCATATCTGTCTGTCCACTTTCTTGCCATGTATTGCAGAGATCTGCCCAATGAGCTTTTTGATTTGGATTATCTTTAAATTGTTCAATAAGTTTAGGAATATAAGTATCTTTATGTGTTTGATAATTCTCTAACTTATGTTTATAAATTACGTTAGGAAATAGGGTGATTATTTCTGCCATAAAAAAAAGATAATTGATTTGGAGAAGAGCTTTGACGTGTCTCTTCTCTCATATGGTATAGAACGTGTGACCATTCTATACAACAAAAAAGGACAAGGAGTCCGAAGACCCCTGCCCATAATGAATTAATTTTCACTTAACAAATTTTGTGTAAGCAATGCCACGATATACGTAAGTTACTTGCATAGTAATCTCCATATACCACAACCCCGTTCCATGCTGTGGTGTTCATGCGTCCAGTTAAGGATGAACGGACGTGCTTGCTATTCTCCTGTAAGAGCTTCTTCTAGCGATTCAAACTCTTTCTCTTCAGTTTTGTTTTCAGGTTGCTTTGCTTCTGGTTCAGGTGAATAGCTAGTAACAGAAGCTTTAGCTATTGATGATTGATGTGACATTATCCTAATACGGGTGCTGATAATACTTCACCAGCTAAGTCTAGTGGGAAGTTGTGAGCGTTACGTTCGTGCATAACCTCAAAGCCTAAGTTCTGTCTGTTAACTATGTCAGCCCATGTAGGGATAACTTTTCCATTAGCATCAACAACGGACTGGTTAAAGTTAAAACCATTGAGGTTGAAAGCCATGGTACAGACTCCCATAGAGGTAAGCCATATGCCAACCACGGGCCAAGTAGCCAGAAAGAAATGTAAGCTGCGACTATTGTTAAAAGAAGCATATTGAAATATTAATCTACCGAAGTAGCCATGAGCTGCAACGATGTTATAGGTTTCATTTTCTTGACCAAACTTGTAGCCATAGTTCTGCGATACATCATCAGTTGTTTCCTTGATAATTGAGGAAGTAACAAGACTTCCGTGCATAGCAGCGAAAAGAGCTCCACCGAATACCCCAGCAACACCGAGCATATGGAACGGGTGCATAAGGATATTGTGTTCTGCTTGGAATACGAACATGAAGTTAAAAGTACCAGAAATACCAAGAGGCATACCATCACTGAAACTCCCCTGTCCAAAAGGGTAGACTAAGAAGACAGCTAGTGCTGCTGAGAGAGGAGCTGTGTATGCCACAAATATCCACGGTCTCATTCCGAGTCTGTAAGATAGTTCCCATTGTCTCCCTGCATAGGCTGCGACACCTATCAAAAAATGAAAGACAACAAGTTGATATGGTCCACCATTATATAGCCATTCGTCTAGGCTACCGGCTTCCCATATAGGGTAGAAGTGTAGTCCGATTGCATTCGAGCTTGGAACCACAGCTCCTGATATAATATTGTTCCCATATAATAAGGAGCCGGAAACAGGCTCACGTATGCCATCTATATCTACAGGCGGTGCTGCGATAAAGGCAAGTATAAAGCAAGTGGTGGCAGTTAATAGACAGGGTATCATAAGCACACCAAACCACCCCACATAGAGGCGGTTGTTAGTGCTAGTTACCCACTCACAAAAACTGTCCCAGTTGCTGGTTGGTTTAGTAAGTTGTATGGTTGCCATTTATTAGAAAGTAAATTTAGTTCCTAATTTTGTTCCCCAGTTATTGTCAGCATCTTCTACTTGTGCGAAAGATAGCTCACCATAAATATCTAACTTACTTGTTACAGGTAGTTTAGCTCCTGTTTTACCAGACCAGTTAGAGTCTGACTTAGCACCATCAGCAGCGTTAAGAGTCTTACCACCTTGGATGTACCAAGCTAGATCTTTAACTTTGCTTTCATAACCTACGTGTAGGTCTGTTGATCTTGATGTATAATCAGTACCAGTAAATTTAGATCTAGTCTCTACGTTAACGTAAGGACGTGCTAGTACTGGTGATGTTAAAGTAGCTGCTACTGCAACTAAGATAAAATTTTTCATTAAAAAATTCCGGGTATAATTTGACCTGTAAATATATAAGCACCTAGTGCTGCGGAGAATCCTAGCATAGCTAGACGTCCGTTTAATTCCTCAGCGATGTGCCACTGATCATTGTTATGGTTATGATTTGTCATAATTCTTGGGGGTGTTTCTGTTGGAAAGATATTTTGTTTACCGTATTCGGTAGTAATCATGAGTTCGGTTTGGGTAGTATACATATAGGCGAGGACGATACGATTCGGGTCGCCGCTATTACTCTACTCCATTCTTCCAATTTTCAAAATTCCAATGTTCCCATTGTCCATATTCTTCATCCAATTTTCCATTTGCGACATCGTAAAATCCCTGATCTGGATTAAATGGAAGTGACTTTGCATACTCCCAGAATGGTGTATCATATTTAGATCCAAATTGATAATGCCAAAGAATAAAATTCTGTATCTTTACCATTTCATTCTTTATATTTTGATTACATATATTAAATGGAATGTTTTTAAATATCCCATCCCAAGCATACCTGCATAACCTATGATATAAACAGAGTGCTGTCGCTTCAAGTGGTTCGATAAATCCGTACATGTTTCCTTGCAAGATTGTTCTATCTCCTACAAGAAAATTCTTTGCTACATAGCTACTGAAATATAGCTCATCATCTATACTATCTAATTCAAATCTATCTAAGAAATCTTTAGAAGCATCTTCTTTTGTTGTAATTACTTGATTATATAAGTACCCATAAGATACACTGTCTTGATTCGGAATTACAAACGTCCATCCATTAGGTGTAGCAACACTTCTGGTATAAATTAAATCAGGATCTCTGTATCTTTTTTTCGATAACAATACTGAATTAAGTGGATTAATTAATTGTTCATAATTATCCAGATTCCTATTATTCCTACCTCGGCAATCAAATATTATAGGTGAATCAATTTCTTTTTCTGGGTTTGTAATAACTTTTTCTGACACTTTAAACAGGCCAGAAGTCAGAACAACTTCAGATAATTTCTTAGGAACAAAATGTATTCCCATATCATTCCACTTAAATGGGTGAAAGATTTTATCTTGCTTCTTACCCCAGCCTTCATAAAGTATTCCACTCTTAAAAGTTGCACCTATTGAATTGTTATACCAATTTATATTTAATGCGTCAGCAATTAATTCAGAGGGAGGAAGGGTAGTACCTTGACCTACTTTCTCGATAGGATAATGTTTTGGACTATGATATATTTCTATCTCAAATTTATCTAAGTAACCAGACTGTTTAAGATGATAGTAATAATGTAATGCAGTTAGACATCCTGCATTACCAGCACCTATGATGGCAATTTTATAAATCACTGATTACTTTTTCTTCTTCCTCTTTTTATTATGCTCTTCAATCATTCGTTTATAGTTCTCTCTATACCATGCAGGCATATCACCATAACCAAAATTGTCATGAGTTTTTATACCGGGTTTCTTACCGGCAGCGTCTTCTGTATTCTGTTCATCAAAAGAGTGTGTATCGTAGTGACTTGGCATTATGCTGTACCTATTTTTAATTTAGATCTTTTCTTTTTAGGTGCTTCAGCTTTCGGGATAATGTCACCATGTAAACCTCTGTCATAACCATTTGGAGTACCTACTTTAATTAATGTACCGCCAACATTTCTGTAAACATTACCAATCTTATCTACAAATAAACCTTTCTCTGTAGGAAAGCCTGATATGTCTGCAATCTTAAGATCGTTACGCATTTGCTGAAGTCCTTGGGTCGTGTTTAAACTTATTCTTTTCTTTTGCTAATTTAGGTTTATCGGTGGGCTTACCATAATCAGGATGGTCAGGATGCGAGGGACCCCACGGTCTGTAAGGTGCATCCTCTCTATTTGGCTCTCTTCCGGGCATTACTTAGCTCCTCTTTTCTTTAGTACTCGCTGCCCTTCACGCTTTTTGATTGGTTTAGACGGCTTGTCTGGTTTAGATGGTTTAGATGGTTTAGATGATTTAGCCATAATTAAAAGTTTAGATTGTCTGATCGTTCTAATTTTTGGATAATGTCTTGCCTGTAGGCAGGGTCTCTATCATACCTCTTGTCACTCATTGCTCGGACGAGCTCCGCTTGACTACGGAATATATCTGTATTATTTTGTGGTGGTTTACCTTGTACCATCTTACCTTCAAATCCTACTGCATTGTGATATTCAGATTTTAAACCTGTTACTGCTAATTTAATAGCATCTATACTACCTGATGCAATAATATCATCAAAGGCTTTTATAGAATTACCATCTAAATTCTTTCCTGCCCACTGTACCAAGTCTGAATAAGCTTGATCTCCTCCAGCAAAGCTTTTGATTTCATTTATCTGTGAGTCTGTTACGTCATCTACTTGTGTTGGTGGTTTAGCAGACCACTCAGGACTCTTTGTTACTTCTAGATAAGCATTAACTAAATCCTCACTAGACATGCCTTTGAATTTCTCGACAGTTTCTGGTGATAGTTTACCATCATTTGAGTAATACTCATCTGATGCTGACGTTATTAAAGAAGCTTTGTCAGATAATTGAGTAGGTTCAGGTTCTGATTCAGGTTCTGAATCTGACTCAACCTTTTCAGTTGGTTCAGATTCTTGTTGACCTAACTTACTTTCTAATTCTTTATATGCTTTTTCTAATTCTTCAGCTGACTTATACTTACCAGCAAGTAACTGATCTTGTTGTTCTGATATTTCCTCACCGACTTTCAGAGAATCCTGTTCATCTGGTGTAAGTTCATCAGGTAAAGTTTCTGTCTGTGCTGTTGTATCAACTGTAAAGGTTTGTGTTTCTCCTGTTGCCATTCTATTCTTCTGGTGGTGTTTGTTCTTGTCCTCCAGTTAAGCCTTCAATAGCTGATGATGCTTGCTCTGCTATCTGTGGATTCTTTGACGGATCCATAAGTGGAGTGCCTGCAAGCTGTCCAGTTTGATCTACAAGTGATTGTTGTGCTTGTAAATTCATAGCTTTATCCTGCTCTTGTTGTAGCTCTTCTGGGGTTCTAATTAGATTGAGAATATCTATACCTTGTGCTGCTGCTAATCTTTGTATAGCTTCAGATGGGTTTATAAATCTAACGAGAGCTTCTGGTCCTAAAGTCTGTGCTACTGTGCCCATAAATCTAGTTAAAGCTTCGTTATCTTGTCCTCTTCCTAATGAGTTTATACCGGCTACTATCTTAGGTCTAACGACATCTTTAGGTAGCTTAGGTATTTGATTAGATCTCTGTAATATTAACAAAGTTCTATTGAGGTAGGGTACTAAGAACTCTACCGTTAATAAGCTAAACAGTCCACCAAGGGATTGCTCTAGCTCTAGCTGAGTAAGGCGTACCTCTTCAGCTGTAACTCTCTCCGCATTTCTTACATTCATAACTAAGAAAGCTTCGAGTATTCTCTTCTCTATTTGTTGTGCGAGCTGTGCTGCTGTAGCAAAGTCTGCTGTCTTACCGACTTGGACGACTCCTACATCTTCTGGTCTTCCCTGTATAATGGCTCCGTTACCAGCCTTGGATAAGGTCTGTGGTTTGGTTGTTGAGGAGGGTGATACAAGAAAAATAACTTTACTTGCTACACTTGCTCCTTCTACTAAAGCTTGAGATAATCCATTAAGACTTCTTAAGTCTCCAACAAATTCCTCAACTCTACCTCTTCCGTAATCCTCTCCATCTACTGTATTAAATCGAAGCACTAACCATGGTGAAGCGTTTTTAGGAGCTGTACTACGGCTACCCTCGAGCATGACATCGTCTACTTCTTGGTACCATATCCAACGTCCACTACTTTCATCCAATTTAACACAGGTGTATACCTCAGCGTCGTCTTCATGTGGTTCGTCTGATGAACCTGTAGGTTTTTCTATACCTAATAATTTGCGACTAATTAATTCTTTAGTCACGATCTCGATAACATTACCGTTACCATCTCTGTTTACTACATATCTTTGTAAAGGATAATGCTTTAAGCCATCCTTACCCATAAAGATAAGTGCGTTACCAGATACAATAAGATGTTTTAATGCTTGGTGGACAACTACTCTATCATTAGATGCAGCTATGAAATCCATTATCAATCTCTCTATCTTTGAGAATGATAAGTCTAACTCGGTACGCATCTGCGGATCTAGTGTTTCTCCAAGTTTATCGTCTCTTACTTGTAATTTAAAAAAGCTAGTCTGTGGTGGTAAAGTAGCTAGCATAAGCTTCGCTGCTAGGGTAACTACTGCTTTAGCTCCGACTGATTGCCATGGTTGTAGCAGATTTCGTTTGCCTTTGTAGTTATCATCCCTTGTAACCAGATAAGGTAGGGTAAGTTCAGAGCATTCAACTGCCATATCTAGAAACTGAGTTCTACTAGATGATAGTTGATCGTATCTTTCCCTTGCCCTATACATTCATCCCTCCAGTATTTGCACCTGTTGGTGTACCTCCTGTATTTACAGGAATCTTAAGAGCATCAGTACCTGTCTTCTGTCCGGCTCCTTTTGTTTTAGCTTTAGCTGTTGTACCATATTCAATACCAGCTACTTCGTCTGGATCTTGTAATTCTTTCTTCCTAGGCAGTCTTCCTTCTTGTACTAAATCAGGCTGCCTTGGTTGTATAGGAGCTGGTATAGGCATGGATGACCCACCGCCGCCTCTAAATAGACACATTGTTTTCTTCTAAAATAGTTTTGACATATTGTACCACGTCTTGTTGTCCAGAGCGATACATAATGGAGGCTATATCCTCCTTGGGGTGGATGGGGTGCCAAGCGAACTTGGTTTCCAGATCCTCTACTAATTTCTCTAGTTTATCTGAATAGAAATTAAGCGTATTGAGGGAGGTTGGTGTTTGCATGTTCAAAAAATGCTGGCATACGAGCTGCTTTAGTGTCAGAAAATTGGGGAGCTTTTCCCTCATACATTAACCGATCGCTCGCATCCAGCCAAAATTTTTTGTCCAAATATTTATCGGTTGTATTTTCTTTTAAGGGTTGTAGTACCCATTGTATAGTTGCTTTCCGAAGTTTATCCAAAGAATTACTAGGAACAAGACCCAACTCAGCACATACAAGGCTATTCGTTGCCACGTGGATTTGTTCATCTCTGGAAATATCAGCTGATACTGTTCTAAGAGCAGCATCACCAAGAAAGCGAAACATAGGTAGTAGAACAAAGAATATAGCTCGCTCTGCAACGAGTGCTTTTGTGATAGTATGATCAGGGTGTGTAATCCAAGCATCTCTTAACCTCAAGGCTTCGAGTTCGGCTTGAGGATCTGCACCGTGGGCGTCAACAATGTAGCCAAGTGCGAGATCATGCTTGATCTCATCTTTAACGTTCGATTCAAGAAGTGTCCTCGCTGCTGACGGTACGGTCCTTTCCAAGCCTTGAGAAATAAATTCTCCAACTGGTAGCTCCATATGACGTATTGCGAGAGCACGCTTGATGGTTTCTTCAGCACCTTCTTTTATCTCCCCTTTCGTAGGTTGGACTGGTGTCCATGTTCTTTTTCTTTCTAGTAGTTGTGTGTAAGGATGTTTTCTCATTTTATCTAAATTGTGGTCCGTTCATCCAAGCGACGAGACTTAATCGTCTGCCAGAAGTGACTGGTTTTACACGATGTACAACCCAAGATGGGAACACAACAACTGTTCCCGTTTGTAGTTCTATAGTCATCTCTTCTTGAGTAATATTATTATAAAATTGAAACTCACCACCTTCAAATTTGTCATCTAGTAGTAATGACATAGATAACTTTCGTGGTAGCTTACCTTTATCTAGTTGTCCTAAATCTACATGCCAATCATACTTTGCATCTTTGTCATATCTAGTCAACTGAATAGGTGAATCAAAATAAGAAAGATCGTATTGAAAAAATTGGTTGGCGTTAATGAAGATGTTGTGTATTATCCCACTAATCCAGTGATGACATGGTATCCAACTTTGAGTAGAGGTTCTTATAGGATCTTTTCCTCGATAAGTATGACTCTCTTCAAATTGTCTTTTTTCACTAGCGTCAACTATTTCATCAAGTAATTTCTTAGGTATTTCTGGATCAATTTCTAAACATATTTTATCGGTAAAACTTAATCTATTGTTGGCAGTCACAGGCGATATCGTTTGGTTTATTATTCATTATTTGTGCTAAGTAATCTTCAACAGAGGCGTCTTCTAATGCTGCATAAGCATCAGTCTTATCCTGTGTATCTCCCATTACTTGTAAGCTGTAGTACAAAGAGGTTTGTGGACTTGATAACCACTCCTCTATAAATGCTTCATCATATGTTACAACATCACTCCAAGAGTTGAAGCTGTATCCATGAAGCAATCCTGTCCTATCGAGCATCGTCATGATTTCGTCTGCTACACGCTTGTATGCGTCCCATCCTACTTCACTTGCTATCTCAACGTTACCGTAGTCTACTCTTTCTACTCCAAATGTTCCAGAGTCTCTGTCTACGGATCTAGCTATTGGTGGTGCTATCTCGGGTGTGCATGTAAAGCCGTCTAGGTCTTTACTGCGATAGCTGCAACTGGCAGTGGGTGCAATAGCGAACGCCCTTACCATATTATTTTTATGTGCTATTTGCGAAGCTTCAAAAATCGCCCTATCCAACGCAGCGGCTGCCATGCCTGCTTCATTGGAGGCGGAGTGACCAAGGTTAATGAGCCTAAGTGCTTCTCCAAAGTCTTTGTAGGTGATGTTGTATCTTCTGAGGAAGTTGGATAAACCGAGCACTCCGAGCCCGACTTGCCTATCTTCACTCGGGGAAAGGTATTCTCCAGACCCTCCAACACCTGTTCTGCCATGAAGATCGCACAACTGGGACATGCCAGATACGAAAGCTTCTTGTAAGTTGCCGAGTGTACAGGCACCGAGATTGACATGCTGTAACAAGCAAGTTCCTCGTGAGGGCAAGTATACTTCAAGACAGACGTTTCCATAGATACGCTCCCCGGTCTCTGTGTATTTGATTTTGTTGAGCCATATGTCTCCTGATTTAATTCCATATATTAGTGCATCTTTTGTATCTTGATCTGCTGCTTCCCACATTTCATCAGTGATGTCTACACATCTCTTGACCCATGGTAGCTCAGATCTAGGTGCTATCATAAAGTCTACCACATCTTCGTGTGATAGATCTAGGTGCAGTACGATTGCACCATTTTTGTAAGCTCCACCTCTTCTTAAAGTTTCATTAAGTACAGAGTATATTTTACCGAAGCTTACAGGACCAGTAGCTATTAGTCCTTTGTCGTTTGTATGTCCTGCTGGTCTAAGCTTAGACAGGTGGATAGCACAGCCTGCACCATAACGTAGTGCATGACTAGCAAACCTCCAGCTCGCTTCTATACCATTAGCACCTTCCATAGTATCTTCAACTACGAAGGTGGTGCATGACACAGGTAGTCGGGATTCTGGGTTATCCAACCAAGATTGGACCCGACCAGTGCGGGAGATTAGTTGTGACATTTTAAATAATAATACTATTTTCCATAAAGTTCTTCAGAGCATTGCCTAATGCAAAGTTCTGACGTTGTAAAGCAAGGAAGACTGTAATAACATCTTCCTTCTTGTCATAATGTTGACGTAAATTATCTTCAATAACTCTCATCTTGAAGTCCTGCTCCATCGTTAATGGTATAGGAAGCTTCGGGCGTCCAGAGTTTGGGTTCATTTTTTTCGGTATCATAGTCCTCGATTGTAAGTATTCGGGCTAACCTTGCATTGAGTAAAGCATCTTCTTCAGTCAATCCTTTATCTTCAAATGCTTTTACAACTGTAGCCCATCTGTAACCTTCTTTATTGAACAGAGTCTCCGCTCTCTTTACACCAATACCGGGCACTCCACTGTAGCCATCTGTTTGATCGCCTGCTAGTGTCTGTATTAGATGCCATTTAGCACCTTCTTCTGGTGTAATAGTGACAGTATCATCAAGGTTGTATAGTTTCCCGGGTATCTGTCTCATATCCTTATCAGGGGAGACAATAACATTACCGGGATGTTTGGTAGCATAGATACCCATAGTATCATCTGCTTCGAGTTCGCTCATACTAATTACGTTATATTCTATACGTAAGTTATTTATGACACGTTTATATCCGCAGGGCTTCTTTCTATTTCGATGACCCTTGTAATCTGGGGAAATTTTTTTCCT
>Ga0209404_10002486_pt1 | contig 11376 bp, 6 predicted proteins | sample TroAtlMetagenome_2_FD_187447 | JGI IMG/M metagenome (GOLD analysis project Ga0209404, IMG submission 187447) | Marine eukaryotic phytoplankton communities from Atlantic Ocean - Tropical Atlantic ANT8 Metagenome (SPAdes) (version 2) | ecosystem: Environmental > Aquatic > Marine > Oceanic | place...
CGGCTCCGACTGCGTCCGACGCACGGGCGTCCGCACCGGCGTCATCGACGCCGCCAGCAGCGAGTCGCCCAACACATCATCGAAGACGTCGACAGCGTCCGCCTCGAAGCGGCGCTTCTCGTCGACGAGCATGCCGACGGCGGCCCTGCGCGTCTCTACCACAGCCTTCGTTTCCTTCGCTGTATCCAGAGCGGCCCGGCGCGCCCTCGACGCCCGCTCGACGCGCGCCATGAGCGTCCTGGCGTCCCTTTTTGCGGTATCATCTAGAGCACCTAATCGCGCGCGCACGTCGACGCCGCCGTGTCCGTCCAAATCCCTCCTCGGTCGCTGCTTTATCTCGTCGGCCTTCAGCGCGCCCCGGTCCTCGACGATCGAGAAGCCGTGCCTCGTTGATAATGCTGCTAATGAGGTCCGCGTGACCTTGAACGTCGCCGCGAGCCGCAAGACGCCATCCACGCCGCCGACGCGGTCTGCCGCGGCTTCTTTCAACCGGTCACGATCTCTCAAGTACTTGCCGCAGGCGTCCGGTCGCATCCCCAACAAGTCGTCCCTTACAACCGCTAACAACGCCAGCGCGATTCTATGGACCGCCTTCCACCCATCCCGAAAGATCGCATCAAATAGGGCAGGCAGCCACGACGTGTCGACGACGTACGCGAATAACGTCAGGTACCACTGCGCCGCGAGCTGTGTAGGTGCCAATCCCGATCTTTTGAGATGGACCCGTAGCTTCGGCAGGTACGTCTGGCAGAGCTGGTCCAATTGGAACGCTCTCATATTAAGAGAGGGCATGCCCGGCCGCCACAGCTCGCTCAAGGCTAACCTAGAATCTTTTGGGGTAGACTTCGGCCCGCCATGAGCAATAGCGTGGCACAACCAGAACGCGCGCCGCTGGCAGCGCCGCTCTTCCACGGCTGATAAGATGATTTTGTGGTCATCCTCGAGCGATCCGGCGCGCGCGGCGGTCTCGAGCAGCGCGCCCACGACCAGGTTCATGCCTTGACAATAACCCGTTTCTGGGGAAGCCGTCGCGAGAGCAACTAACACATCCGCCAACAGATCGCGGCCCTTCGCACCCTCGGCGAAGAAGGCTCGCTGGGCGAAGGTGCGTCTGACATCCCGCGCGATCGTGCCCTCGACGCCGGTTGTTTTGAGGCGCGCGGCGCCGCCGTCGCCCTCCAACAACCCGGCGCAGCTCTCGAAGAAGCCGCCGTTCGTCGCCGTCCTCCTACTTAACGCGCGCTTCTTGTCCGCCTCGACCCTACAGGCTTCGGCCCAGAACGCCGCGCGCGACCGCGGCTGCACGCGGCTCCGCAATGCGGCGCCGGGCGCGCCGAAGCGGCGCGCGTGTTGTCTGCTGCAGCGCTGCAAGGCGATCACTTCCTCGAGGTAGAGGAAGGCGGCGATTTTAGGCGCTGTTTCCTCGCTTGCTAGGGTGGCTGCTGCGTCCGCGCTCGTGAGGGAGGCTGCTGCGCACATTTTTTTGTGCTGTGCTCCTGAGCGCTCTTTGAGGGCACAGGCGTCACGAGCTGAACCGGGCGGGCTGCGCAAGCACACACGCGAACCTCTAGGCCGCCAGCGCGAGCGCTGCGCCGTTTTACGGCAAATTTGCCAAGCGCTCGAGCTAGCGTCATGTAAGGCACTAGCAAGCTCAGCAAGCGGCTGCAAAAGCCGCCTCAAGCGCTCCAAGCGCCGCAATAGATGACATTTTAAGCATCGATTATAGCACTGCACAGTGAGGAGAGGAAGTGCCAGCAGCGTGCAGTGAGGAGAGCAAGTGCCAGAGCAGCAATGCCATCCCTGGCCCTCGTGCGCCGCCGAGCAGCCCTCATAGCGGTATGCGCCGCACGCGCGCTCTCGACGACCAGTGAGCGCCTCAAGCAGCTCGGCCGGCACGCATCGATAGAGATTGCTCCAAGGCAAGCAACGACCTACGCGGAACTGGCAAAAGCACGACCGAGCGCCCCGCGCACGGTCTTCGTGAACTTCGTCGACACCGAGGACGAGCACTTCGCCGCCGTCGAGGCGGCCTGCGCCGTGCTCAAGGCGGCGGGCCTCGACCCGGTCCCGCACGTGCCGGCGAGCCGCGTGAAGAACGCGGCGGTGAAGCGGCTGCGGGCCCTGCGCGACGCCGGCGCCGCGTCCGCGCTGATCATCGCGGGCAACGACTGGACCGACATCTGCGCGCGCGTGGACGACGTCGCCGCGTGCGCCGCGGCGCTGCTCGATATCAAACCGGTCTTCGCGGGCTTCCCCGAGGGCCACCCGTACGTGCCGCGCGGCGGCGCGCGCCTCGCGGAGAAGCTGCGCGCGCACGGCGGGAGCGTCGTGTCCCAGTTCTGCCGGGACCTGCCCTTCGTGCTGGACGCGTGGCTCGACGCGACGCGCGGCGACGCGGAGGCGATCTTCGTCGGCGTCCCGGGCCCGGCGCCGCGGGCGACGCTGCGCCGGTTTTATGACTTGTGCGGCGTCGGGCCGAGCGCCGCCGTCGAGGCGGTGTCTGAAGATGCCGACGCGGACGACGTCGTGGCGCCGGCGCGCGACGTCGCCGCGCTCGCCGCGTACCTCGAGAGGCATAGTATCGACGACGCGTCGGTGCGGTTGCATCTCTACCCCTGCGGAGGAGTGGAGAGGTGCGTCGCCTACGTCGAGGGGCTCTGTAGCGGGAATAATAGTTAATTGTACAGGCGAAACGAGGCTAGAGCGTGCGGGCGCCCATCGAGATGTTGGCGAAGAACTCCTGGCGCGTCCGGAAGTCCGACCGGAAGGAGCCGAGGACAGCAGAAGTGACCGTGGACGACCCGGCCGCGCGCACGCCGCGCATGCACATGCACATGTGCGAGCACTCCACCACCACACCGACACCCAACGGCTCGCACGCGTCCTGGACGGCCTGCGCGATCTGCTGCGTGAGCCGTTCCTGCACCTGCAGCCGCCGCGCGTACATCTCCGCGATGCGCGCCAGTTTGGACAATCCTAAAACGCGGCCGTTGGGCACGTAGGCGATGTGGCACTTGCCGTGGAACGGGACGACGTGGTGCTCGCAGAGTGAGTAGAGAGCGATGTCCCTCACCACAACCATTTCCGAATACGTCTCCTCGAAGACCGCGCCGTTCAGCACTTCATCGAGTCTTCGAGCGTAGCCCGACGTGCAGTCCACGAGGAGCTGGGCGAGGCGCTTCGGCGTCTGTTGCAAGCCTGGTCTATTGCGGTCCTCGCCCAGCGCCTCCAGGATCGTGGACACGGCCCCGGCGATCTTCTCGACGCGCGCCTCGTCGTTGCCCGCCCGCCGATTCAATTCGCAGGGCGTCGGCGGCTGGTCCGCGAGGGATTTCGTGCGGCTTCGTTTAGATTGGTGCGTCGCCTCGGTGTCGTCGGTCGCGTCGTCGTCCCGGACCTTTGGTGGTGGGCGGCACATCGCTGCTCACCGGCCTGCAGTAGTTTGCTCTGTTTTGGGAGCCAAGCTTCGCCTCGATAGCGTACGGGAGCCAATTTTTAGCTTTGTTGCAGTGCCGTGCTCTGCGAGGCTGGCAGCGCCGTTTCAGGCGCACGGAAGCCCTCACAATTTTGCTGGGAGTATGAGGCTACACCGGCAGAAGTCACACCAGGCCTTCGATTGCAAAAACAAGCCGTGTGGGGCGAATACAGGGCGTCAGTGTCCAGCTGGCTTGATTGCTAGTGTCTTACAGGCCGCTAGCGGATTTCCTAATCGGGAGCCCTTGAGGCCGCGCATGCCAAGCAACTCGAGCAGAACGAGTTTCCAACTCACAACAACCAAATATCACGGGAACTAAGAGTCGTCTGCACCAGTGCTCGGTGGTGACGTCGACGCCGCCGGCGCGGGGTCGGGCGCCCGACCGCTCTCGACGACCTCCTCCTCGCCGCTGCTCGAATCGTCGGCGACCGAGAGGCCGCCAAGCGCGTCTTCCGGAGGGGGCGGAGGCCTCTCGGGCTTCCGCCCAAGAGCAATAAGATCGGGCGGTGGCGGCGGCCCGCGGACGATGCCGCGGCGCCGCGGCGCCTTCTTCGCCGACAGCCGGAACGTGGGAGGCGCGTCGGCGGCCGCGCGGTCCGAGAGGTCCCGCGCCAGCGTTCCGCCGTCGTCCGGCTCCAGACGATGCAAGCGGCCGAAGGCCGACCCGTGCTGCTCGGCCGCGCCGATGGCGTCGATAACATAACCGCACGTCTTCTCGGGAAACGGCCGGAGCGCGCGCCCGACCTGCTGCACGAATAGAGCGGTAGACTGCGTCGGCCGGACCAATATGACGGCGCTCAGACTAGGCTCGTCGAAGCCCTCGGCTAATAATGACGCGTTCGCCACGACCTCGACGATGCCGTCCCGCAGCTCGGCCAATGTACGTTTTCTATCCTTCTCAGACGTGCTCCCGTCGAGGTGCTCCGCGCGCACGCCGGCGCTGCGCAAGACGTCGACGAGCAGCCGCGACCGCCGAATGTCGCGACAGAACGCGACAGCGGTCTTTGCGCCTGCTTGGCGTGCCCGCAGCCACAACCGCGTCGCCAGGTTCGCCTCGGTCGCGTCCTCGTCCCTTCCTCTAGCTTCCACGCGATCTCGAGCCGTCGACGCGATTAGTTTGGGCGGCGCCAGCGCTTTGATGGCGACCTGTGTAGAAATCGACGCGATGTCGTCCCCGTAACAGCGTCTGCTCGATGGCGTGGAGGCTGATTTTCACACAGGGTGCGACGAGCTCCTGGACCGTCGGCCCGCGCGCCGCCGACGAGAAGGCGGAGCCTAAGACCGCGTCGCGCGCCAATCTAAAGGGAGTCGCGGTCAAACCCAGCACCTTCGCCGACGCATTCGACTTGAGGCCCGCGAACAGTAAAGATAGGTACGAGTCCGCGGCACCGTGATGCGCCTCGTCGATCACGACGCACGCCACGCCGTCCAAGGGCTTTGATAATGCACCGGACGCTCGCAGAGCTTGTATTGTAGCGACATACACAGTGGGCCGGTCGTCCGCCTTCGCAGCGATGATGTCTCCTTTGTCCCACTCGACGACGGCGCAGTAGTCCCGTAAAGCATCTTGAGCTTGTATCGAGAGCACGGTCCGATTCACGACGAAGAGCGCCGCCTCGCCGCGGCAGTTCCTTTCCAGAAAAGCCGCGGCGACGCGCGTCTTGCCGCCGCCCGTCGCCAGTGATAATAAAACGGACGCGAAGGGCCGCGCCGCGGTCCGCGCGCGCGGCGATTTCATACGGTCCTCGACGTCCAGGACCAGGGCGCGCTGGTAGCGCCTTAGTGAGTCCCAGGCGGGGCCGCCCGCAGCGGGCTTGGGGGGCGTCCGGGCCGGGCCCAGACTTATGGACGCGAGCGCCGCGTCGAGGGCGTCGACGTCCTTCGGTGCCGTGGCTGGCGCGGGCGCCGCGACTGACAGCGACGAGAGCATTCCCGCGAGACCGTCGTCGTCCTTGTCCGGCGTCGCCGGCGCCCGCCCGCTCTCGACGACCTCCTCCTCGCCGCTGCTCGAGTCCTCGTCCCGCGGCGGCGACGGCGTCACGGCGGGCGTGAAGTCCGGCGGCGTCCAGCCGTCCTCGCCGGCGCGGCGCGCGTTCCAGAGCCTCGTCTTCGTCGCGGCGTCGAGGGCCTTCCAGCGCTCGAGGCCCCAGGCGGCCTTGACCTCGCCGAGGGCGGCCATCGCGCTCGGTGACGCGAAGGGCATTTTGTGATGGTGCTACGGCGGCGGCGTGATGTACACTTGCAACGGCTGCAGCTCGCAAAGGCTTGTTTTGTGGGGCACCACCGATGGTGCAGGTCTTTGCACGCCGAGCAGCTGATGCTGGCAATCGCTGGCGACCTCTACGCCACCAAAGTGCTTGCAGCAGGGAGTAATGCCTTTTACACAAACCACGACAAAACCGAGCTAGCGGGCTGTAAGACACTAGCAGCAAGAACACGCGGGACGTAGCGAGTAGAGGTAGGCAACAGGCCTCCAACGCCGGTCTGCGAAGCCTCCAAAGACCGGGGCGGCTCGCGACACTAGCGGCTACTAGAACCCGTTAAGGTGCAGCCAGGAGCGCAATTGGCAGCCCGTGCCACGCCGCCAGCCACGACCAACACCGCCGCGCAACGCCCGCCGCCGCGCAATCACCACGCGCGCCACAGTCGGGCAGCCAACGAACGAACAGCATGTTCGCCCCCCCCAAGGGCCGCCAGCCGCGCACGCCGACGCACCTAACGAGCGAGGAGAACGAGAATTCCGTGGCGGTCCGCTTCCGGAGGGCCGGCGCCCTCCAGGAGATGGAGCGCCACCAGAAGAATCGCTATGGTGAAAAAGTAGCAGACGTCGACGTCATGGACTCGCTCGTTCCGGAAGTCGTCCACCGCAAACAATCGACGATGCGCCCGAAGAGTCGCGTCGGTCGAATGGCAGATGACCCCACCCAAAAGATGGAGGCCATCGCCAAGAGCGCCCTGGAGATGCGTTCTTCTATGGAGGGCGAGCTCCGGAAACTGAGAGATGAAAAAGAACGTACCAAACAGCAATTGAAGCACCAGATGGACTCGGAACTCGCGAAACTCAAGAGAGAAAGATCGTTAGCCCAAGCCGAACTTCGTAGAAGTATGGAGGCCGAGGTGCAAAGGATCAAGACAGAAAAAGATAAGGAGATCAATGAGCTCAAGGAGAAGACGATGCGGAAGCCGGTCTCGTTGCCGACGGGTCCTAGAGGCCTGGACACGGCGCGGTCTTCGGTGTCGTCTGTCAGTTCTCCGGAGTCGATGTCGCAGACGCAGCCTCGTCGATTAATCAAGCGCCTACCTTTACGTTCGCAATCAGCCGTCGACGTGTTTCAAGATGAATCCGATGAAGTACGTCAGTTACGAAAGCGCAACGCGGAGCTCGTGCAGGAATTGAAGAAAACAAGGCCGGCGTCGGCGGCGTGCCTGGAGACGGCTCCTTTCTCTTCTTCTGATTTCTTCTCCACCAAAAAAGAGGAGGACCACGTCGGGTTACTCGCTTCTTGCTTAGATCAGTTCCCGGAGAAACTCAGACAAGGGTCGTTCCTCTGGAAGGTGCCGTTCCATGCCACGGGCGCAGCCCCGCAAAAGAGATGGTTTCGCGTAGCTTTGAGGAAGGCGCCGTCCCACGCGCCGGATCAGCAGGAAGTCGTGATTACGTGGGGGGCTTCAGAACATAAAGCAGAAGCCACAGCCTCCAAAGATCGGTCCGTGGCTCTCGAGGACGTGCTTGAGTTAAGACCGGGCCACAAGACCCAGGCCTGGTGGGTCCAGGCGAATGCCGGGCGGCTCATCCCGCCGGAAGATCTGTGCTGGTCCCTGGTCTGCAAAGATAGGACCTTGGACCTCGCGGCCGAGGACGGCGACGACGCCAAGGCCTGGCGCCGCGGGTTACGCGGGGCTATTCAAGTCTTACAAACTGCTCGTAGAAAACGGTTCAACGGCGAGGAAGACAACGCGACCGTCGATTCGGACGACGAGGAGGTGCGCTCCGTGGCTTCTGACTCGTTATTGGGGTCTCCCCGTGAAAGTGTAGCGGCGCCGCGCTTCCGCTTAGCCTTAGAACGTGGCGACTGCGTCGCGGCGCGGCGGCTCTTAGCAGCGGCCAAGGTGAATGGAGGCGACGCCGTGTTAGCGAATAGGAGCTACGGGACCGACACGGGCGCGAAGATGGAGACGCCGTTGCACGGCGCCGCGCGGACGGGCAACGTCCTGCTCGTCCAGTTACTCCTGGAGCACCACGCCGACGCGAGGGCGCGCGACGGCACGGGCGCGACGCCGGCGCACGTCGCGATCCGAGCCAAGGCCGACGGCGCGCGCGACGCGCTCGCCGTGCTGCTGGACGCGGCGGGCGACGACGTTCTGGAAGCTAGAGATAATGCGGGCGACGTGCCTTTACATATTGCCTGTCGCGCCGGCGCGCTGGAGTGCGTCCGCCTCCTGCTCGAGACGGCGGCCGACCCGCAAGCCAAGAATAACATGGGCGAGACGCCGTCGGACTGCGCGTCGGGTCACGTGCTGGCGCTCGTCGCCGAGTACGCGCCGCCTGTTGAGGATGATAAGGCGTTCGACCTCGGCGGCGTGACGTGGCGCGCGCGCGTCGACCCGGCCTCGAGCTACCCGTACTTCGAGAACGAGGCGACGGGCCAGACGCAGTGGGACGACCCGCGCGCTGAGGCCTCTGAGGCTGCGGAGACGGAGCCCGAGGTCGTCGAGGTCGCCGAGGACGAGGCGGAGGCCGTGGAGACCGAGCCCGAGGTCGAGGTCGCCGAGGCGCCCGCCGCGGCGCCCGAGGCGCCCGCCGAGGCGCCGGCGCCGGCGCCGAAGAAGACACCGACGCGCGACTGGGCGCGGAAGCCCCTCTTCTCGATCACGAACTCGGTCGAGGCGACGGGGTGAGTAAGGTGACAGTCTCTTCAGTGTGCATTTACTTGATAATTTACGCACTCAGGCTCGCCGATGGCGTCTGGCGTCTGGCGAGCTCAGATCGCCATGCTCGCAGCTGGTGCACAAATCCCGCGACGACCGGGTGCGTGTTACCAAAAACGCGCCGCGCGATCCGCACCACGTCCTCGAGCTCATTCACGGCCTCGCGGAGACCGTCGAGTGTGGCACCGGCGGCGTAGCAGAGCGCTTGCGCATAAACGCCCCTCGACGTGAGCGTGATGTGATGACCTTCTCCTAGAACGCGTCGCGCCACGGGGATAGTTTTTCGCAGCAGTGCCTTGGCTTCTTCGAAGCGCCGTAGGTCGTTCAGCGCCATCCCGTAGTTGTTGGCTGCTAATATGGTATCTCCATACTCTTCGCCAAAGTACTTCAAAAATCCAAAGTATACGTCTCTGTGAATCCGTGAGGCATCTTCAATGCGTCCAACCCGTCTATACGCCCTCGCAAGATTGCCCTGCACGGGGAGCAGTTCGCGCTCTGATGCGCCATGGCTTAGACCAAAATTTCCAGGCCTTTCTCCTGTCAGCTCAGAGATTCTCAGACAGACCTCACCACCAGATAACTATAGTATAGATTCTTAGAAAAATCACTGACACCGCCCCGGTCCCATGAAACCGCCCGGGGACTGGAGACGTTGAAGCTAGCAGCTGTAAGACACTAGCCATCACCTCTCGCAAAGCAGAGTCGGCAGGACTCGCGCTGATTTGTGTGCAGCGGTGCACTGCGAGGCCCCAGCATCGCTGTCATTCGTTCTCGATCCGTTTCTAGACGAGTGCTGCGCCGCCGCTGCGGATAGACACCCTCCCAGCGCATCGTGGTCGCCAGCTATGGCTGCAAACGCGCCGCCGCCGCCGCCGACGGCAGAAGACGAGGAGGAGCGCTGGGTCGACGTCACCGAAGACGTGGCCGCCGTCGCCGCGTCGCTGGACGTCGACGAGCTGCTCCGGGCGCCGACGTTCTCGCTCTACGACAGCATGTCCGCGCTGGAATTGATGGATCCCAAAATGGACGCTTTGGGCAGCGAGCCGCCGCAGCGGTCCGTCGCGGAGCTATTGAAAGACCTGCCGGTCGACCTCGCGCCAGGCCCGGCCGCCGTCATTTTAGAGAGGCTGCTCGCGCTCGAGGTGTCCTACCACGGCGGCGCGTCGCTGCACGACTCCATCCTCGAATGCGTGGCGTTGCGGGACCCCGCGACGGCCGCGCTGAGCGACGCTTCTCCAGCAAGTAAGGCCGTCGCGCAGACCGCGAATTTAGTACTGTGGGTCTGCGAGGCCGCGCGCGAAATTGTGGTCGCGGCGGACATTTTTGAAGAGGAGGACTTCGCCACGTCCACGACCAAGGTCAGCAGAGCCGTCGAGGAAGCTAGACGGCGGGGTAGAAAGCTGCCGCCCTCCATCACTGTCGAGGACGCGCGGTTACGGGCCCACGTTGCTTTGCGAAGGGCGCTGGCCGAGGCCGTCGCGCGCCTCGCATCTGAGAGGACCCAGGACGACGGCGGCGCGACCGATCGAGCCCGGAGCGCTCTAGACCAGCTCGATGCCTTGGATGCGGATCATAGTGACGGCGACGCGACGATCGCGGACGCATGGTTCGCGACCTGTCGGGACGAGCACGCCACGACCCGCGGCGTCAGCCCGCCGCAGGGCGGCTGGGCGTCATCCGATGAACGGAAACGAACGCGGGACGCCTGCCGCCAGTTGCTTCGGGGTTTGGACCGGGTCTGGGATTTGAGGAGGTGCCTGGCATCGTTAAGGTTCAGCGACGAGTCGACCGAGCTCCCCGCTTTACCTTCAGTGGATGCGCGGCGCTGCGAGCACGCGCACAGTCGTCTCCTGAGGCTGTGTTTGAACGTTGGCCATCAATCAAGGGGCGGCGGCCGCTTCGTGCTTCCCAGAAGTTTCGCGGCGTTGGAACTCGGGGGCGCCGGCGCGCCGCTGCGGAAATTGTTGAATCAGGACGACTTTGGAGCGGAAGCCTCAGCTACAAGACTAGGACGGGGGCCGAAGAAGGCGTCGGTGTTTGGTGTGGTCGTGGACTCCATTGTTTCTGGAGGCGCGCCGAACTGCGTGGTCCAGTGCCGCGCGGGCGCCGAGTTCGCGTCCCGAGCATCGTTGCGTGTACTACATGTATTGAGGGCCGTCGCGTCGGCGAATCGAGCGCGATTACGACAGCAACTTCCGGGACTGTTATTAGATTGGGCCCAGCTCGTGGAAGATGCGCGGCGCGCGGACGCGCGGTGCGCCGAGGCGCTGCGCCTGCCCAACGAGCACGCCAGATATTTGGGCACCTGGGCCCTCAAATATAGTCTGTTGTTGATGGAGCGGACGTTAGCGCTGGACGTGTCGCTCGAGTTAGTAGTGACGCCCTCCGATTTGGAGCACGTTTTTTGGTACCGCGAGTACCTCCTCGCGGCGCGGTCGACGCTGGCGCAGGACGCGAGGCGGCAACGTGTACTACTGAGAGATTCACTAGCAGAACAACCAGACGCGCCGCGAATTACGGAAGAGGAGCGGCGCTTGGATGCTTTGGCGGACGCGCGCGACGCCGCGCTCGAGGCTTCACTCAGGGGCGCGCGGTGTCTGTGTCGCGCGACGCACCTCGTGTGCGCGGCGCGGGCAGCGCGGGACGCCGCCACCTCAGACGGCGGTCAGACGTACGTGTACGCCTCGCGGCGGACGCGCTTCGCGAAGCGGTTTTCGGCCTTCGCCTGCTTCGCCGAGCCGGCGCCCATCCAGTACGAGGCCTATGAAAGTATCTCATTAAAACAACGGGCGGCCTGCGACGACGTAACAGTTGCGGCTTCAAAGTTCTTCGGCGACGCTGCGCAATTGGTGGACCACGCGATCAAGCTCGGGAAGACGGCGGAGCCCGTGTTGTATTCCACGGCCGACGCCGACGACCTCGTGGCGTTGAAACGCGTCGCCGTGTCGAATCGCGTGGGCCTCGCGCGCGCG
>Ga0209404_10002491_pt1 | contig 11369 bp, 6 predicted proteins | sample TroAtlMetagenome_2_FD_187447 | JGI IMG/M metagenome (GOLD analysis project Ga0209404, IMG submission 187447) | Marine eukaryotic phytoplankton communities from Atlantic Ocean - Tropical Atlantic ANT8 Metagenome (SPAdes) (version 2) | ecosystem: Environmental > Aquatic > Marine > Oceanic | place...
CTGGTATTGCAACATTTGGTGTACCTATAACTGCTGGTAGTTCTCTGGGTGTTAATAACCAGTACATGAAGAGAACTGCTACTGGTGTTACTTGGTCATCTTTTCCAACTTTAAGAAATACTCAAACATTTACAGCAACGGCATCACAAGATACATTTAACTTTAATTACAATGTTGGTTTCTTAGATGTATATCATAATGGTGTTAAATTAACATCATCAGAATTTACTGCAAGTAATGGAACTAATGTTGTTCTAGGTGTTGGATGTTTTGTTGGAGATATTGTTGAATTAGTTTCTTATAATACTATAACTACTGGCGGCGGTGGCGGCGGTGGATCAGGAAGTGTTGTTGGTATTAATACTTTAGCAACTTCATACTTCAATCATATTAATGCTGTTGGTGTTATAACTGCTTCTAGGTATTATGGTGATGGTTCATATTTAACTGGTGTTATTGCTGCTGGAACAGGTATTATTGTTAAGGATAGTGGTTCTGCTGTAGGTACTGCAGGAACAATTGATTTTGGTGGAAATTTAGATGTATCTGCTTTATCTGCTGGTATTGTAACTGTAACTTCTAGTGGAGGAGTTGCTGGTGTTAATACAGTAGGATTTTCAACTTTTAAAGATTTACTTATTAGTGGTGTTTCTACATTTAATGGTGCTGCTAATTTCAATGGTAATACTGTAATTAGTAATCTTAATGCTGGTGGAAATTCATACCCTACGGTATCGGGAACTAATGGACAGGTCTTGACCAGTAATGGATCGGGAACTTTAACATGGACAAATAAAGGTAGTGGTGGAACAACAGGTGCTGGTGGTACTTGGGCTACTGATACTATTGGTATTAATACTACAAAGAATGTAGGAATAGGAACTACTGCAAAACCTGGATATGCATTATATGTTCAGGGTAATCAGAGAGTTACTGGTATTTTAACTGTTGGTACTGCATCATTAACACTTGATGGTGTCAGTAATAAGGTTACGGTGGGTACAGCAGTAACATTATTTGGTGAGACAGGTTTATTTGTTGGTGGAGATTCTAATTTACATTCAACTGGTTTAGAGGTTAAAAATGTTAATGCATCTGGAGATTTAGATGTAGATGGTCATACGAATCTTGATAATTTAAGTGTTGCTGGAGTTAGTACATTTGCTGGTGCAATAGATGTAGATGGTCATACTGAATTAGACAATGTAAATGTTTCTGGTGTTATAACTGCTACTGAATTTAAAGGATCTCTTACTGGTAATGTTACTGGTAATGTTACTGGAACTGCTGGAAATCTTAGTGGAACACCAGATATTACAGTTAATGATATTGATAATCGCCATATAAAAGCAACTGGTATTATAACTGCTGCTAATTTTGTGGGTGATGGATCTGGATTAACAGGTGTTACTGGAGTTGGTGCTGGTGTTGTTATAAAGAATAGTAATTCTAATGTAGGTACTGCAGGAACAATTAATTTTGGTACTGGACTTGCTGTGACTCCTGCATCTGCTGGTATTGTAACTGTTAGTGCTGGTGTTACTCCTAGTACTTCAGCTCCTAGTTCTCCTGCTGCAGGTCAATTATGGTGGAAATCTGATGAAGGTAGATTAAAAGTTTACTATCAAGATGCTAATACTTCTCAATGGGTTGATGCTACTCCTTTAGGTGCAGATACTACTTATGATTTAACTGGTAGTACTAATACAACTAATCAGGCTATTATTAGTTTGACACCTAGTAGTGGAACTGCTGATACTATAGAACTTCTTGGTGCGAATGGAACGTCATTAACTTGGGATGCTAGTAATAAGAGAGTTACATTTGATAGTGTTGCACCTGTTAATCCTGATTGGAATGCTACGTCTGGTATTTCATCAATTAGAAATAAGCCAACAATTCCATCTGCATATACATTACCAACTGCAGCAGCAGGTACGCTTGGTGGTATTAAGGTTGGTGCTAATTTAAGTATTAATGGATCTGGTGTATTAAGTGCAAATGCTGGTGGATATACACTACCAATGGCAGCATCAGGTACTCTTGGTGGTATTAAGATTGGTAGTGGATTATCAATAGATGGTAATGGAGTTGTTACTGCAAGTGGTAGTGCAAGTACTCCATCTATAGCAGATGTCAATGCTACAACTGGTTCTATTGCTGATGATGCAGCTGCAAACCTAAATATAACAGGTCATAAAGCTTACACTTTATTCAAGGTCACTGTTTCAAAACCAAGTTGGGTTAGAATTTATTGTGATGCTGCATCTAGAACCGCAGATGCAAGTAGAAGTGAGAGTAATGATCCAACACCAGGATCTGGTGTTATAGCAGAAGTAAGAACAACTTCTGACAATCAGGCAGTATTAATTACACCTGGCATTCAAGGATTTAATAATAATAATCCTAGAGATGCAAACATATACACGTCTGTTACAAATAGAAGTGGATCGGCCACGGCAGTCACGGTAACATTGACAGTATTACAAACAGGATCATAGGAGGATTTAATTTAAAATGGCTGTAACTACAGGGACAATTAACGTTAATAGTGGCAATGCAAATTGGACTAGAGCACATGTTATGAATGCTTTAGAAACAGTATTTGGATCCAGTCATTTAAATTGGAATTCTGGAACACAACAGACTGGTGTTCCTGTATGTTGTTTATATCCTGGACAACCTGCTACTGCTGATTCAATGAATGCAGTATTACTTGATAATGGATCTCAACCAAATGAAACTCGTATATTTTCAGGAAATGGAAGTTCAGATTATTGGAACAGATGTGGTGGTGGTGTTGTAAGCTGGACTCTTGGTGGTGCAGATCAAGGTATTGTTGACGGTAAAAATGGTTATTCTGCTACAAGATATCTTTATGTGACTAATAATGGTACAACCAGTTATTTGGTGCAGGATGAATTAATACCAGCAACTAATGGTGTGGATAATAGTACTGATGTAATTACATTAACTCATTCTATGGGTTCAAATCTTACAACAGAAACAAAGCTTACATATAATGGTCAAGGTACAAATCTAATTACTGGATTATCAAGTGGCCAAGTAGTTTATATGAGAAGAATTGGTCCAAATAAGATATCATTACACACTTCACAAGCTGGTGCTCGTGATAATAATAGTAGAGTAGACCTTACTTCTACATCATTATCAGATGCAAAAAGATTTAGAACAGATACTGCAGTAAATCCTACTATAACAGTAAAAAGAGGTGAGAAATTATATTGGTATGATGAGGCGATGACTCAGGGTAATTTTAGGATATGTGATGTTACTACTACATCAGGTGCTTATAATGCAGAAAGAGTTTTATCCGATTCTTCAAAGTTTCAAGGACAAAGGGTTTCTTCTAGTTATGCTATATCTGGTCAAGGAACATATGCTGATCCTTGGTATTGGCAAACAGCATTTTATCCACAAACAGAAACAGAGGTTTATAATCCACAAAAAGTTTCAGGAACTGGATATACTGGATTGGTTAGTTATGGATATTGTAATGATGCACAGTCCAATTTAAAAGGATCTGTTGTTTTATTACCAGATTTTAATAGCGAAATGAGAACCACTAATGCTGGTGATTCTCACCATATGCCTTATTGGAAGGTTACTATAAGTAAATCTGGAAGAACGGATTTAAAATTAAGAGTTTATCGTGATTGTTATAGTTATAATGAAGGTGAGGTAAGTCATATTACAATTAATAATGTAGCAACTGGATGGGTTGCTGGTGATACGTTCCAAATTCCTGGTGAAGATATTGGTGGTGTTGCTACAACGAATGATATAGATTTTGGTACTAATGCTTATACTAGTGGAACTGATAATACACCTAGTATTCTTGTAACCAATCATGGTGCTGGTAACAATATGTTCCAAAAGCATCCTTCTGGTGATTTTAGTGTATTAAGAATGGAAAATGAGTCTGGTAAAACTTTTGGAACTACATATTGGGCATTTGCTATTGATGATAATAATTATAACATGTATGTTAGATCTGGTTGTGCTTGGCAAACATTAAATTCTTTAGGAACAAATTGCGATTCTACTGGTTCTGATGAAGATCAATATGGTGTATTTGGTGGTGATTCTGGTTTAGATGTTCAGCATGGTAATGCATTTATTGAACGTACACCCAGTAGCTACAGTCGAAATACCCATCTTAAATTTGCAACAACTAATTCACCAACAAGTTATCCTTTAAAAATAAAATATTTTAGAGCACCTAATACTCAAGATAATAATTTTGCAGTAATTCAATTTATTCAGGAGATTAGTACTGTTGATGAACCATTTGCTACTTTTACATTACATAGGGGTTCAACTTTTGGATCAAATGTTTGGGATTTAGATCATGTATGGAATGGTACTTATACTGAATATAAGACTCAATATCAAGAGCAAAATAATGTTGCTAGTGGTAGAGATAGATGGATTGATATGAAATATATAACTCCTTCTTATAATTATTATACTACTCCTCATCATGAACCAGCTGATTATTCTACTTTAGCAAGAGAAGCATCTTATGGATATTTGAGAAATGGTCCTCTTACAAATTCTTTGAGTTATTCTGATGTTAGATATACACCAAATATTATGACATCTCATGAAAGTGATGGTTCAAAATCTGAAGTTTATACGTATTATAGAGATCAAACTCTTGATAAGTCAACAGGTGGTAGTTATGATGATTATGGTTATATTGTGAAAGATGATGCTACTAATAGTGTAAGTAGTAGTGCTGCATATTATAAACCAATAAAGGGAATACCAATTAATAATAGGTTTGCACCTTGTCCATATTATCTTCCTGATGATTTTGTGTTTATACAGGTAGAAGTTACTCCTCCAGCAACAGTATTCAGACCAGGTGATACAGTAACTATTGCTGCTGGTGAAGTATATACTATTATTAATTGTGATAATCAAACTGGTCAAGATGGATTAGATGGTGGAAATGATAATGTTGCAGTAGGAATGTTATTTGGAGCGAGGACAACTTAATGGCGAATTTTGCACCATCGCAAATTACAACAGCAGTTGCTCATCAAAATGCTTCTGTAGAATATAAACAATCTACAGCAACTCCTTTTGTTACACCAACTTTTCAGTCTGTAACTAAAGCAACAACTGGTGGAACTCCAGTAAATCATAATATAACTGATCAAGATCCAATTACAACTAATGTAAGAGCGTGGTTGATGGGAAGGCGACCAACTTCTGGGATGATGTATCCTAGAGGAATTTACAATAAATAGTCCAATAGGAATAGTATATTAAATGGCAGCTATAGATTTTCCCTCTAGTCCTTCAACTAACCAGACTCATACTGCTTCTGGGGTAACTTGGACTTGGGATGGAACAACTTGGAAAGCACAGGGTAGTACGACAACATATACTCTTCCTACAGCATCCACTGGTACTCTTGGTGGTATAAAGGTAGGTAATAATTTTGCAATAGATGGTGCTGGTACATTATCATTATCTGCAGCAGCAATTAGTGGATTATCAGATGTTACTGCTGCTAGTGCTGATTATTTGATGTTATGGGATGCTAGTGACTCTTCATTAAAGAAAGTAGATGCTGGAGAATTACTTGGTGGTGGCGGCGGTGGATTATCTTCAATTGGTATTCAGTCTGGTGGAACACAGATTGGTGCTGGTATAACTCAATTAAACTTTATAGGAACTGGAAATACTTTTGCTGTTAGTAGTAATACTGTTGATGTTAGTATTGGTGGTGATACAGTAGACGCTATTATTCCAGTAGCATATGCATTTGTGAATGCTGATACTGCTGGTACTGGTACTGGTATGTCATGGGGTGCTTATAATAGTTCCAATGGTAGAATGGAATTCACCTTTGGTACTGCTCTATCTGATGCAAACTATTATGTACTATCAGAAAGAGAACAGTATGATACTCATAGTGTTCATATATCCAATAAGACAACAACAGGATTTAGGGCAACATGGTATGGTAATGATGGAACATCTCCATTAGCACCTAGTATATTTGGTGGTGTTCTTATAGTTTATGGTTCTAATCCATTGACATCAGTAGGTGCTCTTAATACTGGTTCAGGTTCAATTGCTGGAATTAGTACACTAGCAACTTCATACTTTAAGCATTTAAATATAACTGGAGTTACTACTACTCCTGCTGTAGATGTAGATGATTGGGTAGATGTAGGTAATAATATTCAACTTGGTAATGCAGGTGTGGCAACTGCAACATTATTCAATGCTACAACTGGAGTATTTGCACCATATGCAGACATTGATGATTGGATAGACGTAGGTAATAATATTCAACTTGGTAATGCAGGTGTTATAACTGCAACATCATATGTTGGAAGTGGTGCTAATTTAACTGCACTTAATGCAACTAATTTAGGATCAGGAACAGTTCCTACAGCAAGACTTGGATCTGGAACGGCTAATAATAGTGTATTCTTAAGAGGGGATAATACTTGGGCAACTCCTTCTGGTGGTATTAGTAATGTTGTTGAGGATACGACACCACAACTTGGTGGTAATTTAGATCTTAATAGTAAGACTATTAATGGAACTGGTACTATTAATATTACTGGTACTATAACTGCTGATGCTGCAGACATTGATGATTGGATAGATGTAGGAAGTAATATTCAACTTGGTAATGCAGGTGTTGTGACTGCAACATCATATGTTGGTAGTGGATCTGCTTTAACAAATTTAAATGCAACTAAAATAACATCTGGTACTGTTCCTACTGCAAGACTTGGATCTGGAACGGCTAATAATAGTGTATTCTTAAGAGGGGATAATACTTGGGCAACTCCTTCTGGTGGTGGAGGTAGTGCTACAACAATAAACAATCAGGCAGATAATAGACTTATTACTTGTACTGGAACAGCAGATACATTAAATGGTGAATCACTTTTAACTTTCGATGGAACTAAATTACTTGTTGCAAGTAATAGTTACAACGTCTTAGAACTAAGAGCAGATGAAAATAATGATGGGGCAAATGATGATAGTATAATAAACTTTACACATGATGGAACTTTAAGAGCTGAAATAAGATACGATGAAAGTTCTAGTACATTGGAGTTGGCTACATCTGATAATCGTGGAGATATAGTTATTGATGCAAGTGGTAATACTGTAATTGGTGGTGGTATTAATATTACTGGTGTTGCAACTGCTACAAGTTTTGATGGTGAACTTGCATATGATACTGCTTGGACTCTTGGAGCAAATGGATCTACAGATTATACCTTTACTGGTAATGGTTTAGATGGTGCTGTAAATGATCCAACCATTTATGTTACAAGAGGACAGAAATATGCATTCAAGAATAGAAGTGGTGGACATCCATTTAGAATACAAACTTCTTTCCAAAATACTTCTGGTACTGCATACAATGATGGAGTAACAAACAATAGTGCTGGTAACGGAACGGATCTTATTTGGAATGTTCAGTTTGATGCTCCTGATGTTCTTTATTATCAGTGTACTGCTCATACAAATATGAGTGGTAAGATTATTGTTCTTGGTGGAGATACAGGAAGAACAACTACATCAGCAACAACTGGTTCAATTGCACAGGCAGCATATGCAGATATAACAATCCCAACAACAGGAAAGACATTTGCTTTACTTAAGATTGCAATAAGTGCACCTGCATGGGTTGTATTATATTCTGACACTTCAAGTCGAACATCTGATGCAGCTGGAACTGGTAGTGGTAGATCAGAGGGAACAGATCCAACACCTGGTTCAGGTGTGTTGGCAGAGGTGAGCACTACAACTTCAGGTGCATCCACATTTAAGATGACACCAGGATTAATTGGTTGGAATGATGATGGGACACCTGCTGCACAGATTTATGCAAGAGTTTATAATAAAAGGGCAACATCAGGTAGTAATACGATTACCGTAACCCTCACATCTGTTATCATGGAGGTATAATGGCAACTTTACTAGTCAACGTAAAACTTAAAGATGGAGTGGATCAAAATTCATTTGTAAGTGAATTTGATTCTGTATCAGAGGTAACTTTAAAAGATCTATTACCAAATATCCCTACTCTCGTTGTTTTTAATGTTGAGGAATCATATCTAAGCACACTTCAATCACATCCCTCTGTTAAGGATGCAGAAGCAGAACTAGAAGCATTCCTTCCAGTAACTTATCCATCGTTACCGTCAACATACACTGTATCAAATAAAACAGTATCACTAAATCAGATTTGGAGTGGTGGTGATGGAACAAATTATATTTCATATCAGCATTATCTTGACACTGATATAATGCAAAAAGATGGAACTGACAAATTAGGATATGCAGGTAACTATGGGTCTGGTAGACCTACCTATGATGAAAATTATCAATATACAGGTCAGACCTATTCTAGTAGGTACACAGGCAAACATGTTGATATAGTTACTTTAGAGGCTGGATCAATCAGTGGAACCACCTATTCAGGATATCAAGATAATCATCCTGATTTTGATGATCCAGATAATACAGGAAACACAAGATGTATTCCAATGAATTGGAATGGTTGCTCATCTACATCAAATAATCAAGTAACTTCCAATAATATGCTTGATGCTCATGGCATCGGAACTTTAAGTGCTTCTGGTGGGATACATGGTGGGTTTGCTAAAAAGGCAAAACTTCGTGCATCATATACAACTGATGGTTTAGCAACGGTATGTAATGCGATAATCCATTTTCATAATAATAAGAGCACAAACGGCACTACAGGTCTTAAAGACCCTACGATTGTAGTTGGTGAGTTCCAATATTTAGTTGACACTTATCTTGCTATAAAAATCACAGATATTGCCTCTGTTACAGATCCCACTGGAGGCACCACAAATAGACCAGGCAGTGGATGGGGTTCTGATTTCACCCCATTTACAAGTAGAAATATTTTTCCTTACCGAGTACAAGATCCCGATGATGATTCCTGGCACTGGATGGTCACATTCCCATATCAATCTCAAAGTTCATCAATGAAAACTGCACTGGATTCATTACATACCAATGGAATTATTTTCATAACTGCTGCAGGTAATAACGGAGGAACGTATGTTAAGGAAAGTGATGCTAGATGGAGTGGAACATATTGTACGATAGATACAGGTAGTGTGAATAGATATACAATTGTTTACAGTAGTGGTACAAGTTCACCTGATACAATATCTGGAGGAAATTATTATCCCTTCAGAGCTTATGGTCCTCATGGTTTGGATAAGGCAATAGATGTTGCTGCTGGACAAAATAGTGAAACTCATCCGATGCTTGATGCTTATACAACTAGAGGACCAGGTATAGATATCGTTGGAAGAGGAGCATATACATATACAGCGTATCCAACTGGCACAGATAGTAATGGATACAAATGGGGAGACTTTTCTGGAACAAGTTGTGCTACACCAACAGTTGTTGGTAAAGCTGCGTCTATGATGGAGGAATATTATACTCTCAACGGTGCTTGGCCAAATTTTGATCAAGTAAAAAATATGTTGCAAACCGAAGCAAGAAACGGAAATAATCGTGTTCTTGATCCTGCATCCACAACTTGGTCAAATGTTCCAGCAGCATCAGGTGGTGATATTGAAATAGTTAATCAAATGTTATATCCAAATGACTCATCACTTCTTCGTGTTAGAAAATCAGCTAATCAAGGGAATGGATCTATTAAGTTTGCAGAACTTGCTGGAACTCCAAACTTTTTTGCTTTTTGGAATGCGAGAGCACAATCAAGAGAGCAGACTATGCATAAAAGACCTACAACAGGTGTGATGTTTCCTAGACCAAGAAACATTAGTAATATTGAATAAGTATTTTTATAGGTTAATTCAACATAATAAATAACTAAAAAGTATTATGGCTAACAATCGGGAGATAGCACAATTAGGTTCCTTTATATCAGTTAATGATACAACTGGTAAAGTTGGTGTTGCAAACTCGGTTGGAATTGGAACTACTTCTCCTACTGCTGATTATACTGTAGATGTTCATGGTGATGCTAGAATCAGTGGAATACTTTCAGTTGGACAAATTGGTTCAACTGGATCTACTGTCGATATTATTGCTAGAAATATAAAGGCAACTGGTATTTCTACTTTCGAGGGTAATACTAATATTGGTGTTGGTGGAACTACTTTAATTGGTATCACAACAAATAGTAGAGTTGGTATTAATTCAACATCACCTAATTATAATCTAGATGTTGGTGGTATAATAAATAGCTCAACGGATGTAAGAATCAATGGATCAAGTGTTATTGATGAGGCAGTCGCAATGGCAATCGCTCTAGGATAATAAAAAATGGCAAATACCTTTAAGTTAAAAACTAAAGCGAATGTGGGTGTTACATCAGAGAATGTATATGTAGTACCTAGTGCAACAACTACAACAGTAATTGGAATTACACTCGCTAATGTTTCTGGGTCTGGATGTTTAGTTGGTGTAGGAGTTACACGAGCATCAACAGATGACGTTAAACTTTTAAAGAATGTTCCAATTCCACAGGGATCTTCATTGGAATTTATGCAAGGAAATAAGATAGTATTAGAGACAACAGATACCTTAACCGTTAATAGTGATACGAATAATAGTATAGATGTTTCGTTAACTATTATGGAGATGACCTAAAATGGCACTAACCCGTATTACGAAGGGTGTCATAAAACCCAATGAAAATTACGACACACATAATATAAATTCAACTGGTATTATTACTGCTACATCATTTAGCGGTCCTTTTACTGGTGTAGGTAATAGTAGTATTCAGTCTGGTATACTTACAGCAACTGGAATAGATCTTAATGGAGATTTAGATGTAGATGGACATACTAATCTTGATAATGTCTCTATTGCTGGTGTTACTACTGCTGCTGGTGCTATAGATCTTAATGCTGATTTAGATGTAGATGGACATACAAATTTAGATAACGTAAGTATTGCTGGAGTTACAACTTTTGCAGGTGCAATATCAGGTACAACTGCATCATTTAGTGGTAACGTATCTATCGGTGGAACATTAACATACGAAGACGTAACTAATATAGATTCGGTTGGTATTATAACTGCAAGAGATGGTTTAAAGGTTCTTGCTGGTGGTGCTAATGTTGTTGGTGTATCAACATTTAAAGATGATGTTGAAATTGATGTTAATAGTAAGAAGTTAAAACTTGGAACATCTGGACAATTAAATTTAACTTTTAATGGAAATAATTCAGTAATTCAAGGTACAGCAGGTCACACTCTTTTTGCGGCTGATAGTCTAAAACTTACTAACGCAAACTCTTCTCATAATTATTTTCTAGCTACTAATGGAGGAGCAG
>Ga0209404_10002492_pt1 | contig 11368 bp, 10 predicted proteins | sample TroAtlMetagenome_2_FD_187447 | JGI IMG/M metagenome (GOLD analysis project Ga0209404, IMG submission 187447) | Marine eukaryotic phytoplankton communities from Atlantic Ocean - Tropical Atlantic ANT8 Metagenome (SPAdes) (version 2) | ecosystem: Environmental > Aquatic > Marine > Oceanic...
CCCATCGAAGCTCCTCAGTTTGGCGGCGCTGCCTTCCAAGCCGGTTAGACCACAAGCGGTGCTTGCAGAACGCAGCACAAGGTCTGCAGGTCACCGCTGGTCGCGCCGGAACAGCAGCTGTCAAAAATAGCCACCATGCGAGGACTTTTGGCGGTAGCAGTAGCATCTACAACTGCTCTTTGGCTCGCGCTGCCGGGCGCGGTCGGCCTCGCGCCGCCCGCGACGCCGCCGAAGCGCGTCTTTATCTACGACACGACGCTCCGGGACGGCACGCAAGGAGAAGCCGTCAGCTGTTCGGTAGACGATAAGTTAAAAATAGCGTCGAAGCTCGCGAGTTTTGGGGTGGACTACCTCGAGTGCGGCTGGCCCGGCTCCAATCCAAAAGACGCCGAGTTCTTCGCGCGGGCGCGCACCGAACTTTCGCAAGAAGCAAAACAAAAGCTCGTGGCCTTCGGGAGCACGCGGTCGAAGCGCTCCGCGACCGCGGACCAAGATCCTCAATTAAGAGCATTGGTCGAGTCCGGCGCGCCGACGGCCTGCATCGTGTGCAAGGCGTCTTCTTGGCAGACGACCGAGATCCTCGGGGCTTCTCGAGAGGACAATCTGGACATGATCTCGTCATCAGTAGAGTTCCTAAGGCAAGAAGGCCTGAAAGTGCACGTCGACCTCGAGCACTTCTACGACGGCTTTCTTGGTGGACGAGCGGCGGACGGCGACGAAGACTATTCCTTGGAATGTGCGCGCGTTGCCGTCGAGGCGGGCGCCGAGGCGGTCGTCCTATGCGACACGAACGGCGGGCACCTGCCCTGGGACATCGAACGGGCCACGGCCGCCGTCGTCGATGCCGTGCCTTCAGAAATAGTGGTGGGCGTCCACGCGCACGACGACTCGGGCGTGGCCGTCGCGAATTCATTAGCTGCAGTGAGAGGCGGCGCTTGTTTAGTCCAGGGCACGGCGAACGGCGTCGGGGAACGGACGGGCAACGCCAATTTGAACGCGATCATCGGCGCCCTCGCGCTGAAAGGGTCTCAAATTTGTAAGGAAGGCATCGACGTGGCCTGCTCGTCGAACTTACACCTGTTGGCCGATGCAGCTAGATTTGTGGATGAGACGCTGAATCTCATCCCGCGCAAGAGCCAACCGTACGTGGGCGCGTCGGCCTTCGCCCACAAAGGTGGGTTACATGTGTCGGCGCTCGCGAAAAACGCAAAGGCGTACGAGCACGTCGACCCGGCGCGCGTGGGCAACGAGCAAAGGGTACTGGTATCGGAGCTGAGTGCGTCGCAGTGTGGAAAATCATCGCGCCGTCGCGTCGACGGCGTCGGCTGCGCGCCGTCGATACCCACGCCCTACTCTCCCGGAGACGACGCGCGTCGCCCCCACGCCATCGACGCGACACGGCGACTCACCGATTACACACCGCAGGCGGCCGCGCGAATATTTGGAGCACGCTCAAGAAGGCGGGGCTGGTAAGGGAGCACAAGGAAGGCGATTTGGGTGAGGGCAAGTGGCGGGAAAGGTCCGCTGCTATATTAGAACGAGTCAAGCGCCTGGAGAATTTGGGCTACTCCTTTGAAGGCGCCGAGGCCTCGGTCCACTTGATGTTGCTACATGCCTCGCCGGGCTACTGCTCGCCCTTTACGGTGCTCGACTACAGCGTGACGACGTCAGATGAAAATTTAGATAGCGCGTCGCGTGCCGTCGCCAAGGGCGGGCGGAAGACGGCCCAACGAGCGCGAGCGACGGTGAAAGTGCGCATCGCGGACGGCGACGACGAGGATCGGTTGGACGTGGCCGAGGGTTCTGGGCCGGTCGATGCGCTCGCGGCAGCATTGGTGCGGAGTCTCGCCCCGACGTTCCCCTTCGTCGATTCGATACGGCTGGTGGACTACAAGGTGCGCATTTTAGATCCGCACTCGGCCACAAGAGCCGCGACACGCGTCGAGTGCACGTTCAAGGAGAAGATCACGGGCAAGGTCTGGACGACGGTCAGTGTGGATCGGAACGTCATCTCCGCCTCGGCGAACGCATTGGTGGACGGCTTCGAATTTGGGATTGTGGAGTACGCGGACTCGTGCATGCTCTGCGAGGTCGACTACGACGCGCCGCCCATTTATTCCTCTGATGATGATGAGGCGTCATCAAGTCTACAGGCGATGCCGCGGGAGGTGCGGACGGCGCGTTGAGCTTGTTGGGGTAAGTTAGTCAATCACGTTACTACTCATAACAAGGCCTGAGGAGATGGAGCGGCGTAGAATCGTCCTCTACCCCCAGGCACCAGAGCGTGTCGCCGTTCAGGCAAAGGCCACCCAGCGGCTCGCCGTCCGGCGAAGGGATGACCTGCAAGATCTCCGGCTCGGAGCTATCATCGTCGGGGAGGCCTAGTATTTGGATACGGCGGCCCTCTTCTTCAGAAACGTATAGTTTTTTGCCGCGAACCGCGATGCCAATCGGCCCGTCGAACGGGTAGGGACCTAGCGAACCGAAGATTCGCACCCGACATCCTTCCCGCCAATTGAAGACGTCAACACCATCAAAACTGTAGTTTGCTATGTAAAGCATGTCCCCCTGTGCCGCGATGCACACATGTCCAGTACCGTTGCGCATTTCAAAGTCTCGGACACCAAATTGGGACACAAATGCTCCCGTTTGATTATCGTACACGCGCACGCGCGCCTCTACTGTGATTCCATCCTCCATCGGGCGTCCAGCTCCTCCCGTGTCGTTATAAGAAAGGACCAGCAGCCTATCCCCGGCCACGGCAAGATCCGCAGGTGCCCAATCTCCACCATAGTCGACATCATTGGGAAATTGAGTCTCTACAAGTTCCGTAACAACAAGTTTATAGAACGGTGTGGTTGTCACTCGTACGCAGATCACCACATCTTCGAACGAGTTGAGCACCCAAAACGTGCCGCCACCGCGAGGAGCGATCGCGTTCGGACCACTGAGGTCCTCTGCATCTCGGGGTGATCGAAACAACAGTCCATTCTCAAAAATCGTCGCGAGGCGGTCATCCATATAATCTGGGATAATCACGCCGTGCTCATACGCGGCCATACGTTCGGCATACGAAAAATTTGCTATTGTGGATTCATACCGCAACAGGCCGACGCATCGGCGCCGCCACAAGTCGCGGTAAGTCCGGCACACTGCGCCCACGCCGCCGACGCCCTTCTGTGGATTTAGGAAAGCCACCACGCTGGAGACCACATCATCAGAGAGCAGTGCGCGGTGTGTGCGGCGCCGCGCGCTGCGGGTCTTCATCCTTATGACCAATGATGATCTATGCGACGTCCGCGAGCTCTGGGACGGCTTCTCTTGCCCCGGTTGCCCGGCATGGACCTAGCGGCCGTAAGACACTAGCAATTACAAGCTGCGGCGTCGGACTTACGGACAATATCGCAACGCCTGAAGCGCAGCGTACACAAGGGACACATTCCAGAGCATAGCTGTCACAATCCTGGCGCAGCAATTGGAGGTATAACCAGCGCAGCGCAGCTATACAGCATGGCAGCGCCACCAGTCGAAGGCCTCAAGCTCCAAACCAAGACGGACCTCAGACGCGTCGACGAGCTGGTGCACGAGTGCGAGACGACCGGATCATCTGGTCGTTTACGAGACACCTTACGCGGTGCAAAACTCGTCTTCGCGCCGCCGCCCCAAAAGAAAACGAGCGAGGCCGTCGCGCGGCGGCGGAACATATTACAAGCGCGCGCCGAGCGGAGAGCCTACGACAAGATGGTCGAGTCCGTGGCGCCGCGGCCCGTGCGGCCCGAGGAGCGCGTCGCGACGTCGCTCAAGCACTCGTTTACGGTGTCCGCGAACATGATCATGACGCCGGTCGGCGTCGGCGCCGTCGGCTACCGCCTCGCGAAGCACAAGGTGCCGGAGAAGCATCGGATTGTGGTGGCTCTCGTGTGCGGCATCGGCATGCTCTTCATCGAGATGATTTTGTTCCTCGCGCGGACCTATTCCGTGGAAGCACACGCCGCGAAAAGGGAGCGGCGCGCGGCGGCGGGGCGCTTCGGGCCGGCGGGGTTGCGCGAGGCGACGAGGCTCGACGGCGTCGCGCCGAAGCTGGACTAAGTGTATGTGTGACTAGAAAATTACGCCGATGGCGAGGCCCGTCGCATCGGCGCCGCGCGTTGGGTGGGACGCGTCGCATCTTCGCGGTAGTACGCGGCGACGTCGTCGCGTGCTGCGACGCGTTCTCGGAGCGCGCGCAGGTTCGGACAATCCAGCAATACGGCAGGTCCGACGCCCGTATCGGCCAGGAAGGTCCCTTCCACGATTTGCGTCGCGTCGACATAGAACGCGAGGTCGGCTATGGTCATGCGCTCGCCGCAGAAATAAGTTCGTTCGCCCAGAATTTTCTCGAGCCGTCGAAAGCCGACGGGCATATAGCTCGTCGAGACGCTATTGCGTACTTTCTGGACCTGTGCCTGGGTCAGCAGCACACCAGGAGCACCCGTTGTCGGGTCGCGGCGTAGCACCGACTTATACCAGAGCGGCAGCAGGTCGCGGCCGATCTCGGCGATGCATTCCAGCACCATCTCGCAGCGCAGCTGTGACTCTGGATCGGACGGGAACAGTCCCGCGCTGCGGCCGGCGTAACGAAGGATCGCCGCGCTTTGACAGTACATCTCATCGCCGACGCGTAAAGTAGGGACCTGCCCAAAGGGCAGCTCGTCCCGCAGCAGTGCCACCTCCGCATAACTCAAACGCTCGTCGCGGAAGGGCACGCGACCGATGTGGAGCGCCAGTCGCGTGGCCTCGGCGCTGCCCTTGGCATCTAGGTATGTTAGCGTGATGTCGCGCCGGCGGCGTCTGAAGTAGAGAGCCAGGGCAGCCAAAGCCCCCACCGCCGCCGCGCATTCCGTGCTGCTTTGACGCCTGAGCAGCCCCATCAACAAGAGCAGAGGAGCTGTTGTTTGCACCGCTCGGGGCCGCCGCGGCGCTCCCGGCGCCAGCGCTCGTGCAGCTTTTGGCAGCTTCTTCGGCAGCACCTGAGATCACGATCTCACAGGCAGCGTGGATTTGCTGCGCCTGCCACTCAACAGTCGCAGTCTAGACCATAACACAATAACTATTACAGCCGCACGACGGACCCGAAGCGCCCCCGGTCCACGAGCTCGACGGAAGCCGACCGCGCCCACCAGGGCGACTCGAACTGGTCCGAACTTCGAATCCGCCGCGGCTTCCGCGCGTCCTCCTCGGGTGATTGTGGAGGCGGCGCGTGCAAACCGACGGCCACCGAGGGGCCCGCCGCGGGCCGCGTCGCCGCCCGGAACCACTCCACCGTGTACACCGCGGAAGCCAACGCCGTCACCGCCGTGCCCAGGTAGTCCCACTCGTCCTGCTCGGCCTCGCCCGGCAAGTTGACCAGAAAAAACGCGTGGTAGGCGCCGAGTGCCGTGTATTTGAAGCCCGACGCCACTAAAGTTGTCAGCGCCGGGTTGTGCAGCACGCAGGCGTAGATTGCTACCTCGTGCGTCGGTCCTAAGAAGATGAGGAAGAGGAACCTCATCAGGAAGCCTAAGGACAAAGTCGTGTCCGTAAGAGCCTTCTCCACGCCCGTCCTCTCGAGGAATGCGCCCGCTATCACCACACAAGGTAAGCAGAGCGCCGTCGTCACCGCCAACAAGAGACCGGCGAAGGCGTAGGTCGAGGGTATCGGTTTTTCTGGAGGTGCTATTGGCCTGATAGGTAGCTCGACGTCCGAATCCGAGTCCTGCGATGTATCATCATCTAACAACGCTCTAGCAGCCTCCTCCTCCACCCCAATCCCGCGCGGCCGCTCGGTCCAGACCCGGCCCTGGGCCGCGTCCGCCTGACTGCGGTGGCGCAGGAGGACATGTCTCAAGGCAACTACTCGTAACGCCGCGACGCAGGCGCTACATAGCGCCGCGGCACAGCCGTCAAAACTCAGCGCTTCGAACCGCGCCGCGCCGTGCGACTTCGTAATTACATATCGCGTCGCGTTTCCTCGGGCTACGATGCGGTCCGTGGACGCCGCCCCGAACACGTGCGCCTGATCCAGTATATCCGACGGCAGCCCCGCCGCCGTCTCGTAGGCCGACGTGCTCCGCCCGCGGCCCAACAAAACAGCCATGAGCGGCCCGAGGACCATGACCCACGTGGCGGCCGCGATCTTCCGATTCCAGGGCGCCATCCTCATAAAAACCTCGAGGTGCATCGCGATGGGGATGTTGAAGCGGCGGAAGGCCGCGAAGGCATCTAAACCCAAAGCTCGCGACGCGACGTGTCCGAGGGCCACATCTAACAAGAAGAGCAACGCTAGAGGCGGGGCCGCGGCCTTGACCAGGGTCCTATCACTTGGACCCTTCGTCTGCACCGCGCCGTAGACCCTTCTACGTCGTTCGCGCGGCCAGCCGACCCACAACACAAAACCCATCACCGACGCGAGCGTCGCCGCGAGCTGCAGCGACAGGATTATGGTCGTCGACGGGAACTGGTACGTATCTAACACCACTTTGTTCATTACCACGATGAGTAGACTGGCTACAATGTACGCAAACACACAAGCGCCGGGCACGAGCGCGCGGCTCGTCCAGATTTCCCTTAAGACAGCCGAGAGCTCGTAGCGCATGGCCATCTTTTTGTTTGTTGTGTCAGTGCCGTCCCCCAGCGCCGCCGTAGACGCGTCGCGCTGCCTCAGTGCCGACCCCAGCACAAAGGCTGTGAGACAGCTGGGGGCGCGGCAGCTGCGTCCGAACAGCCGGGCCCTTAAACGAACAACAAGGGTTTTCCAACAACTCTAGCGTTCGAGAACCCGTGAAACGCCCTTGCTCCCGATGGCAGCCCAAAAAAGTGAGCTAGCGGCCTGTAACACACTAGCAGACAAGCAGCACACAGCTCTCCGGCCGCGTTGGCGCGAATACAAGGTCGTTTCGTCGAGCCTACTCGCTGCAGACACTCCCTGTGTTGCCCTGTATAGCACGCGGTCCCTAGTGGCATCAGTGATCAGCTATAGCACTCTGTGTCAGCATCAAGCTCCTCATTGTGTTGATTGGCAATCCAGGCCTCGTCTGCACACAATGAAGCAACAAATGCGTCGGTTCTACCTTGGCTTCATCCTCCTGCTGAGGACCACCGCTTTCGTGCTGCCGCGACCGCCCCGTACTGCCGCCGTCACGGTGCGGCACGAATCCGTCGAGGAGCTGCAAGCCGCCGCCGCGAAACTGCGCGAAGAGATCAAGGTCGAGGAAGCTTTGCTCACCGCCGCGACGGCCGAAAAGAACGCTCAAGCACAAGAGCGCGACGCGGAGAAGGCAGCGGAGAGAGCAGAAAAAGATAAAGCCAAGAACGCTCAAAAGCGGCAGAAGGTCCTGACGCTCTGCCGCGACCGGAACGCCACGGCCGTCGGCTTGGTCCTGCTCAACGACGGCGTAAATAAAAGAAAGGATGTGCAGGCCGCGCTCGACCGCGCGGGCGTCAAGGACGCGGAACAAATCATGCAGCGCGCCCACCGCAACGGCGCGGCGCTCGTCGGTCGCTTCGACAGTTTGAACGACACGTACGCGTTCGAGCCGGCCTACGACACGTACGCCAAATTGAATGATCGGGGCCTGAACGTCGCGTTCGTGCCCGTCCCGGCCGACGACGGCGACGATGAAAGATTGGAGGCGCTGGCAGAGTTATACGCCGTGCGGAAATCATCAATGCGACGTCTGCTCGATGGCGTGGCGGTGTGCAGATCTCTCACCGCTCGTCCCCGACTCATGGTCGACTTGCACACAGGTTACGCGACATGGCCGAGGGCATGGACGTTGATATCTTGAACGAGGATGGCACGGACCTCACGGCGCCCGCGAAAGTCATCTTCGGCGCCGTGTCGCTCGTCACCGCCTTCATCGGCGTGTCGCTGGCGCTGCTGGTCGGCGACAGCCTCGGGGCGCTGCTCGGGCAGTGGCTCGGGGGCGGGTCGGGCGGCGCGCCGCCGGGATTCTAATTCATACTGCTAATTACTAGGCTTCTGGCTGCTCCTCGACGACCCCGTCGCCCGCGGGCGGCGCGCCGCCGGCCGGCTTAGCCGCTTCGCTCGACTCGCAAATGTGGTACTTGCCCGCGGCATCGGCGCCGAAAATGGCAAAACAGATAACGCAAACGACGGCCCAGGCCAGGAGGCCCTTCCAGACGACTCCGGATTCGCCGCCCTTGTTCGAGGAGACTGGCCACCACCACGAGGAAAAGCTCCCCGCGTCTCCCGAGGGATCGGGGAGGACGTCATTCGTCGCCTTGCACGCGGCATCGGTGTTGACGGCCGCCTCGACGCACTCGTCGCCGCACGAGCCCGAGTTAAAGTTTGGAACGCCCGGCGGCGACGGGCTGGAGCAGCCGCCGTCGATGCCGTCCATGCACCTATCACTTCCATACTCGCAGACGTGGTAGTTGCCGCTCGACGCGCAGCCGATCTTCGTGACGCCCTTCCAGACCATGGCCGTGAAGTGGCCGATGGTGCACATCGCCGGTTGCCAGCCGGTGACGGGGCTCCAGCAGTCGGTGTACTCGTGATACCAATTGTACGTGGCGCAGTTCTGGTTGTAGGGACCGGTGTAGTCGCCGCACGTGAACGTGCCGCCTCCCATGGCGATGTTTTCCCCGGACGACGGTTTCACGTTGTACACGTCCGGCGTGTGAGACATCGTCTGCTGGTCGGCGAGGTACCGGGCCTTCTCTTCGAGGCCGTAGTCCCAGCTGACCGGCTCCGCGTTGTGCAGGCATCGGAAGTAATTGTGGTCTTCGAGCCAGCCGTCAATGCCGGTGCTTGTGCCGTGCTCGTACGCGGCGACCGTGGATGCCCACCACAGCGCGATGGTGGCGACGAGGCGCGCCATGGATGGAAACGGGGCAGCCCCGCCGCGCGCGAGATCGATGCAAGAAGTGTCGTAGACGAGAATTCGCTGCCCCTACGGCACTGCGCGCGCGGTTCCGAGTGTCGAGTGCATGCAAGAATTTCAGCCAGCGTGCGGGCTGCGCGGCGCGGCGAGCCGTCGCGAGGCCGCGAGACGCGTCCGAGTCACCGACCTGGGTCCGCGACCCGTTCTCCGTTCTCAAAACCCGCGACGTCAACTTATTTAATTTCGGGATTTCGTGCGATTTTTGCTGCGGGATTTCGCGGTCTTTGCTGCCCGCGACGACGCGGCGGGGCAGCCCACGACACGCTTCCACCAGGGCGAGCAGCCCTCGACGCACACGCTCCCCAAAAGCGGGCAGCGCTCGACGTAGGCAGGCTAGCCCAGGCCAAGCAGGATGGCAACGCACGGCACGCTCGACGTCGTCGTCCACCTCCACCGCTTCCGGAATGTTGATTTATTTAGTAGGGGCATCTACATGGTGCGCGCGGCCGTCAAGTGCAACACCAAGCAAGCGATCCCGCACGGCTGCTACTCGAAGCCGAGCGTCCTGTCTACCTTTGTAAGGGATCAGGAGATCCCTCAAACGCATGCGAGCGACCTACCCGCGGCCCAAGTCGTCGATTCGTCGTCCGAATTCTCGACAAGAGCTTTTGTGATTAAGTACCGAGATGAGAGGCTAGAGCTCAACGAAGGGGCCCAGTTCCAGTTGCTCATCGAGGCGAAGGACGACGGCTCACGACTAATCTTCGCGAACGACGAACCCATCGACATCACGCTCGAATTGTTGATGGCGGAACTCGAGAAGCCGGGCAGTCCGCCCTCGAGAACCTCTCCTAGAAGGTCCTCCGCCGTGGCCGCCGAGAAGCCCTCCTTGTCTCCAACATTCTCGCGCGTCGCGACACAAACCTTGAGAGTACGACGCGACGCAACCACGAACCAGGTGCACGCCTACTTTCCGGTTACTTTTTCGTCGATGCATTTCTGTCAACTGGACGTGACCGTGCACTGCGCTTTGTTACACTTAAAATTTCGCAAGCGCGTCTACGACCGCGCCGACGCGAGCGTGGAGTCGACCATAGCTTCGTTTGAGGAGCTGCTGCGGGATAACAGTGATGCGCCGACGACTCATCGGCGCTATACGCAACCGATGCTCGCTTCGTTAAGTGCGACGTGTCAAGCGCTGAAGGAGCGGGAGCAGACCGTCAGTGTGACGACCTTGGTCGACGCAAGTAGTGTATCGAAAGCGATCGAGCGGGACAACGCCGCGGTCGCGAAGAAGTTATTTTTGTTGTGGGGCCGCTTCGTTTCGTTACTACCGCGGGACGGGATAGCGTTGTGCGAGACCCTACAGACGACGTGGCTGCGCGACCAGCGCGCGTGGTGGGGCGGTCGATTGCGTAGCACCGAGGTCCGCATTCAGAAATTACTGCAACCGCGCGAGACCGACGAGTTCCGGACTTCGTTCAAGGAGCTGCGGTCGCAACCAGCTCCAAGTCCGAGCATCTGCGACAAATCGTTGCTCAAGGAGCCGGCGAGGCTCCCCGCGGCGGCCGCGCACGTCTACCGGAGGCGGAACGACACCGAGGCGTTGTTGAGTCCCGACGCTCCTGCATCGAACTACCGCGGGCCTCATTTAATAGTGATGCAGCACGGCTGGTACGCGTCTTCATTTGACATGCGTTTACTAAGGGCGTACGCGCTACTACTCTTTCCCGGTGCCATCGTGTTGTCTCCGCAGTCGAACGAGGACAATAGTGGCGGTTCGATGGGGCCCATGGGTCAAAGGTTAGCACATGAGGTGCACAACTTCATCAAGCACCGGTGTCCTGATTTGTCAGATGCCGACCCAGGCATGGGGCGACTCAGCTTCGTGGGCCACTCGGCGGGCTCCATGATCGTGCGCACGGCGCTGGCGTCGCCCGTACTAAAGCCCTACCTCCCGAAGCTCCACGCGTTTGTTTCTTTATCGTCGTCCCATTGCGGCAACATGTTCGTCCCTTCGACGCTCATCAGCGGCGGCATGTGGGCCCTCCAGCATCTGCACCAGTCCCAGTTCATGGACGAGCTCCAGTTGTTGGACGCGCCGAAGGCCGAAGACGCGTTCATGCACAGACTCTCGAAGCAGCCGGGCTTCGAGAGATTTAGATTTGTCGTGCTCGTCGGGTCGCTGCAGGACTCCTACGTGCCGCTCCACACGGCCCAGGCCACGATCCCGCGGCCGGCGGAGGTCGACAAGAAGGGCGGCGGCGACGCGTACCGGCAGATGGCCACGAACCTCCTGTCGCCGGTCATGCAGCAGGCATCTACACAAGCGAAGCGGACGACGGTCGTGCGGCTCACGCTCGACTATCGGTTCGCCCAGACGAATCTGGACACGGTCATCGGCCGCGCGGCGCACCTCGCGTACATCGACTCGTCCGCGGCGGTGCTGCTCATCCTCTTCTCGCTCTACAACGTCCTCCGATAGCACCCCTTGTCGGAATCTT
>Ga0209404_10002493_pt1 | contig 11367 bp, 11 predicted proteins | sample TroAtlMetagenome_2_FD_187447 | JGI IMG/M metagenome (GOLD analysis project Ga0209404, IMG submission 187447) | Marine eukaryotic phytoplankton communities from Atlantic Ocean - Tropical Atlantic ANT8 Metagenome (SPAdes) (version 2) | ecosystem: Environmental > Aquatic > Marine > Oceanic...
TATTTGACCACCAATGGCCATTGAGTTATCAGTTGAATTATTTTTAATAACATAATCAGGACCCCAAACATTTGTAGTAGGATTATCAGAATCCCAAAGTGGTATTAATGATGAAGAAACTGAAGAAGATGCTAAAATCCTACGAAATTCAGTTTTTTCAAAACTACCACTAACTATATGTTTTAATCCAGTATTAGTTTGGTAAGGTGATTCTTGAAATAGATAAAAACTTGATGAGTTACTTGCCTGTAAATGAGCGTTAGAAAAATGTAAATAATTAGCTTCCTCTAAACTAATATCTTTTGTTGCAAGACTTTGACTAAACAATGTTACGGCTTCTGCTTTTGGATTTTGACCTTTAGGTTGTACGTGTTTTAATAACACAACATTATCATAATTACTCTCACTAACATAAGTTGTAATTCTATCATAAAAACCATAAAAAGAAGATGAATTAATCCAATGATATGGATTTGTATTCATTTCATATATTTTATGTTCGTGGTCATCCCAACTTCTTTCTGCAGGTGTCTTTACTGTTTGAGATTCTCCACTACCACTCTCAAATATAGTTCCTGCAATAGGGTCTGCATATCCATAAGATGCCATCGTTGTTGTGATATAATCAAAACTAACCATAACACCTACATTTTGTGATGGCCAAGAAGAGTTACTTGACGATATTTCATTCAATAATGTATTAAATAAAGTATGTTTATTCATAAATTTTGCGCCTTAATTTTTCGGAAATACTATACATTGATAAATATCAATAACCATTATTTATATTCCTCATAACTATAACTATATACTTCTATATCTTTTGAGGATAATTCTCGTACCTTTTCAATACTTTCTTCATCATAATAATAACTATAATGATTATGATTAGTAAAATTCTCTTTCTTTATCGTGGTATTAAAAACTATATCTAACTCATAATCTAAATTTTCATATCTTCCAACATAATCTAACTTTTCTACACCAAAATCAACTTGTTGGATATGTTTATATGGAAAGTTATCTAACCATTCTTTAAAATCATACTCTTTTGCAATCTTAGCTGTTAATTTATTTGGAAACTGTTCTTTATAAGACTCTGATTTATTATAAAAATACAATGAAACAAACCTATCAAATGGATTTCTAACAAAAGTAAACTTAAAATAATCCTCACACTCTTTAGGTATGTCGTTTGCAGACATATGATAAACATCTTCTTTATAAATTTTATCGTGTAGATTTAATGCAGACTTTATACTTGTACCACCAGTACGAGGTATGTGAATGAAAACTCTTTTATTATCATGGTCAATGTACATTAATTATATCCACTTGATATCTTAGACCTGTCTCCAAAATAACTATCTGACCGTATCATTTTAAGTCCACCGGTATTTGTAAAATCATAATAATCAACCCATTTTGTATCAGAATATGTTAGAAAAAAATGTAAAAATTTTCTAACTATGTTACTGTTATTCGTACCACCTCTGTGAAATGTTATATCCCTATAGAGAATGGCATCACCATAATTGTAAACATTATTGTTTTTTGCCTTTTTTAATAATTCTTTGGTTTTAGTATCCGACCACATTATTTTTAATTTACTCCAAGAATAAATTCCATAATTATTTCTTATATGTCCAACATATTTGTCATTATATAATTCAGTAGTACCTTGTTCAGGATTAGTATCATGTAATGGAATACTTACAAAAAATGTTTTTTCTAATGCATCACCATCATGATGAATACTTTGATGTGGTTCTCCTGGTGGTATATAATGTACGGTTGTCCGTAATAATCTTAAATTATCATATCCCAACTCTCTGAAAACTGATTCCACTTTAGGTAAAACTATTGGAAACAATTTATCAACCGAAATTTTAAACCAATCACGAATCTCCTCTACAAGAGTAACATCTTGTGTATTAAAATTTTCAGAAAATAATATGGCCTGTGTTCTTCCTGTATTTTCAACATACTGATTGTTTACTGAAGTTGTTTTGTTACAAAATTTATGATTCTCTAATTCTTCAATTACTTGTGTTAGTTTATTTTTTTCGTCTTCATTAAGAAAATCTTTAAATTGTAAATATTTTTGTTCTTCAAATTGTTCTTTAATCATAATGTTATATATCTTTTATTAAATTTTCGTATGTAATCCACTTCTTTTTGTTGTGAGTTCAATATAAACTTTAACATATTGATTGGTGTAAAGTTTTTTACTGGTATGGTATGTAAAAGAAATGAATGTGCATCAATATCACCACCCAAAACTCGTTTAGGATTTGTAAATGTATTAAAAGAAAAATTGGATTCACTCAATGGATTAAATAATTTTCTACCTGGTAAGATATCATCACTATAATACTCTTTCCAAAATACATTTAATTGTTTTTCTAAAATAGTATTTGACTTTACATTTTTATGTGGAATTTCCTGTACTACTTCCCAATCATCGTCTTTACTTTTTAACCATTCTAAAAACTTTGGATTACTTAAATCTTTTAATTCTAAAAAATACACGTTTGGAAATTGTCCTAATTCAAACAATGAAATATCATTAAAGTTATTCCACTTCCAAAATATCCCATGATTATAATACATCCAACCGATGTTTTTATTAATATCGTGTAAGTTAGCAATAATATCTATACCATCACGAGTAACATCATCATCATATGTAAATGTTTTATAATATCCTTTAGAAAATTTATTCCAAAATGTTGTCATATTAGGATTTGTTGTAAATCCAAACATTTGTAAATTTTCGTATGATGCATTACCACCATATAAATTTTTTAGTATCTCTTCAACAGATTTATCCGAAGTAGATATTTTCTCATCTATTGAGTCTGAATTCAATAAATAATTAGTTAATGGTGGTGGTTCAAAGGTAAAGAATCCATTTAATTCTTGTAAATAACCACTTTTAAACTTGTCGTATGTATTTCTCAATAAAACTATCGTAATTTTATCCTTGTCAAAAACTTCAAAAGTTTTTAAACCATCTAATGACTTAATAGATGTTGAACCCATTTTATTGTTCATACCAATACGAACTGATTCTGTACCCACACTTTCAAATCTCATATCAAATATCCGTTATTATCTTTCTTAATCTATCCCAATACCTATAAGAATTATAGTTTGGTTTATCTACTCTTTGAAACATATACTCTCTTTCATTCAAATCTATTTTATAATCCAAGTATTCAATTGCAGACAACATTTTTTTATATTCTTCAGAAAATGACTCTACCAAGTTAGATTTACTAACCTCTTTAAGTCTTTGTAATACAGAATAATCCCATTTAAAGTGATGAACTTGTGTAAAGTTCTTTTCAATCGGATACCTTTTTGGATGGGATGTTCCCCAAGAGTTTTTTCCATCACCAAAATCTACATAATGCTGACCAGATACAACATCCACACTACCTTTCATTAAAGTAACTTTATTTGGATTGGCTAAACTTAATGGATATCGAAAAAACCCAGCATTTGGCATTTCTTTCCAAATATCACTATCATCATTTATCTTGGGAAATGTTCCATTTTCACCTATTCTATCTATAAAACCTCCTGTTACAAATTCCCAACCACTATCCTCACATTCATAAATTATTTCTTCTACTGGTTTAGAATATAATTGTAATTCATCATCATCCGCCACTATCCACCATTCATTTGGTTTTAATCTTTTAGTTTCATTGTAAAGTTCTGTTACGCGATTCCAATTAAATGGTTCTTCTATTGCAATCTTATGTGGTTTTAAATTAAGTTTATCCAATATAGAAGTTGCCTCCTCTATAACAGGATCATTTTTATGGTGTGCATAAATTATTACAAAAAAATCCTTGACATATGGATAATAATGTCGTAACATATGGTATAACATTGTGGTATTGTGTCCACATACCGTAACTAAATTCATTTTTTTCTTATAATTGTTAAACCTGTTGAACTTGGTTTATCTTTTCTAATCCCATGATTAAAGAAGTTCATAACTTCAAACTTTCTTTTATCTATTGTTTTAATAAATTCACTTGGGCCTGTTAAATCATCTCCCTCGTGTCCGTCTATTTCTACAAAATTATTCACATAATTTTTATCTGTATCGTGTATAGTGATAATACCACCTTTGTTCATAATCTTTGAATACAAATCAAAGTCTTTTTTTACACCCTCAAAAGTATGGTCTGCATCTATATGTAGTAAATCTATTTTTATGTCTTGTTTAACAAAAAAATTATAGTAAGCATTTTCTGTAGTATCTTTTATAAACTTTGGATGGAAATGTCTACGAAGTAAACTTTCTTTATCTTCCCAATCTACCTCACCATTAAAACCATTTACAGCATCTACGAGATAAGTACTTCCATTATCTCCCCACTCCATACTGACTTCTTCATAAAATCCCTCTACTGATAAATCGTGTCTTGCTTGTGTCATTATTCTTGGTATGAATCCACCACCACTTCCTAAACAAACTAATACCTTGAATTTAAAGAAATTTATTAATGTGTAGATTATTAATCCATCACCAAGATGCATATCACTTGCACCATGAGACCAACGATAAGAAACTTCTTCTCCATTATTCGTAGTTATGAGAGTTTTTATATAATCATAATCTAAAATACTCATTTTTTATTTTAAACGTTCTTCTATCATTTTATTTTTTCTCTCTTTCCAATCAGGAAAATCAGTAGGAGAACAATTAACATCAAAATTGAAAGCTATTATGGTTTTACGAGAATCAGTATTATTGACTGGTGACCTATGAGGTAAAAAACCAGGAAAAACTAATAAATCACCCTCACGTGGTTTTAATTTTTTTACACCATATATCTCAGTAGCAAGTTCATCTGAAGGTAATTCAACAAAATAAACTGCAGAATAATTTGATTGTGGATGTGTATGCCAATCAAAAAAACTTCCCTTATTATATTGATGAAACCACATATTACTAATCTTATATTCAAAACATTTCATACCCTCTAACGCAATATAAAGATTTTCGTGTATAGCTCTAACAACTCTATCTTGATATGGTGGTGTATCTCTATATGGACGTGGCCCAAGATGTAAATCATTTTCCTCATCATCCAAAAATCCGTATCTTGGTGATAATATACCCCAATCGGGCTGCCATTTATCAGCATCATTTTCACAAGAAGGTTCTTTATTTTTACTTAACCAAACCTTCTTCCTCTTTTCATTCAGTTTTAGTTGTTGTTCAAAAGGATTTTGTGAATGATAATCAGATACGGAAACTTTTTCAAAATCTATATCTTTATTTTCAGTAGTTTCTATATAATCTAATATAAATTCTTTTAATTCCGTATGTTTATGTACTTGTGATAACCAAATCATACTACTTTTCCTTTATATAACTTTTGTTTAGATTGAAATTCTTTTCTAACCATATGTGTAGATTCTCTGATGAATTTATTTCTTAAAGTATCGTGTAAAACCTCATTAACTTTTAATCCTCGAAAATATTTCTCATAAATACATATCAATAATTTTAAATATTCACTATGATTATAATCATTTAAAACATAATGATATGAAGTCTTATCACGAGATAAACTTTCGTCAAAATGAACTATCATTTCAAATTTCATTATATCTTCCATATTCAATTCATTTGGAAAATAAAAACATAGATTTCCAAAATGTATTCCAGTATCCTTTGAGGTTTTATCTAAACGTTTTAATTCTCGTATAAAAGAGTTAATTTCTCTTGGATTATCTATATATTCTTGCCAATACCTACTACCAACATCAGTTGCAACGTGAGTATAATCAAATTTATAATTAATGTGTTTTAATTTATCTCTAAGTTCAATTAGATTTTTATATTCTTCAATTAATTTATCAAAACTATTATGAGTTTTATGATAACGAGAATAAAACAAAACAACTTGAACCTGACCACCAAGAATTCTTTTAATATTATCCATAGATTCAAGATATTGATTATTAGAATAATATACTCCACCATTTTTTATTAATTTTCTATCTGTTTCGTCAAAAACCTCTGGAGAAACCTCAATAATACTTTTATTACTATCTACTTTAAATGCATCTCTTAGCAAATATACCATTTCTTCATCTAACACTTTCCAAGCACCATAAGTTATATAAAAATATTTTTTTAATTCACTATCCTCTGAAATTCTTCTTAATAACTTTTTCATCAATCTCATATCTGATTCATATGAAATAAAAATACGATTGGTATATTTCTTTATTACCTTTAAATCATCAATTATAGAATCTACAGACCGAACAACCATACCATATGTTTTTTCATTTTTTCCAACATTATGTCGTAACATAGCCTCTCTACTTGCACCACAATATAAACAATTATGTACACAACCACGACCAACATATATAGGAAACCCAAGAAACCTATCAGTAAAATTAATATAATCTTTGTAGTCAAATAGATACTCTAAATTCGTATATGATAAAGTAGATAATAACTCTGGATCTGCCCTATAGGTTTGAATGTTAACTCTTACTTCACTATCATCTCTGTATATTAGATTTGGTACTTGTGTTATATCTTCATTTTTTAATAAAGATAAAATAGGTAATTCTGGATCACCCCTAATTATGTAATCTAAAAAACTATATTTCTTTAATAAACTCACTCCAAAGTAACTTGCAGTAAATCCTCCACTTAAAATTTTAATATTAGGATATTTGTTTCTAATATATTCACCTATATAAACAAAATCCGAGATTGCTTCTTTCCAATGGAATAAAATAGTTACATAAGTAGGATTAAACGAATGAATATATTTATCTAATTTCTCTAAATGATTTGAAATTGCTATATTATTGTGATTTACCTTATCAGGATCGATTGACCACTCAGTAGGAATGATATTTAAAATTTTTGATGGAATTTTATTTTTAGTTAAATAGTCACATACACCAAAAGATGCCATCGAAATGTGATCCATTGTATTTATTATCAATAGTCTGTTATTTTTTGTCATAATATAACTTTACTCAAGTATATTAAAAGATATTTAAAACCTTTAAAATTATTATTAATCAAATGGATCGTCGTTACTTCCTTTGTTATGTACTAAGAATGTTTTTCCGAAATACACATCCAATGGTTCTACATCAATTTGAACTACTTCAAATCCCTCATCTTGATCTAATATATTTTCTAACGAGGTTATTTCTACAGCATTTCCATTTTTATCCATTAAACTACCACCAACCAACATATTGGGTACATACAACCATCCCCATTGTTGTTCATATGTATAATCACCTGAAGATGATGGCGGTCTATATAACATTTCATGTTCACCAGTGATTAACTCTTGTCCGTTATTTATATTCCAATAATTATAAGAAAAATCGAAGTTAATATCTTGAACACTTGCTGAGTGTTGTGTGAAATCATCAGAATCAGGAAATCTACATTTTTGCCAATTTTGTTCATCTTCATCTAACTGACCTGGCATGTTCATTGATAATATCCAATCACCAATTTGTAAATCCTCTACATTTTTTGTAGTTCCATCTGCCATTTCAATTGGCGTTCCCTCTAATAAACAACTTGGTGAACCACCATAACTATCTACAATCGTAATACTTTTGAAAAGATCAGTATTATAGTTTGTTGCGTGGTCATTATATCCATCTGATTGTTTATCATCAGCATAAGATCCAGTAATCACAGCTATAAAATTGTTTGAACCAGCAGGAAATGGATTTGCACTACCATCACCAGTACGTGCATTTGAAATTGCAGATGATGAGAATGATGCAGAATATCCATGTAGGTCTGGTGCAGATAATACTGAGTTTGCTGCTAAACCATTGGCCCAAGTAAAATGGTCATTATTAGAACCTATTTGGTCAACCCAAAATTCTCCTGCATTTTGAACATCAATATAATATCCCTCTTTAGTTTGTTCCCACAAATATTCATATCCACCCAAAGCAGTTCCACAACTACTAATTGAGAAACTACTCATACTGGTTTGTGTTGTTGCAGAAACTCCATTAGACCAGGACATTTTATATTCACTTGTGTAATTACCAAAAGATGACGTAACTGCCCTTTGTAACTTTCCCAAACTTAAATCTTGATTTGCTGTTGTTGCCAATTTTTTCTCCGTTATATTTCAATAATAAATATCACTTATTGTATATTTCTAACAATTGTTCTGTCCACCTTTTTTTATCATCATACTTTTTAAAATATTCCCTTAATAAGAAAACCCATTCTCTCCTAGCCTCTACAGACAATTCACATACCCTTTTCCACTCATGATAAAATTCATGCATTCCAAAAGCTCTATAAGGATAATCAATATCTGTATACCAATCTCTTGATAAAATTGGTATTTTACCATAATCTAATGCCTGAAATATACTATAACCAAATGGTTCGTAGATATGAGCTGAATGTGATATTCCCCAATTTAATCTATAAAACTTATCCAACATCTTGTAATTAAATTTATAAATTTTCCAACCTCTAATATCACAATTTAAACTTTTTACCCACCAATGTACATCCTTAGATTCGGTACATAGAACACTTGGTATTCGTTGTAAATAATGTGGACATTTTCGTGTCTCCATTCTTGAAGCAAATCCAACTTTATTATTATCGGTTACATCTAAATTATGTTTAAATTCATAAAAATTTGGAATGTGTAATAAATGGTCATGTTGATTTTCTAAATCGGGTGAATCAATACCAATCCAAAAAGGATATTTTGATAATTTTACAATTTCATCTTCCCAACGAGGATCCATGTAAAAATGTCTTGAATGTTCAAGTCCTAATTTTACGTTAGCTTTTAGATTTTTATTCACATTACAATGAACAGCAGTACTATGTATCTTATCCTTGTTATCAATAATATATTTATGTGGTGCATAATATCCATGTAGAATATTTATTCTACGAGCACTCTTCAACACACTACCAAAATAATGTATATCATCACCTTGCCAAAGAACCTTTAAGTTAGGATTAAGTTCTTTAAATACTTTATCTTGTTCTTCAATGGTTGTATCGGTTGGTCTGATACGATGAATCAATAATACCGGTTGTACTTCTAAATGTGGTGAAATTTCTTTTATCCAATGATTTACCCAAACATCACTTCCACCACCAACTAATGTTCCACCACCAGTAGAATAATACGCATCATAAATCTTACCATCAAGTCTACCATTAATAATTCTCATTATTTTTTATCCTGTAATTTGTTTAACTTATCCTCCAATAAATCAACTTTGGTTTGTAATCTAGCCTCTTTCATTGAAATCACGTTCTTCTGTTGTTCATGAATCTGTTCAGTAGGTAAATATTGAAATTCATGGATTGCATTAAATGAACAAGACCTACGTATTCCATCTCCTAAAAATGGATATACGGTATGTAACAAATCCGCTGGCCACATAAATATATCCCCAACCTCAGGTTGATGAGCCCAAGTACCGAGTTCAAATCTTTTCCACATCTCACCAGAAGCGTGATGTATAAATTCTATTTTTCCATCCATATTGGATTTACCTGGTATATTTCTTGGTTTATATTTAGGTATTTTCAAATACATAACAGAAGATATTGTAGCATTAGTATGTAGATGGGCTGGATTATATTCATTTTCTTTTTGATTTACAATCCACATTGATGTTAAATTTACCTTTAACTTAGGTGTGTTTTGTTTATTTATGTGATCTGTATCAGGAGTGTAATTTGTATTAATTAAATCTTTCAATGTATCATTATTTTTCATAGCCATCTCGATACTTGTATTTCCATAATATTTTACCAGATCAATAAAAAAATCATATACTCCTTCTGCACGTAATATTTCACCAGGAATAAAAGGTTCATCTTCTATAATACCTGCTAAACCTGGGCCCATACTTATCTTCTTTGCGTCATCAGTTATCTTATCTGTGATTCTTATCATTTTCTGTAATATATCGTCAGGAAGTTTTCCTCTAAGTACCCAAGGCCCGAAAGGTCTTTCAAGTGTTAAATTAACATTCCATTTTTTCATTTATTATTTCTCCAATAATTTTTTAATTCCATCAATTACCATAGTTGGTGTGATTGTTTTAGTACATTCAAATTCTCTTGGTGTGAATTTAAACTCAGGACACCAATCCCAAACATCTCTTCCAAATGGATATTTATTCCAACATCCGTGACAAACATCAGTATTTTGTATTCTAACATCAGGTTTAAATTCAGTATAATCCATTGAGAAACCAGAAATCATAATTGTCTTACAATTAGATGCCCAAGCCAACCAACTTAATCCCGATGGTAGTCCAATAAAAAATTCACAATGTTCTAAATATTTAACTCTTCGTGATAATGGTTTATCACCTGTGTCATCTATAGCATTCTTAGGTATAGTGTTAACATCTTTTTCAAGATGTTTAAATCCCTCTACTCCATACTCTATGTCTTTATCTATATCAACAACTTTATATCCTTGTTGAGTTAAATAATCCACAATCTCTTCCCAACCATTAGGATTATTCCATAGTTTTGCCTTACCTGTTGCTTGTGTTGCAATACAAACATACTTTTCTTTAATTGGTCTTTTATATCCAAGTTTTATCTTAGGTTTAATTTCTTTATATGGTAGATTTAAAATATGACACGGTGCCTGTTGGATAGGATATTCAAATGGTCTGGTTTTATTCATTTTATTTAATAATTCATCATCTTGTAACCACCAACCTAAATTATAACTAACATCATAACCAAATTTAATTAATTCTCCTACTGTAATATTCTTATCATTATAATTAACCAATTTTATATTTTTATATTGATTAGAAAATAGTTGTTTGTGAGCAGTTGAATAAGTAACATCACATTTATATTTTTTTCTAAATTCCTCTATATAAGGAATCCACGCCAATGTATCACCAATACAATTTGAGCCATTGGTTATTATAACTTTTTTATCTTTTAAATCAAAGTCCTCAACTTTAATTAAATCTTTACCATAAAAGATTTTTATTTTCCAATTAACAAAATACTTTGCACTTGGTGAACACCAATCACCCGAATTAGATATATCTTCGTGTGTGTATAATACCTTTGGAGTATCTTTGTCCCAAAATTCTACTGTGATTTTTTCTTCTTTTTCATCATCATCATAAAACGCACGAACTTCAGGCCCATTTATGTATGTAATATTTGTTATAATTTCCATTTAAAACCTTATATATAAGTATATTTTTTCAATACCAAAATATAATATTTTTTAAACTTGAATATGTATGTAAGTTCCAACGTTTCCAGTTCCACCATCAGCCCCGTTAGCTGCATTA
>Ga0209404_10002494_pt1 | contig 11365 bp, 17 predicted proteins | sample TroAtlMetagenome_2_FD_187447 | JGI IMG/M metagenome (GOLD analysis project Ga0209404, IMG submission 187447) | Marine eukaryotic phytoplankton communities from Atlantic Ocean - Tropical Atlantic ANT8 Metagenome (SPAdes) (version 2) | ecosystem: Environmental > Aquatic > Marine > Oceanic...
AAAATGATGATGGAGTAAAAATGAATCAGAACGAAAGAATTTATGCCAGTGAAGGGCCTACGGCTGAGTTTGATCAAGGCCTTAGACAACTCATGCTTACTATGTACAATCATACTGCCAGTGGTTTGGCTGTTAGTGGTGCAGTAGCATGGTTAACCTACAGTAGTGGACTACTATATGCAATGGGCAGTTTGCTTTATGTAGCAATGTTTGCACCATTGGGTATGATTTTTTGGTACAGTTTTGCAGGACAGAACTGGAGCCTACAAAAACTTGGTGTATTTTATTATGCATTTGTAACACTGATGGGACTAAGTTTAAGCACCATATTTGCTGTCTATACGGCAATGAGTATTACACAAGTGTTCTTTATTACATCGGCTACGTTTGCAGGTGCTAGTTTGTATGGATATACCACAAACAGAGATCTAACCTCATGGGGCAGTTTTCTGTTCATTGGTTTGATTGGTATCATTATTGCAAGTATTGTAAACATTTTTATGGCTAGTACTGCTCTAATGTTTGCAATTAGTATTATTGGTGTTCTAATCTTTACAGGGTTGACAGCATACGATACACAAACTGCAAAAGCAATTTTTATTCAAACCAGAGATGAAAGATATGGAATCAAGTTTGCAATCAGTTTATATTTGAATTTTATTAATCTATTTCAAATGCTATTGATGTTACTTGGTAACAGGGAATAAATGGAACAATATGAAAATATGAGTCTTGAAGAGCTACTAAATGCACGTATTGAAATAGGTAAAAAACGTGCAACAGCCCTTCAAGCAAGTAATTCATTGATGGTTCACCAACAGTTTGAAATGTTATTAGGTGAAATCAATCACCAAATTACAATGCGTCAAATTAAAGAACGTCAAGCACAAGAAGAGTCTGAAAGCAAGAATGGTGATCAGATAGATGATATTTTAAATATAGGATGAGGATGAATTCCAATTACCAACAAGTAGTTAGCAGTGATGATATTGTAGAAGTTTGGTTACGAGACAATAAAGTTAAAACTGTTGTAAGTACCGATAAGGACTTAGTTGACGAATATAACACTTGGAGCAATTACTTTGATAACGAAAGTAATATTAAAATAGAATCTCCTAGTGAAGAAACTAAAGATCAGTTTATTGAAAGATGTACAAGTAATTGGTATTTGTCAGATAAGTATAAGCAACTGGATATAGAACATTATTTGCTAGATAAATGCAAAGCACAAGAAGAAGTTGACAGAGTAGCAACTGAACTACATCTTTACAAGGAACGAAATATGTATCCAGTATTACGTTTTCTTGTTTACTTTACAGATACTCTTAGGAGTAAAAATATTGTTTGGGGTGTAGGAAGAGGATCAAGTGTTGCAAGTTATGTACTGTATCTAATAGGCGTACATCGGATTAATAGTATTCGCTATGATTTAGATATAGCAGAATTTTTAAAGTAGGAAACAATATGGCACAACATAGAACAAGCAAAGGACTACCGTTTGATATGGCGGCTCTTGCCGCGGCCAATGATAGGGAACGTGCAGTTAGTAATGTACCTCGTAATGCAAGGGGAGATGTTATAGATGGAAAGAATAAAATAGTTATTCATGTAGAGGATATTAATAAAGAATATTATAGTACACCACCTACAGAATCTGTAGAAGTTAGCTTAAAACAAGATCCTATACCGGAACCAACTCCTGATATTACGGCAGAAGAAAAAGTACCCGAGCCAGTAAAAGAAGAAGTTAAACCAGCACCCAAGCCCAAAAAAGAAATAGAAGAAATAAAAGAAGAACTAAAGCCTAAAGCAAAGGCTAAACCAAAACCAAAGCCTGCTCCACCACCTACACCAAAATATGTTGGCGAAGTATATGAAAAGCATAGTGTAGAAGGTGAAGTAGAAATTAGTCGTAATAAGAAAACTCGCGAAGATGGAACAGCATATTGGGAAATCGAATACAGCGATGGTAGTATGTTGGATATAGAAATCGAATAATGAAATCAGGAAAAATTTGGGGTGAAACCCAACTAGTACATAGTAATAGTGTATTAGAGTTTCACCGTATCAGCTTTAAAGCTGGTTACAAATGTAGCGAACATGAACACAAATATAAATGGAATGGCTTTTTTGTAGAGTCAGGCAAAATGCTAGTTCGTGTTTGGCAAGAGGATCAAGACTTAATTGATGAAACAATACTTAAAGCAGGTGACTTTACACAAGTTAAGCCGGGCAAAGTACATCAATTTGAAGGCTTGGAAGATGGCGTAGCATTTGAATTGTATTGGGCAGAGTTTAGTCCAGAAGATATCGTAAGAAGAACTGTAGGAGCAAAAATATGATTAAAGCACTAAAAACAAAAGTAATTGCACGTTTACTAGAAGACCCTGATCAACTTAGAAAAACACCAGGTGGTATTATTCTTACTGCTGACAATGCCGAAGAAAGAGGCATTAGAGCAAGATGGTTTCAAACTATTAGTGTTGGCAAAGAAGTCCAAGACATAGAAGAAAACCAATATATCTTGGTCGATCATGGCAGGTGGACACGTGGTATAGAAGTTGAAGGCGAAAAGGTATTTGGTATTGATGCAGATGCAATACTAGGAACAAGTGAAGAACGACCTGCCGGAGTATGAGATTATTAGCACTCATTGGTGATCGTGCTAATGAAGTAGCAAAAGCTATAGGCCTAGATAAAACCAACAATACCGAAATTAATAATGCAATAGAATCGTTAGCTAATAACGGTTATAAACGTTATAGGCTAATGCGTGTTTCATATGGTATTTCAGATTATCCAAACTGTGCAGAAACATTATGTATACCTATAGAAATCGACAAGTACAATAGATCTCAAGTATCAGAAATACTAGATCATATAAAACAAGAAAATAAAAGATCTATACCAATTGAAACAGTAGCAGTAATATGGGATCACTATTTGTACGATAGTAGAGAATATGCAACATGGTTTGGTATAGATGAAGATGCATCAATTGAATCTGTTAATTTAGCAGTAAATAAATGTTTAGAATTTGAAACAACTGAGTTAGTCCCACATTGCGATCATACATTTAAATTAAGTAGATTAACTAATAATAACTATGTTACTAATTTCATTATAAATACTGATGTAGGAGAATAGTATGCAAAAGATAGTAATTATACCAACACACCCGGGCGTTAATTCAATGACGTGGTCTTGGCTAATTAGTAGAAGTCCGGATATGTATACTATAGAATTACCGCCTCATCAGTTTGTAGATGTAAATGTAGGTCAATTTGGTAGCTATCCAGATATACCCCAAGATATTTTTAGTTCTAGTTTAATAGGTAAACATGATTTTGGTCCTGCAGAAAACCTTAAAGAAGAAGTAGATCCTACAACTTTTTATTCACCAATTGGTGGAATGTTACAAGATTTAGAAGATGATGGATCCACTGGTATATGGCATAAAGAAGAACTAAAAACAATTTTTGATGAATTTATTAAAGAACTAAAAGGTACAGATATACCTGGACTAGTAATAAATGTTCCAACTTGGATGTATAGTAAAGAATGCATTCAAATAGCAGATGAATATCATGATCCAGATAATGGAATAGAAGTACATACTCTATTTGTTAAATCTAATCTTCCTATAGACAAAAAGCAAAGACTATACCTTCTATATAATGGATTTGGAGAAGAAAATGATGTTAGTGTTAGTAAAGTTACATTACAATTATTAGATACTGTTAGAGCAGAAAACAAACATTCAAATGCACCATGGTCAGCAATAACTACCGTCGAAAGTATTAAATCTCTAGGCCAAGTTGCAGGTATTTTTGAAAGACTAAATCTTACACTTCCGGATGACCTAGATGATCACATTGCTAGAATTACCCAGCATGTAGATCAATATACTTCCCCTGAAAATGATGTATTTGAAGAAGGAATAGATTCACTAGATTGGAATACATGGATTAATGGATTAGATGAATCTGTTTTATTCGACGAACAATTTTCTTATAATGATTTAATAATACCCGACTTCCAAAGAAGATAAAAGTAAATGAAATTTTTTATATCTGCTCCTTTTGGTAATTACCTTAGGTTCTCAAATGCTATTAGTGTTACTGGTAGTTGGACAGTCGAACCACGTCCTGGACTTGCAATGCAGGTTGCAAAAACATTGCGTTATGTTAATACAGATGGTGTATGGGGTTGGCGTAATAAATTAGGATTGCGTAATGCTGGTATACATAAAGGATTAGAACGCAGACGTAGTTTTGATGTAATGAGTATCGCCGCCATACACAAACATGATTGGATTAACTTTGATAGTATACTTCCTGAGTTACAAAATATCGAAGTTAACATAAGTTGTCCTAACTTAGATAAAAATGAAGATGCTACAAGTTTTGCATACTTTGACAGTTTTCCAAAGTTTAAACGTTATTGGTGTATATGTAAAATACCACCAACAGCAAGTAATGATCTAGTTGACAAAATTGTAGATTCAGGTTATAATCAAATACATGCAAGTAATACATTACCAAGTGATAAAGGTGGATTGTCTGGCAAAATATTAGTGCCACATACTTTAAGACTAATAGAGTATATAAAAACAAAACACCCTCATGTTACTGTAATTGCAGGTGGTGGTATTACTGATAGATGGCATGCACATTTTTATAGAGATCGTGGAGCAGATCATGTTAGTTTAGGAACAGTATGTTTCACACCATGGAAAGTAAAGGCAATAATTAATGACTAGAATTAATTTAATAGATCCTAAGCAGTTAGCAGACCAACACTTAGTTGCAGAATATAGAGAAATCTTTATGGTTGGCCCTGCCTTACAACGTTCGTTACGATCTAAAAAAGGCGTGACAGATATTCCTAAGTCCTTTACATTAAATAAAGGACACGTTAAGTTTTTTTATAACAAAGGCAAGTATCTAAGTAAACGATACAAGGAATTAATAAACGAAATGAAACGCAGAGGAATGAATCCAGATCCTACTCGTAAATTTAAAAGAGAACAATGGCCCGACGAATTATATAATGATTGGGAACCAAGTGAACGTGACAAACAAATAATCAATCAAAGAATACAACAGCGGATTAGTGAAAGACCGGGGTGGTATAGATGGAGTAACAATTAATGAAAGTCGGAATAAATGGCTTTGGTAGAATAGGTAGATGTTTAGCAAGACATATTATGAGTGAACGCAGTGATATGGAACTTGTACAAATTAATGCATCAGGTGGACAAGAAACAAACTTGCATCTGTTAAAATATGATAGTGTTCATGGAAGATATCAAGGTCCAATACATGAACCTATAATGTGGTCAGAAGAAAGAGATATAAGATTAATTAAATGGTATGATGTTGATGTTGTATTTGAATGCACAGGTGCATTTAATGATGGTAATATTTGTGATCATCATTTATCAGGAGGTGCTCAGAAAGTTATAATTAGTGCTCCAGCAAAGAATGTAGATAGAACTGTAGTTTACGGCGTAAACCATCATAAAGTAGAATTTAATGATCATATTGTTAGTAATGCTAGTTGTACAACAAATTGTTTAGCACCACTTGTAAAAGTATTAGACGAAAACTTTACTATTAAATCAGGACAAATGACAACAATACACAGTTACACAGGAGATCAAGGTACTGTAGATAAAAGACATAAAGATCCTTATCGTGCTAGAGCAGGAGGTGTAAACATTGTACCTACAAGCACAGGAGCCGCCAAAGCAATGGGTTTAGTTTATCCACCTGTTGAAGGCAAATTAAAAGGAAGTGCAATACGAGTACCAACGCCTAATGTAAGTTGTGTAGACTTAACTGTAAATGTTGATATGAACGTAACTGAAGAAATTGTAAACGAAACTATTAAGCAAAGTACTTTTAAAGAAATGAATGGCATTATTGGATATAGCGAAGAACCATTAGTTAGTAGCGATTTTAATACTACAAAGGAAAGTTGTATTTTTGCACCACAACAGACAAGAGTAGTTGACAAAACCATGGTTCGTGTGCTATCATGGTATGATAACGAATGGGCATTTAGTTGCCGAATGGCTGACGTAGCAAAACACATGGGAGAATCAATGTGAAAGAGATATGGGTAGAAAAGTATCGTCCTAAGACTGTAAGTGAATATGTTTTTAAAGACGAAGCACAACGTAAACAAGTAAACAGTTGGATTGCAGATGGTGGTATTCCGCATTTGTTGTTTTCAGGTAGTGCTGGTACAGGTAAAACTACATTAGCAAGAGTATTAATAAACGAGCTAGGTGTAGAAGAAGCTGATGTGCTAACAATTAATGCTAGTAGAGATAATGGCGTTGATATGATTCGTAAAAAGATTACCAGCTTTTCAGAAACAATGCCTTGGGGTGATTTCAAAGTTATTTTACTAGACGAAGCTGATCATATATCTCCAGAAGGACAGGCGGCACTACGTGGTGTAATGGAACAATATCATAGTGTAGTGCGTTTTATTCTTACTTGTAACTATCCACATATGATTATTCCAGCATTGCATAGTAGATGTCAAGGCTTTCATATTACAAGTTTAGATCAAACAGACTTTACTGTTCGCATTGCAGAAATACTTGCAGAAAATGAAGTAGTAGCAGAAATAGAAGTACTAGACAAGTATGTACGAGCTACATATCCGGATCTGCGTAAAACTATTAATACAGTACAGTTAAATGTGCAAGACGGCACACTACATGATGCTAGTGAAGACGAAGCTAGTAGTGAATGGCGTTTACAAATGGTTGAACTGTTTAAGCAAAAACGCATACGAGATGCACGTAAGCTGATTATTGAACGTGCTAGACCTGACGAGTACAATGACATATACAGTTGGTTGTATAAAAACGTTGATATGTTCGGTGACGAACTAGCACAAGACGAAGCTATACTTAAAATACGTGATGGCTTAGTTAAGCATGGTCAAGTAGCAGACATCGAAATCAATCTCTCAGCAACAATGGTAGAGCTGAGCAAGATTACAGGTTAATGTTAATAGTATTAGGTAATCCAGGTAGTGCCAACGATTTAATAGCAAAATCTTTAAGTCTATCCCCAACAGTACATCATTTTAAAGGAGCAGAGTGCGAACTAGTAAAAAGTATATCTAGTAGTGCAAAACTCTTTATGGATGACTTGCCAGACGATGGCACTATTTCTGTTGAACAAGCATTAGGAATACTTAAACAAACACAAGCTAATTTTTATTGTGGTACCGGATTTAAATTAGAACCCGAATGGACTAACAATTTATTTTATAAACACAATGAAAACTTAAAACCTCTTAACAGTATACGAAAATTAGTAGCAGGTAACTTTGGTGTTAACACATACAGAAATCATAAGCACACAGATATTTGGCCGGATCATTATGCTTTTTGGGATACTAGTATAAAAGAAATACACAAGTTAATAGAAGATAGTGTAGATCATGAAGGAAATAAAACAGATTTTAATAATCAGTATGTGTTTGCAGAGTATGGTAACTTTCATTGGTTTCTTAAAGCATTTCCAAATGCAGAGTTAATATTTCCTATGTGGCAAAATCAAATGCATTTTGCACATTATTATCACTTACGACAATATGGACATGCAGAAGAAACAGATACATTAAGCAATAAAGACAAAGATAGTTATAATAAAGTAAACGTAGGATTTGCTGATGAGCTAATAAAACGTTTTCAAGAAGTAACAGATACACAATTAGAAGAACCTTTATTGCGAAGTATACTTTTTAAATTCCCACACTATATTCCTCAGCATTTAATGATTCATCATCAAACAGGTGTAGACGACCTTTTAAAAAATCCTAAAGAGTTGCATGGTATGGTTCGTACTGCATTACGTAGAAGTATGTTCTTTGCTATGCGAAAGGAACATATGATGCGTTGGGACGGCGAGTCTAATTATACACCTATTATAATAGATGATTTCTTTACAGATGAATCATATCGCAAAGATGTATTTGCAAAGTTTAATTTAGAATATCCAGTATTAGAAAAATTTATGCAAAGCATACAAAGTGTATTAATACATCACAAACCAACTAGACCAGATTTACCACAAGAATGGAAAGACATGCATAATCCTGAAGTTAAAAATATGGATTTGCTTAATAATGTTATTAAAGTGTTTGGGGATTATGCTGGTATAGAAGTAAATTCTACAACGGCACTCGATGATATAAAATTACATGCACCTGGAAAGAAACAACATTGGACAACTGCCGATGAACTTGTAATAGAATTAACATTAGTGCTTCGTGGAATATTTAATGATATAGAACAAACAAATATAGGTCCATGGACAGACATATATACTATTGCAGAGTTTGTAAACAGATTGGAACAACATGCAAAAACTATGGATTGATAATAGTTACGAATTAGCAACACCTTTGCTTTTTTGTTTAGGTAAACACAGACTAGTTAATACTGAATATAATATCTTTGCTTCTCAATTTAAAAACAGTATTGAACCTATTACTGAAACAGCATTTGCAAAGGAATATGTTGATGGTGCTAGATGTCAAATAGTAAAAGATCCTAATGAAGCTGACCAACATTGGTTTATAAAAACAGACTATACAACATTTTTATGGTGGTATATGGTTAATGTTGGTTTAAAAGATGATGCATGGCAACAAGAATACAGTACGTATACAGACTTAGATACTAGACACAAGATATTGTATGATGGCCATGTTAAAACCCAGCTCGAAACACTAGATTTATGGCCAGACACTAGTACAATGGTCCCATTTTATGGATGGAATATTGATGTTTTGAAGATAGGTTTTCACTTACCAGCTGATATGGAATGTGATTTAGCATCTGATGCCTGGTTAGCATGGTTAGAACGCCATACCCCTAATGTAGTTAAGCAAAGTAGAAGGCCAAAAATAAATAGTACTGCATAGGAGAAGCCGTATGATACGGAAACTATTAATAGCAGTCTTTTTATTTCCCACAATAGTATTTTCAGCCGAATGGAACGATAAGCCAGTTATTTGTGCTAATGACGAAGAAACGTTTAGTGCAATAGCCAGCAAAGGTGAAGTATTAGTAGGCGTTGCAAAGCAGTTAACACCAGTATTAGATCCAGATGAAGCAGATGGAATAGCATCTAGTAGACCAGTGTTGCCATGGGCTTTGTATGCCAATTTGGATACAGGTACATTTACAGTTCTAGAATATCACAAAAATCCATACAACACTTATTGCACTATAGGACACGGTGTAGAGTTTGAGTTTGTGCATCAAGGCATTCAAAGACGTAATGACAACAACTAAATACGTTTAGGAGATATAAAATGAGACCCATGATTCTAAGAAACATTGACAAAGCTATTAGAGCTAGTCAACGATGCCAACGTAATTGGGATTTAACTCAAGTAATAAACGAAGATGATATCTCCGTAATGCAAACAGCCGTTACTCAATGTGCAAGTAAACAAAATGATGTTTACTACAAAGTTAAGTTTATAACTGACAGAAGCACTATAGAATCTATTCATGAAGAAACTAAAGGGTTTACAATGGAAGGTGATAATGGTGAAAAAATTACAATGAGTAATAGTCAAACTCTTGCTAATTTACTAGTAGTATTTTGCGAGGATTATGATGAGAACTTTGCACGTAGTGAAGAACTTAGGAAGTACTTTGTACGTGGAGAAGATATTGAAAATTTACGTTATGGGGAAAGAGAGAACCTAGAACGTAATAGATATTGTGCAGTTGGCGTTGCCGCCGGCTACCTTAATTTGACAGCTAATATGTTAGGATATAGAACAGGTTGCTGTCAATGTTTTAGTCCAGAGGGCGTGGAAAAAGTGTTAAATGGTGATAAGCCAATATTGCTGATGGGAATAGGATATCCAGACAGAAGCAGAAGTAGGTTAGAACATCATGTTGAAGGGAAACGTTTTCCAAGCCTTAATAAAACCATTAAAGTTGAATCAATTTAAAACAAGGGCATTGGATCGAACTCTTTTATATTTTAGCACTTCCTCTATGCAATATCGATCTTATTTGGCTTCGTCGCGAGCCCTTGCTAGGAATATTTAGTATGAGTCAATTATATTTTGTTGTTACACGTGGACACAATGGCGGCGAGTTTTTAAGCTATCTAATTAATCAATCTCCAGATTTTGAAAACACAGGCAAATTAATCTACGAAGAATATCCAAGTTTTTTAGGTACACATTACAGAATTGATGATGACTGGAACATACGTCAATGGGACGAATTTACAGAATACTACAATGAACATGTTCGAGATCGCCGTGCTCCTCCGTATACTATAACAGCCGATCATTTAACTAAGTTACAAGAAATATGGAAACAAGAATCAAGTAGTAAGAAAAACTTATGTTTGTTTTTAAATGTAACACATTATATAGACGTTATAAAATTAGTTAAAAGCACCAATTGCAAAGCAATAGGATCGATATTAAATTTACCAGATAATCCAGCTAGACATCATCATACTATGATGGAATTTGATCCAAATAGTACAGGCGATACTATAATTAACGATCCTACAAATATAAATGATGGCCATGAAGGGCCTATTGCTGATAGCTACACATATCAAGAGCTTGTAGAAGAATTAGTGGATTGGCATAAAGACGAACTTTTAGTTTATGATCACAACTATTTTGATTATGTATTTGATCACAGTAGAATAACAGATATGGATTATGTGCTAGATATGTATAATCATTTAAAAATAACACCTCCTACTGCCGAACATTTGCATAATGTTATTGGCAATTATTACCATATAAATCGCCCACAACACGAATTTACCCGAAAAATAAATCAAGAAATCTTGCATTTTTAGGTTGACCTTTCCACCAAGATGTCTTATACTATATGTATAGTTAACAAAAAGGACAGAAAAATATGTGGACAAACGATAACTTAGAATCAGTTTATAACGAATTAGCAGACATGATACCTGCAATAGGTACTGTAGTTAATCCAGTTAAGAACAAAAAGTTGGATCAGCTAAGAAAAGCTATCAATGTTGTGCATGATATTTTTAACAATGGACTTGGTAACAGAGGTAAAAGTCTTAAATGTTTAGGACTTAAAATGTATGAACTTCCACTAGAGCAATACAGAGGTGGTGAATTGGTTATGAGAGCTAATTGGGATAGAATTAAAGAGATTATTGAGCCAATTATGGAAAAGAAGATTTTAGATGCCGCGATTGAGCAAGGCATTAAAATGGAATTGGTTCCAAATGCAACAACTGGTAAATTAGAATTGGAGGTAATATAATGGGAATGAGTAGTTACATATTGGATAACGAAGATAAGT
>Ga0209404_10002495_pt1 | contig 11365 bp, 8 predicted proteins | sample TroAtlMetagenome_2_FD_187447 | JGI IMG/M metagenome (GOLD analysis project Ga0209404, IMG submission 187447) | Marine eukaryotic phytoplankton communities from Atlantic Ocean - Tropical Atlantic ANT8 Metagenome (SPAdes) (version 2) | ecosystem: Environmental > Aquatic > Marine > Oceanic | place...
CAATACGCCGCTTTGGTGAGCTTGTTCAATAGCAAGTAGGGTTTGACGCTCGGCTTCTTCGAAAGCACCGCTTTGAACGAATTCTTGAACAGTTTGAGTAAGGGCATTAGAAACTGCTTTTGTAGGCAAAGAAAAACCCACTAGAGCAAAAAGTAGCGAAACGGTGACAATGCTGGTGGCAAAACGCCGAGCCGACTGTCTGGGCATTATAGAAGTTTCCTTACGACTACGCATTTATTGGCCTTCCCTTTTAAAAAGAAGAAGGACGGAAGTTTATGAGTAAAGCTGAAGTACTAATATCGTTATCAGCAGTCAATTCGTATCACTACTATTATGGCGAACAACCCGAAGAAATAACGTATCAGGCATTAGACTAAAGTATAAATTCGGCGCAGAGAGTACCTGTTCCCATCGGAATTTACACATTAAATAAAACAGTTATGCTTATTTTTGAGCTCGGTTTGGCGGAAGCGTAAGGCGGAATCGTTCCCTGACCAGTTAAAACTAATGTCTAACGTAGAATAAGAATATAGCGAGAGACATGGTGTTGAAAAGTATTAATGTGATTTGATACGCATTAATATTAGAGGTTACGCATGCTAATTTATACCTTTGTTGAGATTGGGTGAACCGAGGCTGTTCTTTTTTCTTAGATTTCTCTATCCTAGCAACTTCATTTATTTGCCCGTAGTGAGAACTCTATGTCAGAAAGTCGTTTTATTTCAAAAGAAGGTCAACCAGTACCTTCCGTATCTATTCCTGTTCGCGAAGGCGAGACATGGGCAACTAAAACTACTGAAGAATTGTTTAGTAACAAGACTGTGGTAGTTTTTTCACTTCCTGGCGCGTTTACGCCAACATGTTCTTCTACGCACTTACCTCGCTACAACGCGCTTGCTAAAGTATTTAAACAGCATGGCGTTGATGACATTCTATGCATATCTGTAAACGATACATTTGTCATGAATGCATGGGCAGCCGATCAAGAAGCAGAAAATGTAACCGTAATACCAGATGGTAATGGTGATTTTACTGACGGCATGGGCATGTTGGTAGACAAAGCTGACTTAGGTTTTGGAAAGCGCAGCTGGCGCTACTCTATGTTGGTTAAAAATGGCACTGTAGAGAAAATGTTTATTGAGCCTGACGTGCCTGGCGACCCGTTTGAGGTTTCTGATGCCGACACTATGCTTGCTTATATTGCACCAGGCGCTGAGACAAAAGCTCCGGTATCGCTATTCACTAAGCCAAATTGCCCATTTTGTACAAAAGCGAAAGCATTGTTAACCGACAAAGGTTACGATTACGAAGAGATTGTACTGGGCAAAGATGCCTCGTTAACCAGCCTTAGCGCAGTGACGGGACGTGACACGGTACCTCAAGTATTCATTGGTGGTAAGCATATTGGCGGGTCAGACGACTTAGCATTGTATTTTAGCTAAATACAAGTATTGACGGTATCTAAGCGCTTACTAGAACAACATTTGCTGTTAAACCGTAGGTAGTTAAAACAGCATAGCGTCACAGTGAAACTGTAATAGTGTAAGGCCATTATTTAATGGCCTTATTTTGTTATTATTGACCATACGTAATGCCTTTTGGAGAATATACGTGCTCTCAAAGTTTGCTTTCGCAAAATTATCCATACTTCCTTTTGCCGTAAGGTGCTGTGCACTAATAGGTACATTAATAAGTACATTATTCGCTAATGCTGCAGGGGCTAGCTCCCTCGAAACACAAGACGCATTAACGCGATTTACTGATTTTTATAAGCAAGAGTGGGGCGAAACCCAGCGATGTAAATCTTCTAAACTGCACCGCTACACCGTATGTGGTAACGTACTTCGCAACGAAGGTAATGCTCCCTATGTGCTGCATCACGATACCCCTGCAAAGAAAGTGGCCGTGTTAGTACACGGGCTTAGTGACTCGCCATTTTTTATGCGAGAAATTGCCAATATTTTATTTAACGAAGGTTTCGACGTTATTGTTCCGCTATTACCTGGACATGGTTTGCGAGATGATGATGGTGCAATGAGTGACAGCGACTTAGCGGAGCGTTGGCAATCGCATGTCGATGAGGTTATCGCGTTAGCTGATGATATGGGCGATACTTTGATTGTGGGTGGATTTTCTACTGGTGGCGCATTGGCGGCGGATCAGTACCTAGATGCAAGTGACAACATCGATGGACTTATGTTGTTTTCTGGTGCATTGGCACTTTCAGAAAATGCCGAGAGTATGTCACGTATTTGGGGTATCAAGTGGGTTGCTAAAATTGTGGATGGTAGTTATATCACCCACGGTCCCAACCCTTTTAAATATCCAAATGTCGCAGGCTTTGCGGGGTTGGAATTGATGGATATTATCGAAAAAATCCGCGACGACTTCGAAGACGGCAAGCGTATTGAAGTACCTCTTTTTGCTGCGCACTCTCAAGCTGATGCCACCACGCCTATTCACGGTGTAGAAAACCTGATGGAAAATAGCGCAGGGCCGAATACGTTTTTTGTTATCGATGCATCTTATGCGTTGTGCCACGCCGACCTTGTGGTGAATACGTCAATGTTACATGATATGAAATTTAATAAGGTCATGGTAAATGAAAACGAAGAATGTGCAGTACCTAAAGCAAACCCTTTATTTTCAACCATGACAATGATGCTAAAAACCTATGCGCAACAATTCTAGCGTTTTACAGCCATAACAAATGCGGTTAAGCTTTAAGGCATGATAGATAAATTGAAAAAGCACCGACGCGGCTATGTCGTAATATTGGTAATGGTTATTTCCTTGGTGACTCAATTGTCGCCGGGAATGGCTATGCCAACGGCTATGCCAAAGCCTGCGCTAATGTCTATGGATGTAATGTCTATGGATGCAAATTCTGAGAACAATTCATCAGCAGAAAGTCTCGCCAATAAAACGATGCAATTTAGTGCTAGTGGGTGCCATTCAGCTAGTCACGCTTCGACAAGCGACTTAATTACGCCTTCAAGCATTCAATCAACCGCAAAAAATGACCACGCCACTCATAGCGTCTCAAGCGCTCCTAGAGAAGCTGTGAAATCAATGGAACATAGCATGCACGGTGACACACCTGATTCGTGCTGCGACGTTCAGTGTCAATGCCCTGCAGGCGTATGCGCCGCTGTTTATGCAGTAATAAATAATGAAGTCTCGGTAGCGGTTATTGCTCATGCTCCTTTGGTGCTTTTTGTAAACTCCCAAGCCCCTCACACTATACCCAACACCCAATTTCGCCCACCTAAATTCGCTTTCGCAGGATAGTTGTATCTGGCGGGCGCATATAGCACCCACGTTTTTCTTTTTATTCCCTTGGTGCACAGGGGAATTAATGTGGTTTTCGCATGTTTAATTTTAATCTGGGTATGATTTTTACTTGCCTAATCCAAGGTCGCGCTCGAACTGGTTACCTTCCGCGCGCTTGGCTAGGAATACTGATATTTTTGGTGGGAGCGCCTTCCTTCGCTACTACCCTTAGCCTTCAAGAGGCACAACAGCTCGCGCTCAACCAAGACGTTTATTTTCAAGGCAGCAAACTTGAAGAGGCTGCGTATCACCACGACAGTGATGCGGCTGATAGCTGGGATAACCCTACTATCACCACTACACTGCAAAGCGTGCCAACAGATGGGTTTTCATTTAATCAAGAGCCCATGACTCAGTTGAAACTGGGTATTCGACAAGCTATGCCAAGAGGAGATTCTGCCAGCCTTTCCCGAGCCATCGCTATTGAACAAGCCCAAAAAGAACCGGTGAAAAGAGCGGCTAGGCGAGCGTGGTTGTTGCGAGAAGTGTCGATGGATTGGTTGGCGTGGTATCAAGCGGAACAAACCGTAACCTTATTGCGTGAAGAGATGCAGTCGACAGTGCAACTGCTCGAAATGGTTGAATCGTCATACCGAAGTGGTGTGGGTGGCACGCAGCAACAAGATATCATTCAAATACGCCTTGAGCGCTTACGCCTAGAAGATACACTTTTGCAGCAACAGCAAACCGCATCGGTGGCGTTGGCGAAGTTGTCGAGGTGGTTCGATTTCTCTAATGAAGTTAGTTTTTCTGTGCCCGAAACGCTCAATCATCACGACATATATCCTTTTAATACATCCTTCGCTAGGCAGGTTAAAGAAAGTGACTTACTAAATATTATTGACGCTCACCCTTCTGTGCAATTGCTTGCCAAAGACGAGTTAGTCGCCACACAGAAATTGAGTCTTGCGAAAGAGCAAACCAAACCTATGTGGGCTTTCGAAGCCGCCTACGGATATCGGCAAGATGCCCAGAATGGCATGAGCCAAGCTGACTTTATTAGTGTGGGTGTCCAAGTTGATTTACCTTTGTTTAGCAGTAAGCGGCAAGATGCCAATGTATCGGCATCAGCGGCAAGGTTAGGGGTGACATCCACACAGCGACGACTAGAAGTGAGACGATTAGCAGCCCTTGCCGAAGCAAGTGAAGCACAGCTTGTCAGCTTAATTGCTAGGCAGCAGTTATTTGATACCGCATTGCTTGCACAGTCAGAGAGTTTAGCCGAATCCGTGCTTAATGCTTACATGGCCGATAAGGGCACATTTGATGGCGTAATGCGTGCACGTATATCGCACATTTCAGCAAAGTTAGATGCGCTAGCACTTCATGTTGACATAGCAAAAAATTTAGCCGAACTCGCTTATCTGTATTATCCGCTAGTAAAAGAAAAACCTAAAGACACCCATTTAGATTCAAATATGGACACCCACACATTAGGCCGCCTAATAAACGCGCCACAAATTAAAGACACCCATACCTTAAACAGGCAAACGCACCCCTTATTCAGCTATCAATTCGGTTATGGACACCCACTTCAAACCTCTAATTTAAACAGTGAACAACTAATCACTTACGTGGACAGTCATACAAATTCAAACATGGACACCCACCAATCAGCTGCAACTCCAGTTGCTGGTTCAAACATAGATTCAAAAAGAGACACCCACACAACCGCAGCTATAGGAGCGCAACAATGAAGACGTTATTTATTCTTATAGTCGGGTTACTTGGTGGTGCAGCAGCTGTGTTTGTTTGGAATACACATATACATGGCAATTCCGGTGTTGAAGCGTTGGCTACCAACGGTGATAATAAATCAAATAATAAAACGCCCCTTTATTGGGTTGCGCCAATGGATGATGCTTATCGCCGAGACAAACCGGGTAAGTCTCCTATGGGTATGGATTTAGTACCAGTATTTGCAGCATCGGGTAGCAGCGAAAAACGTGATGATGGAGAGGTGAGAATTTCGCCTCAAGTACAGCAAAATATGGGTGTTAAATTTACCACGGTAAAACGAGGGAAGCTGGATTTGACCTTCAACGCTGTGGGAAATGTTACCTACAACGAAGACTACTTAGTGCATATTCACCCCAGAGTAGAGGGTTGGATTGATAAGCTATTTATTAAGACGGAAGGTGAAGCTGTTAGCCAAGGGCAAAAATTATATACGCTTTATTCGCCCGCGCTGGTGACTGCCCAAGAAGAGTTTGTGATTGCGCTAAAGGGAGGAGATACACGTTTAGCCGCAGGTGCTAAACAACGCCTTAAAGCACTGCATTTATCTGCTGGGTTTATCGCACAACTCGAAAAAACTCGCGAAGTTTCGCAAACCATTACCTTCTTTGCCCCCCAAGGTGGCGTGGTCGAACATTTAGGCGTACGCGAAGGCTTCTATGTTCAACCTGGCACCACGGTGCTTAGTATTGCTCGCTTAGACAGTGTATGGGTTGAAGCCCGTGTATTTGAGCAAGATGTTCCTAAAGTAACGCTTGGCCAGCAGGTATCGATTACGTTCGACTATTTACCAAGTAAGACATTCACAGGAAAAGTCGATTTTATCTACCCGGCATTAGATGTTGAAACCCGCACGCTTAAGGTGCGAGTTACTTTAAAGAACGACAGCGGTGACATTAAGCCCAATATGTTTGCCAATGTGATTTTTACCAAGCAAACCGAACAGCCTGTGCTGTATGTGCCTTATCAAAGCGTTATTCAAATTCAGTCGCAGGGTCAAAATCAAGATCTCGCCCCAGCTCAAACCCAAAACCGAATCGTTATGAACGTTGAAGAAAGCTTTAAATCTATTGGTGTCAGCGTTGGGCGAAAAGCAGGGGAGTTCATTGAAATAACTCACGGCATAAACGAAGGTGACAAAGTAGTAGTGTCGGCGCAGTTCTTGATTGATTCAGAGTCGTCTAAAGCATCAGATTTCAAACGTATGCAGTCGCCTCTTGACCAAGAAACGCACAACCGTGAAATGAATCGCACGGAAATGCATCAAGAGACCAAGCACCACCAGGGCATGTTGCACGATGGCATGTCACACGATGGCATGTCTCACGAGTCTAGTCAGCCTAGTGCGGAGCATCAAAAGACGAAGAACAATGCGACCATGCACCACGAGGGCATGCATAATGATTGAAGCCATAATACGCTGGTCGGTGTCCAATCGCATATTGGTGTTGCTGGTAACGGTGTTTATATCCATTGGTGGGGTAATAGCGGTAAAACATACCCCCATTGATGCCATCCCTGATTTATCTGATGTGCAGGTGATTGTAAAAACCAGCTATGCAGGGCAATCGCCTCAGGTAGTGGAAGATCAAGTGACCTATCCGCTCACCACGGCCTTAATGTCGGTGCCGGGTGCAAAAACAGTTCGAGGATTTTCGTTTTTTGGAGACTCTTATGTGTACGTTATTTTTGATGACAGCACAGATATGTATTGGGCACGCAGCAGAGTGCTGGAATACCTAAGCCAAATAACGCTGCCCGATGGGGTGGTACCCAAGCTAGGCCCTGATGCTACTGGGGTGGGCTGGGTATACATGTATGCACTAGTCGATAAGTTAAATAACCACGATGCTGGCGAGCTTAGGGCTCTGCAAGACTGGTTCTTGAAATATGAACTGCAAAGCGTGCAAGGGGTGTCGGAAGTCGCCTCTGTAGGCGGCATGGTTAAACAATATTTACTGCAACTTCATCCGCAAAAGTTGCAAGCGTATAGCGTGCCTTTGCGTCATATTGAAACGGCACTCGCCCGAGGCAACAATGCAGCTGGTGCGTCAGTGATAGAAATGGCTGAAGCCGAGTATATGGTGACATCTTCCGCATATCTTTCGGGCACCGAAGATATTGCTAGTATTCCTTTGGGCATTGCTCACAACGGTGTGGCGGTCACGATAGGTGATATTGCGAATGTTATCGAGGCACCCCTTATGCGCAGAGGGATCGCTGAGCTAAACGGAAACGGCGAAGTGGTAGGTGGCATAGTCGTGATGCGCTATGGCGAAAATGCTAAGGCGACCATCGAAAATGTAAAAGCGCGTCTTGAAACGTTAAAAGCCAGTTTACCTGATGGCGTAAGCATAGTACCTGTGTACGATCGCTCCACGCTTATTGATAATGCCGTTGATACCTTATGGAGCAAGCTTGTCGAAGAGCTTTTCGTGGTAGGTGCAGTGTGCTTAGTGTTTCTTTTTCATGTGCGCTCATCGCTGGTTGCCATAATCACTTTACCTATTGGCATTTTAATGGCCTTTATTGTGATGAAATTCCAAGGGCTCAACGCGAACATCATGTCTTTAGGCGGTATCGCTATTGCCATTGGTGCTATGGTGGATGGCGCTATTGTGTTGGTTGAAAACCTGCACAAGCATATTGAGCAAGCAACAGTGAAAGGAGAGCCAGTAAAGGGTGAAGCCCGTTGGGCACTGGTAGTGAAGTCGGCCACCGAAGTTGGCCCCGCATTGTTCTTTTCATTGTTGATTATAACCGTGTCTTTTATTCCTGTTTTTACTTTAGAAGCACAAGAAGGGCGTATGTTTGCCCCACTTGCCTTCACGAAAACCTATGCCATGGCAGCCGCAGCGGCGTTAGCCATTACTTTGGTACCAGTGTTAGCCGGCTATTTCGTTACAGGAAACCTAAAAGCGGAGCATAGGAATCCGTTAAACAAGGCTATTTCAACAGGGTATGTGAAAGCGCTAACGGCTGCGCTGAAACATCCTCGAAAAATACTGTTCGCGGCCCTGATTGCTTTAGCGTCTGTGGTATGGCCCATGCAACATATCGGGAGCGAGTTCATGCCATCTTTAGATGAAGGTGATTTGCTCTATATGCCTACCACTTACCCAGGTATTTCGGTGGGGAAGGCGAGAGAGTTACTTCAACAAACCGATAAGCTGATTGCCACAATACCTGAGGTGAAAAGCGTATTTGGTAAAGTAGGTAGGGCAGATACAGCTACCGATCCTGCACCTTTAACCATGATAGAAACCTTCGTGCAATTAAAGCCAAAATCGCAATGGCGTGCCGGCATGACGACATCAAAACTAAAGGAATTATTAAACAGCCAAGTACAATTCCCAGGAGTATCCAATGCTTGGGTGATGCCAATCAAAACCCGTATCGATATGCTTGCTACCGGCATTAAAACTCCGGTGGGTATTAAAATAGCGGGGCCAGAATTGGCTGGCATTCAGCAGGTGGGAAAACAAATAGAAACTGCGCTAGAAGACTTCGAAAATACGGCATCGGTATTTGCCGAGAAAGTTGCAAGTGGACGCTATATCACTATTGATATTAGTCGCGACAGGGCTGCACGATATGGGCTCAATATTACTGATATTCAAGAGGTTATCAACACTGCAATAGGTGGACGCACACTGGGTGAAACGGTAGAGGGAAGACAGCGGTTTCCTATTAGTATGCGTTACCCGCAGCAGTATAGAGACTCTCCAGAGGCACTTAGGCAACTCCCTATCATATTAGCAAGCGGCGTTAATATTGCGTTGGGCGAGGTAGCCACTATTGCCATTGAGGGTGGGCCTGCGGCAATAAAAAGTGAAAATGCCCGATTGAACGGTTGGGTATTTATCGATATTGAAAGCGGTGACTTAGGCAGTTACGTAAAAAGTGCAAAACAGCATATTGCCAAAACAGTCCCCTTACCCCCAGGCTATTCCCTAACGTGGGCAGGGCAGTTTGAGTACTTAGAAAGGGCTGAAGAAAGGCTTAGTGTTGTGGTGCCCTTAACGTTAGTCGTTATTGTGGTACTGCTGTATTTAAGCTTCAGGCGAATTGCCGACGTAGCCCTTATTATGGTCACCTTACCGTTAGCATTGATAGGCAGCTACTGGCTGTTGTATGCATTGGAGTTTAACTTCTCGGTGGCTGTTGCCGTGGGGTTTATTGCCTTAGCAGGTGTCGCGGTAGAAATAGGCGTTATTATGCTGGTGTACCTGCATCAAGGGGTTAAAATTTTTGATGAGGAAGCGTGCTCTACTCTGAATGCTAAAGTATCTGAAAAGCAAATAAAACAAGCGCTTAAGCAGGCGATTACCGAGAGTGCTACTCGGCGTGTAAGGCCAGTAATGATGACGGCGTTGTCTATTATTATCGGCTTATTGCCCGTGCTGTATGCAACAGGAACCGGTGCTGAAGTTATGCGGCGTATTGCTGCCCCTATGGTGGGCGGTATGGTAAGTGCGCTGATACTCACCCTGTTTGTGCTACCTACTCTGTTTTACCTAATTCAGGTGAGGCAGTTAAAACGACGTTCGTGAGGGAAAGCTGAACATAGGCACAGCGACTTTAAGAACCCAAAAGAAAAACCAAAAAAGCAGTTAGATCAAGCTAACTGCTTTTTGTATTTTTGCACTGCTTAATTTAATTGTGTACTTCCATTAGTTAAAAATGAAAGCTAAGGCACTATTAGTGCTTAGTACCTAATTTAGTGCTTAGTGCTTGCTGGCGTAAGCTTCCACTTGGGTCCATACACGCAACAAATTACCGCTCAAAATCTTTTCAATATCTGCACGGCTGTATTTTCTGTCGAGTAACCCTTGAACTAAATTAGGGAAGCTAGCCACATCTTTTAGGCCGATAGGCAGCGAATCACCTACGCCGTCATAATCAGAACCAATCCCCACATGCTCAATACCAACCAATTCTACTACATGGTCAATATGATCAAGTACTTCATCAAGTGTTGAATATGGGTAAGGCACTTCTTTGCGGTAGTTAGCTTCGAAGTCTTCCAGTTTGGGGCTATCTTCACCTTCAGCGGCTATCAATGCTTTGCGGGCTTGTGTTAGCCCGGTGCGCCATTTACCTGCGTCTTTTGTCACAAAGCTTGAGCCAAAATTAATCATAATAACGCCGCCATTGTCGCCCAATGCTTTTACCATCTCGTCATTCATGTTGCGCTCGAAACCCGGTGTAAAGCGGCGAAGCGACGAGTGAGAAGCAATAACGGGCACCTTTGTGAGCTCGATAACCTGGTAAAAGGCATCATCTGAAACGTGAGAAATATCAAGCATGATGCCGATGTTATTCATCTCAGTAACCAGTGTTTTACCAAACGGGCTTAACCCGTTCCACTGACGGCGCAAATCGTAAGACGAATCTGAAATATGGTTTGACTGACTGTGCGCAAGTGTAATGTAGCGAATACCACGTTCGTGAAATGCTTCAAGATTAGCTAAATCGCCTTGAATAGGAGAGCCATTTTCCATCCCCATAGGTAAGGAAATAATGCCTTTCTCGAACTGTGCTTTTACGTCTGACGGGCTTTTTGCAATAGCAAATTTATCAGGTGCTCGCGCCACAATGGCTTCCACAGAGTCGATAAGCAGATGAGCCAGCTGGGTAGATTCCGGTGAATTATCTAAACTCGCAGGTACATAAATAGACATGAAAGGGGCGTTCAAGCCGCCTTTTACAGCGCGAGGGTAATCAAAATCTCCACCTTCTGTGGCTTCGGTTACATCTACCCATGCGTTTTTAACGCGATAAGGCACATCAATGTGGCCATCAACAATAATTGTTTCGTGGGCTATTTTTACCGCTTTTTCACCTGCAGTGTAAGTGGGGGCATCGTCAGCAATGGCTGATGCGCAAAGTAGAGTGGAAATTGCGAGTGCACAAGATTTTAGCGGGAAGAAGCCCTTCATTCTGTTTTTTCCTTATCGTTGTTGTAAGACAAAAGACTAAAAGAAAACCTTGATACCTACAATGCCCCAAACGCCTTAATCTTTTATTTATTCTAATTTCCATTCATTTCGGGCTTTTTCATTCCCCAAGTCGCTAAAAACAGTAAAATTGTGCGTTTTTAGAGCGGTTACTACCATTCACTTTAATTTTACATTGCAATAAAAATTTAAAACTTGTTATTGTGTGGACGCGTGACTTCATAACGCGAATGCGGGATACTCCCGAGCGCGTCGCCGAATAGGATGAGAGTGAGTTCATCCGCGCGGCCTACATAATTTTTCGTGGCACCCCTCACTTCTCAGTTATTTTACAG
>Ga0209404_10002496_pt1 | contig 11357 bp, 7 predicted proteins | sample TroAtlMetagenome_2_FD_187447 | JGI IMG/M metagenome (GOLD analysis project Ga0209404, IMG submission 187447) | Marine eukaryotic phytoplankton communities from Atlantic Ocean - Tropical Atlantic ANT8 Metagenome (SPAdes) (version 2) | ecosystem: Environmental > Aquatic > Marine > Oceanic | place...
GGTGTTGCAGGTATGTTCGGTGGTAGTCTCTTCAGTGCAATGCACGGTTCTCTAGTTACATCTTCTCTAATCAGAGAGACAACAGAGAACGAGAGTCAAAACTACGGCTATAAGTTCGGACAAGAAGAAGAAACATACAACATTGTTGCTGCTCATGGATACTTCGGTAGATTAATCTTCCAGTATGCATCATTCAACAACTCTCGTTCATTGCACTTCTTCCTTGCTACATTCCCTGTGGTATGTGTATGGTTAACCTCTATGGGTATCTGTACAATGGCGTTTAACCTTAACGGTTTCAACTTCAACCAAAGTGTCGTAGATGCTAATGGTAAAGTTGTTCCTACATGGGGTGACGTTCTTAACAGAGCAAACCTTGGTATGGAAGTAATGCACGAGCGTAATGCTCACAACTTCCCATTAGACCTTGCTTCTGCAGAGTCTACTGAAGTTGCACTTGTTGCTCCATCAGTTGGTTGATATATTAAATACAATCTGATATACTAGGAGGGTTAATACCCTCCTTTTTCATGTCTACAGATTTTATTGAGATATATGATAATACTCTTTCTCATGAAATGTGTAAATCTTTTCTTAGTTACATAGACAACTCTCATAAGATAAGAAGAACTGAAAAAAATTTAAGAGATATTTGGTATGTTACTGAGTGTTATTTAAGTGATCCAAATCCTTTGATAAATTCACTCTTCAAAATTTTGGTTGATACCACAAACAAATATGTTAAAAAGCATCCACAATTAGCGAAAACTGACGCTATGTGGAACCTTGATAATGATTTTTGTCTACAAAAATATGATCCAAACATGGCATATTATAACTCACATGCAGAGAATTTAGGTTTAGGTGATAGACATACAAGAAGAATGTTAGTTTGGATGATATATTTAAATACAGTGACTGATGGTGGGGGCACTTACTTTGAAAATTATGATAAAACTATAGACGCTATTGAAGGAAGGTGTGTTATATGGCCAGCGTACTGGACTCATTTTCATAATGGTATTGTGAGTAAGACACAAACCAAATATATTACTACTGGTTGGTATATGTATAATTAAATATATGATATAATATAGGTAGGTTAATACCTCCTTTTTTATTACCATGAAACCAACAGAAAATTTAGAACAACTCTTAGAAAGATTTACTAAGAGAACTGCTCAAATTAAAGCAAAAAAAGATGAAACTCAAAGAGAATCTCCACAATGGGCTATATTGGAAAGTCAATTGGATTATCTTAGAGGGTGTACAGATACTATAATTTACTTACAAACTGGTAAGTTACCTAATGATGGAAATCATGATGGTATGAAAAATCACAAACCGAGAGAAAACTAATGACTTTCTTATTAGCAATAATGTCCTTTGCAAACTTTGTATTCTATCCATTGGTGATAGGAACATTGGTTGCAGTGGTAATAGAACAAATTCTAAGGTCGAGAGGGAATGAAGATAATCCAAAAGACGTAAGGAATGTAATGATTTCTATGGGAATACGAAAGTATCTTTATAGACAAGCATGGATTTTTAACGCAATTTGGTTCATTACATATTTTATTCTTATGCTTACTGTAGGAAGACAACAACCATCATCAATGCCTGATATGATATGGCAAGGATAATTACTAAATAATTTCAAGTCGCAAGCACTTATGGAAATCTTATCTACTCCTCATCATTATTTGTTTAATTTGGAAACCTTAAGTTCATCAGAAGCAAAAAGATTATGGAGGAGAAAGATAAAACAGAGATGGGATTATGAATGTGCTTATTGTGGATCTGAGAAAGATCTAACAATAGATCACATAGTTCCTCGTTCAAAAGGTGGAAATGACTTTACGAAGAACGTAGTTTGCTGCTGTCATGATTGTAACCAATCTAAATCACATACTCCTTGGGAAGACTGGTATTTCTCACAGGAGTTTTTTAGTATGAAAAGATATAATAAGATCAATGAATGGATGGAACCAGACCCTCCAGAAAATTTATTTGCTTATCGTCCAAGACGTAATAATGCAAGTTGAATAAATAAAGAGAAGGACAGTATATACTGTTTTTATAGGTACATACCAAATGAAAATAGATGGCAACACCATTTAGATTAAAACGGTCTGCAGTGACTGGGAAAAGACCTGGACTGACAGATCTGCAACTAGGAGAATTAGCACTTAATACATACGACGGTAATTTATTCGTTGAGAGGGATACTGGTGGAGTAGGAATAGCAACTACGATAGCAAACCTTACTCCTTGGAAAGAGAACTATGGTTCCAATACGATTAATTATAGTGGTGTCGTTAGTGCTACAACTTATCATGGTAATCAAGTAATAGGAACTCCTACAGGTGGATCATTTAGATCTGGAGCCTTTAGTCCTACTGTTAATGATTTCACGAAAGATAATATAGATGAGTTAAATTATATTTTAGGTAAGTTAGTACCTACTGCACCTGATACTATTGGTGGAGTAGCTCTTGATTTAACAAATGATACAGAGTACTATCTCTGTGCTGGATTTACCCCAACAAATAATACTGGTGATGCAGCACCAAACCAAACAGGATCTACATCATATGTTAGGAATACTACCAGTCAAGTTACTACTGATTGGTTAACACAATACGGACCAGGAGATACTGGAACTATTCGTGGATATGTAAATGCTGTTGGGGTAGGAACCACAACAATGAATATATCCTTTGGATTGTATGCAGTTAAGTCTGATAACGGAACTTATGGTGCATTGCAGATTGCAAATGATAAAGATGCTGCAGAGTCAACTAGGAATACAGGTATTACATCTCTCTTCTATGAAGTGTATGATGTTAGATTATTAAATGCTGCATCTCCTGATGGTTATAATAAGGCATATATTACACATACTGGTACAACTGGATCTACTTATTGGTATGAAGATCCAAGTAGTGTAGGTGTTCCTGATATGACATTCGGTACTGTTAGTACACCATCATCTGGTGTTACTAGTACTTCATCTGGTGTTCCACACTATACAGAATCTGGATCAAATACATTCAGTTATCAGATATCAGTAACTAATCTTACTGGTGATATGTTTTATCAAAACAATTACAGAGCTATTTGGGCAGAGTCACAGACAACTGGGTTTACTAGACCAGATCAATATAAACTCTTTAATGAGACATATGTTACTAGTACACAAGGTACACATCCACCACAAAGAAATTGGGGTGTAGGAACTGCTGCAACATGTACAGCAACTCATACTCCAAGAAACGTACACGCAACTATAACTTCTAATCATTTCCATAGATGGGATGTTTTTACTCCTTATGGAAATGATCAGAACGAAAGAGCAACACTAAGTCAATCGGTAAATATTATGGGAACTTCTGCAGACTGGACTAATAACGTGGATGAAGATGCAATCGAATGTACCGTTGGTAGTTTAACCAATGGATCAGCAAAGAGGGTTAATGCAGGATCAACTGGAGACAATCCAACTGCTGTTTATACTGCATGGAATTCTACTGGAACTCCTGCTGTTTATGAGGCAATTGTAAGAGGTGGTGATTTACGTCACGACCAAACTGATTATTCAAATACATCTAACTGGCTTCCAGCAGGTCCAGATTTATCATCTGGTAGAAGTGGAGCACAGTATTTCCAGATGGAATTTATACAATCTTCTGTTTCAGAATTTCAGATTTCATATACTGGATCACTAGCAGGTTGTTGGGTATGTATGCCTCAGAACTCTGCATGGAATACTTCACTTTCTGGTACAAATGGTTGGGCAGATATGTTCCAAGCATATAGAGGTGCTGGTGTTCCAACAACAGCTGAACCAGGATGTTCTTCTGGTGGTGCAATGGATACTAATGGTGGTACATTCACCTGTGTATTTGGTACAGAATCATCTTCTAATGATAGTGGTAATCGTGTTTTGATTAGATTTAAGTTGACTTCGGGCAACTCTATTAGTGATATATCATTCTCAGATACATAAGAAAGGAGAGGTAAATTAAGTGGCAGTATCACAAGAACAAAAGGTTGATTTTCTATTAAAGAAAATTGGTTTTACAGCATCCAAGACTGGATCGGTATCAGGAACTGGTGCGGTAAGTGGTACTGCTAAGGCAGGATTCGCTGAAGCGATTCCATCTCCTTTAGTTATTGCTAGTACTAGTGTATGGGCAGATAGTTCGTTTATTCCTGCGACTCCTCCTGGATCTGATAGTGCATATGTAAAAGTATATCTTTCTGGAACCTCTGGTCTGAGAATGACCTATGATAATACGGTTTCAAATCAACGTTCATTTGTTGCTAGATCAACCTATGGTAATCAGACTTCTGCAATCTTAGGTGACTGGATTGATACTCAGTTTGGTGCTGATTATATTATAAAAGTTTATAAGGGTGATCCAAACTCTGGTGGTGTTCAATTATCTGCTGCTGGTTCTGGATCTAATGATGGATGGTTCTTTGATTATTCCTCTGGTATATTAAACTTTAATGATACTAATGTACCAAGTGGTGTAACAGATACTAATATTTACATAGTAGGTTATAGGTACATAGGAACAAAAGGATTACAACCACCTGCTGGTATTGGTACATTCTCAACTCTTGATGTAACAGGGATTGCTACCTTCCGTAATGATGTAAATTTCCTTGGGGCAAATTATAATATTCAATTTGATCAATCGGCTGATGCATTAGACTTTACTGATAATGCTAAAGCAAGGTTTGGTAGTTCTGATGACCTATCAATATATCATTCCTCTGCAACTAATAATAGTATTATAGCAAATACTACTGGTATATTACAGATACTTGGTGATGATGTAAGAATAAAAAATGCTGCTAATAATGCTGACCTTGCCAGATTTGTTGGTGGTGGAGCTGCATCTTTATATCATAATAATACTGCTAGGATTTACACAACATCAACGGGAGCTGAGGTTGCTGGTAATTTAAATGTTACTGGTGTATTAACTTATGATGATGTAACCAATATAGATTCACTTGGTATCGTAACAGCAAGAACTGGTGTTCATATTCTTGCAAATGGTATTAATGTTCAGGCTGGTGTTGCTACTTTTGCTGCTGCTATAGATGCTAATGCTAATGTAGATATTGCTGGAAATTTAGATGTAGATGGACTTACAAACTTAGATGATGTCAATGTATCTGCTGCAGCTACATTTGCTGGTAACATAGATGCTAATGGTGATATAGATGTAGACGGACATACTGAGTTAGACAATGTAAACATCTCTGGTGTTACTACATTTGTTGGTAACATTGATGCGAATGGAAATTTAGATGTAGATGGTCAGACAGATTTAGATGTTTTAAACGTCGCAGAATTAGCAACCTTTGCTGGTAACATAGATGCTAATGGTGATTTAGATGTTGATGGTGAGACAGAATTAGATAATTTAAATGTTGCTGGTGTATCAACTTATGCTGGTGCTTTAGATATAAACTCTGATATAGATGTAGATGGTCATACAGAATTAGATAATGTTAATATCTCAGGACTTACTACTGCTGCACTCTTAAATGTAACTAATCTAACAGCAGGTCGTGTTACTTATGCTGGTGCATCTGGAAGATTAGTTGATAGTGCAAATCTATCTTTTGATGGTACAGATTTAACTGCTGCCTCTGCGAAGATTACAGACTTAACTTCAGGTAGAGTTGTTCTTGCAGGAACCTCTGGTGCTTTAGAAGATAGTAATAATCTTAGATTTACTGGATCATCTCTGATTGTAACTGGATCTCAAACAGTTAGTGTTGATTTAAATGTTGCTGGAATATCTACTGTTACTGGATTACTTGATGCTAACGGTGGACTTACTGCAAATACTGCTAAAGTTGAAGACTTAACTTCTGGTAGAGTTGTTCTTGCTGGTACAGGTGGAGAGATTGAAGATAGTGGAAATCTAACCTTTAATGGTTCAACTCTTGCTGTAACAGGAAGTCAAACTGTTAGTGGTAATTTAGATATTGTTGGTAATGTTTCTATTGGTGGTACATTAACTTATGAAGATGTAACTAATATAGATTCTGTTGGTATTGTAACTGCTAGAACAGGTATTAAAGTTCTTTCTGGTGGTATTAATGCTGTTGGTGTTGTAACATCCACTAATGCTATTGATGCTAATGGTGGTATTGATGTTGCTGGTGTTAGTACCATTGCTAATCTTAAAGTTGGTAGTGTTACTGTTACACACATTCGTGATGAAGATAATATGGCATCGAACAGTGATACTTCACTGGCGACGCAACAATCTATTAAGGCATATGTTGATTCACAGGTAACAGCACAGGATTTAGATGTTGCTGGTGATAGTGGAACTGGTTCTGTTGATCTTGATAGTCAATCATTAACTATTGCAGGAACTTCTAATGAGATAGAAACATCTGCATCTGGTCAGACAATTACTATTGGATTGCCTAATGATGTAACTATAGGTGCTGCATTAACAGTAACTGGTGCATCAACATTCACTGGTAACATAGATGCTAATGGTAACTTAGATGTAGATGGACAAACAGATTTAGATCATGTTAATATTTCTGGTGTTACAACTGCTACTGGTAATATAATTGCAAACGGAAATATTGATTTAGCAGGTGATATAGATGTAGATGGACATACAAACTTAGATAATGTAAGCATCGCTGGTATAACAACTTTTTCTGATGATGTTAATATAATTGATAGTAAGAAAATACAACTTGGAAATGATGCAGATTTAAAGTTATATCATAATGGTACAAGTAGTTATATTGATAACAATACATCACATGTATATATTAGAAACAACGTAGATAATGATGATGGTGGTAACATATACATTCAAGCAAAATCTGGTGAAAATTCTATTGTTTGTAATGATGATGGAAACATACAGCTTTACTATGATAACGTCAACACTTTTCAGACAAATGCGAATGGAATAAAAGTACAAGGACCCACAGGTGGTTCTGCAATATTGTACTTAAATGCGGATCAAGGTTCTGACGATACTGATAAATTTAGATTTAAAGTAGAGGATGGTGGTCCATTTAAAATTGAGAACGACGCATCAGGTAGTTGGGAAAACAGCATTCAAATTACTGGTAACGGAGCCGTTTCTTTATATTATGATAATACACTTCGTTTCCAGACATCTGGAATTGGAGCAACAGTAACAGGACAGTTAGATACAACTGATATTAAAGCAACTGGTATTACAACTACTGTTAATTTAAATGTAAGTGGTAGTGCTACGATTGCTTCTATTGGTTCAACCGTTGGTATAACATCCAGTGTTTACTTTGGTGATGATGATAGAATCATCATGGGAGATGGTGATGATCTATCTTTATATCATTCTGGATCAGCGAGTTATCTTTCACACAGTGGTACAGGTAATTTTCATATATTTTCTGATACTATTGTACTTGGAAAAGTTAATCAACAAAAATATCTTTTAGGTCAGTATGGAAAAGTTGATCTGTTTTATGCTAATACAAAACGCTTTTCTACTTCTGGTATTGGAGTTACAATATATGATCAGTTAGATACAACTAATATAAAAGTATCTGGTGTATCTACATTCACTGGTAACGTAACAACAAGTGCAGATGTTTCATTCTCAGGTTCTAGTTACAATGCTACTTGGATTACTGCAGGAGATAAGTTAAGGTTTAATGATAATGCTAGTGCAACATTCGGTACACAAGATGACCTACAAATATATCATAATAATACATCAGGTTACATAAGAAATACATCTGGTAATCTTCGTATTCAACCGAAGTCTGGTGAACAGGGTATTATATTAAAACCTGATGGAGCTATTGAAACATATTATGATAATAGTAAGAAGATATCTACATCTGGAATAGGTGTTACTGTCTATAACCAGTTAGATGTTACTAACATTAATGCAACTGGTGTTGGAACATTTGCAAATCAATTATTTGTTGGTGGTTTAGAAGTCACTGGTGGTGTAACGCTTGGTCAGGACATTACAACCAGAAACTTAAGTGTAACTGGTCTATCAACATTCACTGGTGCTATAGATGCTAATGGTGATCTTGATGTTGATGGTCATGCTGAATTTGATAATATAAGAGTTGCTGGTGTATCTACATTTGCAGGTCAGTTAAATGCTGGTGCAATTGCTGCTGCCTCTGCTTCATTCACTGGTGATGTATCTGTAGGTGGAACACTAACTTATCAAGATGTAACTAATATTGACTCTGTTGGTATTGTTACTGCTAGGACTGACTTACATGTTGGAACTGGATCAACAACAATCAAAACTTTAAACGGTAAGGTTGGTATTAATTCAACAGTACCAGTTCATATGCTTGATGTTGGTGGTGTGATAAATAGCTCAACGGATATTAGAATTAACAATGTATCACTTGCTGGTGGAGCTTCAGTTGATGATGCAACCGCACTTGCAATCGCATTAGGATAAACAATGGCAAATACCTTTAAGTTAAAAACGAAGACAAATGTAGGTGTAACAACTGTAGGAGTTTACACTGCACCTAGCTCAACCACAACAGTTGTGATTGGAATTACTTGTGCGAACACATCAGGTAATGGAATCAACGTTGGTATAGGAGTTACCAGAGGAACTGGTGATGATATACATTTGATGAAGAACGTTCCTATTCCTCAAGGATCATCATTAGAAGTTATGGGAGGAAATAAAGTCGTGTTGGAAACAACAGACACACTCACAGCAAAGAGTGATTCGGCAAATAGTCTTGATGTTGCTTTAACCATAATGGAAATAACATAACATGGCTATCACTAAGGTAACTGGTCACGTAATTGATCCTATTACCAATATAACCAGTCACAATATTAATTCATCTGGTATTATTACTGCTACTAGGTTTGATGGACCTATTGGGGCTGGATTAACTGACGGTAACTTTAGTGGAATCATAACTGCTACACAACTTAATGTAACTGGTGTTGGTACTTTTAATGGTATAGGAGTTACTAGTTTAAATGTATCTGGTGTATCTACATTCAGTGGTAATATTTTTGGAACTGGTGATGTAACTATTACCGATACTACTGCTGATAGTGCTGCTGGTCCTGAATTTAAACTTTATAGAAATAGTGCATCACCAGCCGATGCAGATTACTTAGGACAGATTAAGTTTGCTGGAGAAAGTGATACAGGTGTAGAGAGAAACTATGCAAAGATAACAGGTAAGATATTAGATGCAAGTAATGGTACTGAAGATGGTATTATTGAGATTGCACATATTAAAGCAGGTTCACAAACAATTACTGGTAGATGGAGAAGTGATAGTTTACAGTTATTAAATGGTACATCTTTAACTGTTGCTGGAACTGCTGATGTCACTGGTAACATGACCGTGGGTGGTAATTTAAATGTTACTGGTGTATTAACTTATGATGATGTAACCAATATAGATTCACTTGGTATTGTAACTGCTAGAACAGGTATCAAAGTTCTCGCAGGTGGTATAAATGCGGTTGGTGTTGTAACTGCGACAAGTTTTGTTGGTGGTTTACCAATAACAAGTGGTGCAGATAATAGAGTTATTACAGCATCAAGTGCAAGTGCAATACAGGGTGAAGCAAACTTTACATATAATGGAACTCAAGTAGATATTGCGGGAACTACAGATGGTGTTTTAAATTTAGATACTACTGATAGTAGAGGTGCGTTTATAAGATTTGGACAAGGTAGTTCATATCATAATATGATTGGATGTGCTGATGGATTGGTAGCAGGTCCAGACAAAGAAGATTTAGGACTTAGAGCAGCAGATAATATGGTATTTTGTACCAATGGTGCAAATGAAAGACTTCGCATCACATCAGGTGGTAGTCTAAAACTACCTGATAGTGCAAAGATTGAATTAGGTGGAGCACAGACAGGTGCTGGAGATTTTAGCATATATCATGACGGATCGAATCTATATCTTGATACTGGAACTGGACTTTTCTATAGTGATTCTACTAATCATATTTTAAGGAATAAAGCAGGAACCCAAGACGTTGCAAAATTTGCTGAAGGTGCTAGTGGATGTATGTTATATTGCTCGAATGGAGTAAAATTAACTACCACCACAACAGGTATTACAGTAACAGGAGAAGTCGCAGCAACACAAGACTATCCAATGATTAAACCAATTCTAAATTGGAACTTTGCAGCATCTAAATCATTAGATCCTAGAATACAATTTAGAAGAGATGGAACGGGAACATTTATTGATGAAAATGGTATAGTACAATATGCAGGAAGTCATAAACCAAGATTTGATCATCATCCAACAACAGGAGTAAGTTTAGGATTACTTTTAGAAAAAAGTAGTGTAAACAAGCAACCATATAGTGTTGATATGAGTCAAGGGGCTAATAATAATGAAGTTACTATATTAAATAATGCAGTGATTTCTCCTGATGGAACTATGAATGCATCTAAGATTACAGGAGGAACAAATCAAAACACATCACAACGTTTAGGTTGGGGAACTCAAAGTATTCCTAATGGTCAATATACTAATTGGTCTTGTTGGGTAAAATCTGAAGAAACTTCATGTATTGTCCAGATATATTCAAACACATATACATTTGGTGCTGATCATATGAATATTGAACTTGCAGATGGAACTACTTCGGGTAGTACACCAGATAGTGATTTTAGATTTAATATAGAAGAATATCCAAATAAATGGTGGAGATTAAGTTGGAGTGGTAATGGTTCTGGTGCTGCTGGTGGAATGTATCTTGCTATCGTTCCTGCAATGAACTCTACAAGAGCAGCAAACACAGGTGCTGCTCACAGTAAAGTTTGGTACGCATGGGGTCTTCAAGAGGAAGTAAGCACTGATCGAAAATTTGCTACCTCTTATATTCCAACACATGGTGTTTCAGCGACTCGTGGACATGATAATGCAGAAGTTCTTGGAGATGATTTTGATGATTTCTTTGACCTCTATCAAGGAACAGTAATTCATGAATTTAGTAATGCATTCCAGACTTGGACTGGAGGAGGAAGTGGATGGGAATTTAATAATGATAACTATCAATATAATGTTATAAGTCAACTAAGTTCAGGATACTCTCATAATGGATATCCTGGTGCATATGCAGTGGCTTATGGAGAAACTTCTGATTCAGGAAATAATAATATATCACAGTTTGGATCTGCTTCATCACCTGATAATGCTGCTACTAGTGGTGGTTATAATGCAGGAAGATATCCAAATACTACTACCGTTGATAACACAAGATATTATAAGACATATACTGATGCAATGAGTTGGGATGTTTCTGGTTCTACTAATTATCTTAG
>Ga0209404_10002498_pt1 | contig 11353 bp, 8 predicted proteins | sample TroAtlMetagenome_2_FD_187447 | JGI IMG/M metagenome (GOLD analysis project Ga0209404, IMG submission 187447) | Marine eukaryotic phytoplankton communities from Atlantic Ocean - Tropical Atlantic ANT8 Metagenome (SPAdes) (version 2) | ecosystem: Environmental > Aquatic > Marine > Oceanic | place...
CCATGGCAGGCGTACCGCCCATGGCAGGCGTACCGCCCATGGCAGGCGTACCGCCCATGGCAGGCGTACCGCCCATGGCAGGCGTACCGCCCATGGCAGGGGCACCGCCCATGGCAGGGGTACCGCCCATACCACCGCCTGCACCCGTAATACCGCCCAGAGTGCCGCCCATGGTACCGCCCATGACGGTACCGCCCGCACCACCGTCATCGCCGCTGTCGTCGCATGCAGCCATGGTGCACCCGAGTGCGGCTGACAAAATCAAATGTGTCCAGAGTTTCATCGTTCGCTCTCCCCGTTCATGTCGATGAATCCAACAAAAGTGGATGTGGGATTTTTTGCCTGATTTCAGGGGAATAGCAAGCAGGCATGCACTACCGACGGGCACTAGACCGACCGCCTCCCGCCTGGCCGGCGGTGAGGCGTCGTCTAGTCAATGGGGACACGATCAGCCGACCGCCACGGGAATGGTCCGGGCACGGGCAGCGGCACTCTTGGGCACAGTGACCTCGAGTACACCGTTTTGGAAACCGGCACTGACCTCGTTGACATCCGTCTGACGAGGAATCAAGAAGCGGCGACGAAAGCTCGGGCGATCAGCCCGACGGCCCACGAGGGTCAAGGTCGTCCCTTCTACCCGTAAATCTAGACCATCGGCCCCGACGCCGGGCATATCGGCCCGGATCAGGTAGTCCTGATCTCCTGAGAGAATGTCCACGCGAGGACGAACGAAGTGAGTGGATGATTGAGACATACTGAAATCCTCTACTGAGTCTTGATGGGAATGGTTACGGGTTTGGCGGCGTCGGTCTTGTGGAGGGTGACGGTCAAGACACCATCTACCAGATTGGCCTCCACCTGGTCGGGGTCCACCGGGCTCGGCGCTGTCAGGGTTCGCGTGAACGTCTGCACGCCTCGCTCGTCCATCTGAATCCGATAGCCGTCCGGCGGCGTGACATGTCGGGTCCCCTTGATGGTCAAGATGTCGCCATCGAGGGTTAACTCGAGGTCTGGGGCGCGGACCCCAGGCAAATCAATGCTGGCCACGATGGTTTCATCAGTTTGGTTGACCCGCCAGGGGCCGTTGGTGTTGGGCGAACAGCCACTCTGATGTCCCCAACGGTGCATGGCGTGGTCAAAGGTTCGCTGCACGTCTTCGAGAAAACCCAGCGTTCGGTCGAGGTCGTCGAAACGAAACAACATAAGAAGCACTCCTAGAAAAAGACGCAGCGATGCAATGGCCCCAAAGCAGGCGTAAACCGCTGCGCATCAATGGTTTTGAATGTCTGTCGCCGACAACTAGACGAATGGACACCACCCGAGAGGTGTCAAGGGAGAGGCACGAAAAAAAATCGACAGGAGGAGGTTCGACGACGGCCCATTCGGGGCGGAAGTCGTCGTTCTAGGTGGGGGACGGCGGGTTGAGTCTTAGGCCAGAGTGACGCTGTCGTCGAGGTAGACGTCTTGCACCGCGTTGAGAATCTCGACGCCATCGGCCACAGGCTTTTGGAACGCCTTCCGTCCCAAAATGAGACCGGCGCCGCCCGCACGCTTATTGATGACCGCCGTGCTGACGGCGTCCACCAGGTCATTATTTCCGCTCGCCCCGCCGGAGTTAATGAGTCCGATTCGGCCCATATAGCAGTGGGCCACCTGGTATCGACAAAGGTCGATGGGGTGATCGGTAGACAACTCGTCGTACATCTTGGGGTGGGTCTTCCCAAAGCCGATGTTCTTGAAACCACCATTCGTGGTCGGCAGCTTCTGCTTGATGATGTCGGCCTTGATGGTGACACCCAAGTGATTGGCCTGGGAGGTCAAGTCCGTGGCGGTGTGATAGTCGTGCCCATCCTTTTTGAACCCGCTGTTCCGGGTGTAACACCAAAGGATCGTGAAGAGACCCAACTCGTGGGCCGCCTCGAAAGCCTCGGAAATGGCCACCAATTGAGCATTGCTCTCGGCGCTGCCGAAATAGACCGTCGCACCGACGCCCACAGCGCCCATGTCAAAGGCCTGCTTTACCCGCGCGAACATAATCTGATTAAACGTGTTCGGGTAGGTGAGCAACTCATTGTGGTTGAGCTTGACGATGTACGGAATCCGGTGCGCGTAGCGGCGCGCTGTGGCACCCAATACGCCCAACGTCGAAGCCACGCCGTTACAGCCGGCCTCGAGGGCCAACTCTACGATGTTTGCCGGATCGAAGTACCGCGGATTGGGCGCGAAAGAAGCGCCGGCCGTGTGCTCGATGCCTTGGTCCACAGGGAGGATGGAGGTGTAACCCGTGCCAGCCAAGCGACCTGTGTTGAAGAGTGTTTGAAGGTTTCTCAGCACCGGGATCGGACGATCCGTTTGGCTAAAGACCCGATCTATGTAGTCCGGTCCGGGTGTGTGCAGTGACTCCAAAGGAATCGCCGTACAGGTGTAATCGAGGAGGTTTTGGCCCTCGGGCCCCAATAATTCTCGCGTGCGCGTCGACATCACCAGCTCCTGTAGTGGCTCATTGACCAGCCGTCTCTAACAAACGGATGGCCTAGATCGCAACCCATGGTTGCACCTCACGCCATCGGTGCATATGGTTCGCTCGATTCCTAGCCAGGGGTAGCCCATGAACACGTCCTCATATGTCACCAACGCCACCGATGTGGATTTCCAGGACAAGGTCCTCATCAAAAGCCGCGAAGTCCCTGTATTGGTTGACTTTTGGGCTACCTGGTGTGAGCCCTGTAAAACCCTCGGCCCCATCCTCGAGAAGCTCGCCAACGAATACGCCGGCCGCTTCCAACTGGTGAAGATCGACATCGATCGAAGCCCACAGGTGGCCATGGCATTTCGCGTGCAGTCGGTCCCCACGATCTATTTGGTCAAGGATGGACAGCCCGTCGATGGATTCCAAGGTGGCCAAACCGAGACGGCGATTCGACAACTCTTGGACCGACACGTGCCAGCGGCCGCCGTCGATCCGATGATTTTGGCCGAATCGGCGCTCGCCGATAGCCAGTGGGAGACCGCCGCCCATGGGTTCCGATCGGTTTTGGAAACCCAGCCCGAGAATGGTGATGCCCTCATCGGCATGGCGCGTGTAGCCATGGGCATGGGAGATGGCGGCGCAATGGCAGGATGGTTGGATCAAATCCCGTCCGAAAGCCCGGCCTACGCCAAAGGTGAGCGCCTACGTGGACTCTTGGCTTTTAGCGAAGATGCGGGCGATGCGAACACCCTCGAAGCACTCGTCGCCAAGGACGCGGACAATGCCGATGCCTGGTATCGCTTGGGGGCAACCTACGCCGTGGCCAGCCGCTTCGAACTGTCCTTCGGGGCGTTCTTGAAGGTGGTTGCCCTCGATCGGGAGCTTCGCGAAGACGGTGCACGCAAATCTTTGCTCTCCCTCTTCGAATTGGTGGGCGCAGAAGACGAGTTGGTCATCAAGGCGCGTCGGCGCTTGGCGTCACTCCTGTTTTGATATCGTCTCGGCGGTTTCGGCGCCGAAACAACATCACCCCCGCTACCAACACCACACACAAGCTGATGAACTGGGAGGTCGACAAGAACGTCGTCGATCCGACAGGAAGCCCCAACACCTGATTGAGGGGCTCGTTTACGTACTCGAATACGAAGCCACGCTCTGCATCATCACCTCGGAAAAGTTCCACGGTGCTCCGCATCAAGGGATAGAGGAACATCCACCAGATGAAAACATGGCCGTGGTATCGCTTTCTCTGGCGAATCCAGAGCAATAGACCGAGCAACACGAGCCCGGTAAAGCTGTCGTAGAGTTGGGTCGGATGGATGGGCAGGGCATGGGTCGCACCGACCTCCAAGAGGCCCTCTTGGGCATGCTGTCGAAAGGCCATTGTCCCGGCCGGAAACTCTATGCCCCAGGGCAGATGAGTAACCTTTCCCCAACAACACCCCGCCGCCAAGCAGCCAAATCGGCCAAAGAATTGGCCGATGGCCAAATACGGGATCATGGCGTCAAGCATGGGGAGGGTCGGGAGTTTCTCTCGGCGCATGAACCAAAAGAGGGTCACGAAGGCCCCGAGCACACCACCGTAATAGACGAGACCGCCGGTCCAAAATCGGAGTAAGCGCCAACAATCGGGCTCACTGATGGGTCGCGATGGGAAGAGGGTGTTGTAGTGCTCTACATCGACGCAGGTGTAATAATATTGCTCCCAATTAACGATGATGAACACGACTCGGGCACCGATGAGCCCACTGACGAGCATCCACCAAGACATGTCCAATACGAGATCTCGGTCATAGCCGATGCGCTCCCCATGACGCACCGCGAGCCAAATGGCCACGATGAATCCGGTGGCGATCATCACGGCGTACAGATGCACCGGATAACCGAAGAGTTCGAATAAGACCGGATGCATAGGTGCTCCGAAGGCTCGTTATTCCTGGGATTCTTTTAGATCGCTCAATTCGTTGGGCTCGTCGTCCCGATCTCTATTCACGATCATGTCCAAGACCATCAATCCCACGCCAACGGAAATGGCCACATCCGCGATGTTGAAGGTGGGCCAATGGGAGGTGCCGTAATGCCAATCGATGAAATCAATCACCCAACCAAGCCGAATTCGATCGATGAGGTTGCCAATGGCCCCGCCCAAGATCAGCACGAGTGCCGACCCGACGAGACGCTGCCCCTCGATCTTTCGGTAAAAGAGGACGATGACGGTGACCGCCACCGCACTAATCACCACAAAGAATGGCACTCGCCAATCGGGGTGGAGGTCCCTGAAAAGACCCCACGCTGCCCCTTTGTTGAGCGCAATCTTGAAATTGAACCAGCTCTCGAAGACCACGTGGAGGTCAGTACAAACGTATTGCAGCCGATCAATATTCCCGGCCGGACACATGAAGATGTCGCCGGTCTCTGGCAATTGGCCGTCCGGCTTCATGAGTGCCCGAACGGCCCATATCTTGGTGATCTGGTCTGCGATGATGGTCGCGGCGGACCCGATGAGAAGAAGAAGGTAACGATTCATTTGATTTCGGGGGTTGCCCTGGGGTGAATTTGAGGACCGGCTGGCGGGTACTAGAAGTCCAGGGCCAGTCCAAAGTGGCCGCTTCGGCCGGTGTAGCCCACCACCGCTCGCGGACCACCATCTCGGCTGGGTGTACGCTTGGGTGCCTGGGCGGTGGATTCAATGTCCTTGCGTAACTGGTCGTTGTGCTCAGCCACTGCGGTACCGGACCAAATTGCACCCAAGAGGGTCGTGGTCACATAGGTCCCGATAATCAGACCGAGGCCAAGATTCGTCCCATCGAAGTCCTGCCCCACGGTCACTACGCTGTAATCAGAGGCAGTGGCGAAGAAAGGACGCTCTTGAGGGTCGAGATCGTCGGGATCCTGATTGTCGATGCGAGCCGGCTGACTGGGATCATAGACGATGTCCGCATAGCCGCAGCGGTCGAGCGAAATCGGCACCCCGTTGACATCAAAGCCCTCTCGAACGTGACGGCATTTCTGCTCCGACTGCTCGTCGAAGATGCCCGCGAGATAAAGGCCTCCGAGCCCATATCCGATGGCGGAGAGCAGAATCGGCACCACCGACTGGGCTTTCTGCTTGGTATAAACCAAGCCCCAACCAGCACCCGGAATCATACTGAGCCCGACGGCTGTCCCCATGGACCAGGCGTCCTTGGAGTACTCGATAGTCATCAATTCATTGAGGGTTTCTTCCTCACGAAGATCACTGTCATCGACTTGAGCGAGCAGTATCTCCGGCGCCGGAGCGACCGAGGGATCGGACGGTACTTCCGCAAAGGCGGTACCGAACGTCAAACCAAACAAAGCGCAGAGAGCGAGAAAGCGGCCCATGGCACTCCTCGACGGTGAAGGGAAAAGCGGAGAGCAGTGTACCGCTCCCGGCTGCCCACGTCTACGGGCTGAACGCATTCAGAGCGGGTATCCGATGTTGAAGTGAAATCGCCAGGTCTGATCACTGAAAACCGTCGCTGATAGCGGGTATGCTGCATCCAAGCGGAGAGGGATGATTCCGCCGATCAACCATCGAATGCCGGCACCTACACTCGCTCTAATCTCAGTCCCCCCCACCAAGCTCTTGTCTTGATCCACCGAAGCGTCCTCGTCCTCGGGGCTCTCGCTGACGAATAATTCGCCGAGGGCATCTGAAATTGCGCCCCAATCCTCGCCCACGGCACCAAAATCTAGATAACCGGCGAGCCAGAAACCCGTCCCTGGGTCGAGGGGAACCCGTGCCTCGAAGCTCCCGAGCAGCAGAGCCCGTCCGCCGATTGTCTCGGGGTCTACCACCCGATCATCGGCCGTGACACCAACCGGATAGACCGCTCGACATATGCCAGTCGCGGCGTCCTGACCATTACAGGCCTCCACCGAGGCGTCGTCATACCCCCGAATGGGATGTGTCACCCCGTCTCCCCCGGCTTTGAAGAAAAAGTCCGGCTTGGGTTCATCATCCTCGTCATCGATGAACGCTGCACCCAATCGAAGAAAAGGAACCATGACCAGCCGTTTGTCGAAGAAGGAGATCACCCACTGCCCCGAGACCGATACCTTTTTGGGCAATTGACGCGCCGATTCGTCAGTGGAGAAGAATTCCGGCCGAACAAAGACCAACTCAGGTCGAAGTTCGAGCCAAAAACCACGGGTGGGGTGAATGGGATTGTCGCGGCGCTCCCAGGTGACCGGCGTGGAAAGCGTCAGAGAGTGTTTGTATTCCCCGTATGGCGCTTGGGGAGAATCTTCGCTCCGAACGGGACGGCTCTTTTGATAGCCGTATTCCATTCCGAATCGGGCAAACAAGCCGCGGCCCCACTCTGCTGGTCGAGAGAGATTGAAAAAGTCATAGCTAAAATTGGTTTCGACCCCCCAATTGCGAATGAAATCATCGCGCTGACCGGTGAGTCCCTGGTCGAGCTTGAGACTCATATCCCAGGCGACCCGAGACCCAAAAAGGCGTGAGTCGACGATATAGGGGAGTGTGATTCGGGTGGTGGCCTGATCGTATTCATCGTCGCTGAAAAAGTAAGTGGGCGCGTTCGCATACTCCGCTTTGACCCCCACCACCAACGCATTGCCCCAGAAGTTTTTGTCTTTGAGATCGAGGGCTGTGTCGATGATGACAGTGTTCTCGGACGACTCGTCTTGCTCCAATCGAAAGCCACCCCCGAGGTCGAGGGAGATCGCGCTGCTCTCCTCGACGGTGACGACCACAGTCGCCCCATTGCTCTCTTCTTCCCCGTCGAGGTCGCCCTGATCGATCAACTCGAGATTGACCGTTTCGAAGATTCCGAGGGACCGAATACTGGCCTGGCTATTGAAAATCTCGTCTGAGCCCAATGCATCACCGCGGCGAAACAACAGCTCGTTTTCGAGGACCTCCGGATTGGTCCGCAAGAGGCCCCGGAGCAAGACGCCTTGGGCCCGTGTTTGGCGCCCTCGGTCGATTGCAAAGACGATCTTGGGAAACCGTTTGCCGCCGAGACGTTCATCGGTGCACTTGGTTTCGGTATCACCCGGCAAGGGACATTGAATGGTCACCGACGGGGAAAGATAACCGTCCCGAAGTAGACAACTGAGCACAAACCCTTTGACCGCATCTGTTTTTTGAGGGTTGAACCCTGTCGGAACCCACTGGTTCCGGTCGTTCTTGAACCCGAGGTCTTGGAACAAGGTATTGGCTTGGTCTCGAGTGTCTTGATCGAGCCGATCGAGGAACTTGTCAGTGAACATGAGTTTGTCCACCAACGTCTGAGACCCCTCTACGAGACGGATTTTCAAGATGACTAAACGAGGGTCTTCGTCCTTGACGATCTCATAACAGTGGTCTCTCGCGGGATACTTGGAGCGTTTCGACCAAATGAGGTCTTCGGCACCGGCCCGCAAGATCTCCGCGTCCGCGATCTCGATTTCCAGAATTTTCGCCAAGTCCTTCGCGTCGGTGTAGGCAATGTGCTCCAACGAGCGGTACTCGGACTCTTTGAGCTTCTCGACGTGCTCCTGTTTGACCCCGTCGAGCGCACTGAGCGCAGCCTGCGCCTCTTCTCCCAGGTCGTTGGGCATGTTTGCGTCGCGACATTTGAATTTCATCTTGGTCATGCCGCGATCGGCATACAGACCGCGAATGGCCAAAAGATCATTGATGATTTTGGCTGGTTGAACGACGCCAGCCGAGGTGGAAAGTCCCCAGATGACCCCCTTTTCGGCCACCCCTTTGGACCCCATTCTCTCGAGCAGATCCTGGGTCTTGATCAGCTTGTTTCCAACAATCTCGACGTGACGGATATAGACCCGCGGGCCTTCCTCGATCTCGAAGATGACTTGATGAAACCGGCCCCGTCTCTTTGGATCTCGGATGGATTGAGACCCATGGGGTCGGCTGACGGTAACCTTCACCCTGTGGTGAGCAATGGCTTGATAGGCGGCGATGATGGCCTGACGACTCGCCTCGATCTCGGTATCGTCGAAAGCGCCTGATTCTTTGAAGGTGAGGACGGCCCGCAGGGCATCGTCATCGAGTCGATGATTGTCCCTAAAGATCGTCTCCACATACGGGCCTTCGAAGATGCGGACTCGCGGATAGACCTGTCCATTCTCACGCACCAGGCTCGGATCCAGGCGAACTCGGGCCCGCACATACCCGTCTTCCCGATACTCCTGCTCGACCTTGGCCAATTCCTTCTTGAGCTTACGTCGGTCGTAGCGCGCAATGCCGAAGCTGCCCAGCCAATCACGAAAGAGGTCGACATGCTCTCCTGTGGAGAGCCCGGACAAAATACGCCAGTAATCGAACGCCGAGTTCCCCTTGATGAGCACTTGTCCGATCTCGGGCAATTGGCCTTCGGTAACCCGGACTTTGACTCGGACCTTCTTGAAACCTGGCCCATAGTATTCGGGGAGCACCTCCATTTTGGTCCCCTCGTATCCCCGACGGCTATAGAGCTCGACGAGTTGCCTCACGTACTCCGAAAGCTCACGACGGGCAGATTCCGAGATGTATCCATCAGGGGTCGCGGCCGGAAATCGACCGCCCTTGCGATAGGGCAGTCGCTTCCGAATCTCCGATGCGAAGAGTTTTGGAAATAGGCTCCCGGTGCCGGTGTACTCCACCTCGATATCCGTGATGATCACCTGCCCGGTGCAGACAAAGACGAGGGAGATCCCTCCATCGACAGGGATGATTTGTGGAGTGACGGCCTCGAAATAGCCGGTCTTTTTGAGCCGTTTCAATGCCTCATTGACCGACTGCAGGTTCAGGGGCGCGCCACCCTCAATACCCACCAAGCCGGCGAGTACCGCGCGACGAGATGGTTCGTCACACACGACCGTATCGCAAACGAGGGACGGCGCCTCGACCACGATTTGTTTTTTGTGGGGCGAGAGGGCCATCACGACAGGGTCCATGGGCTCCTTCTCTTGATCGAGTCCGAGCTGCCCAAACGCAAGAGACGCCCAGAAAAGAGAGCAGGCTATGGCGACAATGCGCACCATCAATCCAACTCCCATGTGCCCCGAAAGCGCAGTGTCGTATCGACATCGGCTTCGGTTTGCGCGCTATCGAGTTCCAAAAAGAGTCCGTTGTTGAGTTGAAGCTCCAGGCCGTAACTCTTGTCGTTTGAGCCTACGAGGCTAAAGGATCCTTTGAGCCGTTGGGTAAAATAGAGTTCAGACCCGATGGTCAATTGTCCCGAAGAGTCCGGCGTGAGATTGAGTTTGAAGTCGAATGTGTCCTCGAGCGGTCGCTCGATGAGGTTCATCAGGGGATCCAATAACAACCCAGCCGCAGCACCACCGGCCCCCGCCGCCCCGGCAATATCCGAGGGCAGACGACCCGTCACGACCAAAGACGCCGCTTGCAGATTAGAGAGACCGCTATCGGTGGTGAAAGTGATGTTTGGTCGTGCCCGAGTCGCCCGCGTTTGTTGCTCGTAGGTCACGGTGAGTCTGACCTCCTCAGAGGCACTGCCACCCACATTGTATTCCCGCTTCGCTTCGACCAACGCCTTGATGAAGGTGTTCTCGTCAAAGGTGACGCGTCCGTGAGAGACCTCGAATTCTTGATTCGCGTAGTTGAGTGTAGAATCCGGCAAGACCGTTATGCTGCCATCAATCTTGATCGCCTCCCAAACCTCGTCGTCCAGCGTCTCCGTCTGAGGCTTGGGCGCCAAGAACCCATAAATTTCGTTGAGTTCGAGTTTGATCTCCAATGCGAGCGCCAAATCGGCGATCTTGTTTTTGATATGAAAGTCCCCGTCTCCAAGGAGTTTGAGATCGAGCTTTAGGCGACGGAGAGCCGGGTTCGCTTCAAAGACATCGACACTTTGTTGCTGACTCTTGCCGCTGACGGTGTTGGTGATGCCCTCGACGGGTTGGATGTTGACGTCAGCGATATACTCGCCCCAAAAGACCTTGAGGTCGCCGCCGAGCGTAAACAGTGGCTCTGTCAGGCGTTTCCCTTCGGGGCCATGGTGAGACATCTCGAACTTGACGTCCTTCCCGAGTGGGGTCCCCAGAGTCGCTCGCAGTACGCGGGGTACATTGAGTTCTTGCTCCACGAAGGTCGCGCTCAAGGCCACCCGATGAGGCACGAACTCTTCGAAATCGACGCTCAATTCCGTGACCTTCAACTCCAGTTCATCACGGAGAAATCGGATGGGGTCTGGCGTCCCTTCGATGGGCGTCCCGTACTCATCCAACTCCACCAGTCGAAGCCCTAAGACACCACCCATGATCGTTCCATCGTCCCGAAAGTGGGGGCCGATTTTTGGCATGACGTGAAAAGTTGCGACCTCGCGCATCCTAATTTCGCCACCCACCACATTCGAGCGGGGCTGGGACGGTCCCAAGAAGAGTTGAATGGTTCCCTCCGGCAAGGGGCTATCGGCGGTGCCGCCCAACTGTAGCTTGAAGCTCGATGAACCGGACATGCGTGAAAAAACAGAATTCAGGAAGGGCTGCATCAGCTCGAGATTGACGAGACCGGTTGCCGTGAGATCCAAGGTTTCATCGGTCCCCACCGTGCCGTTGATTTTCACGCGGCTCTCGCTCATGGGCAATGTTGCATCTTCGAGCATGGGGAGCGTCATGCCGGCGACGGCGTTGGCCACACCGCCGGGGAGACCCATGGGGGTTCCCAGGCTCCGCCCAGCGATGGGGACCAATCGATCTGCATCAGAACTACGGGAACTGTCGTCGGACTCACCGGTAACGGACAAGAGGAAGTTTTCGACGTTGAGTACCTCATGGCGAAAACTCAGCTTCACCGGCTCGACATTGGACACGATGATGGGTTTGGCAGTGAGGCCACCGCCACTCTCGTTTTCCAAGGTGTACACGGCCTCCAATTGGTCGAACTGA
>Ga0209404_10002499_pt1 | contig 11350 bp, 8 predicted proteins | sample TroAtlMetagenome_2_FD_187447 | JGI IMG/M metagenome (GOLD analysis project Ga0209404, IMG submission 187447) | Marine eukaryotic phytoplankton communities from Atlantic Ocean - Tropical Atlantic ANT8 Metagenome (SPAdes) (version 2) | ecosystem: Environmental > Aquatic > Marine > Oceanic | place...
ATTTGTTTCTGTTTTATTTGTTATAAATGAAGACTGATTATTATTTGCATAAATAGTAAAACTTTCAGACGACCAGAAATATGTAAGAATATCATTATCTGCATCTTGACCAGTCACTGATATTCTAACTTCATCTCCTGCAATTATAGGTTCAGGAATAATGGGGTCTTCCATTGCATGTCATTTTGCAAATATTGGAGTAAACGTTTTACTTTTAGACATTATACCTAACGAATTAACTGTAAAAGAAAAAGAAAAAGGAATTAAAAAAACTGATACTATATTCAGAAATAGAATTACTTCTGAATCAATTTCACAAACAATAAAATCAAAACCATCTCCATTATATGATAAAAAATTTTCGGATTATATAGAAATTGGAAATCTAGAAGATGATATTGAAAAAGTAGGTACAGCAGATTGGATAATAGAAGTGGTGGTGGAAAAACTTGAAATTAAAAATATTGTTTTTGAAAAATTGGATAAATACCGAAAAAAAGGCACATTAATTAGCTCCAATACATCCGGAATACCTATTAATAGTATGATTAAAAATAGAAGTGATGACTTTTGTAATCATTTTTGCGGAACACATTTTTTTAATCCACCTAGATATTTGAAATTATTAGAAATTATACCATCAAAAAGGACTAAAGAAGATGTTATAGATTTTTTAATACATTATGGAGAAAAATTTCTTGGAAAAACAACCATTAGTTGTAAAGACACGCCCGCATTTATTGCTAATAGAATAGGTATTGCAAATATTGCATCTTCATTTAAAATAGTAGAAGAGATGAATCTAAGTATAGAGGAAACAGATATTTTAACTGGACCAATTATGGGCATTCCAAAATCTGCAACATTTAGAACATGTGATTTAGTAGGCTTAGATACAGTAAACCATGTTGCTAATGGAATTTATTCAAATTGCCCAAAAGATGAAATACATGATGATTTTAAACTCACTGGATTTGTTCAGAACATGATTAAAGAAAATCTATTAGGTAATAAAACGGGGAAAGGTTTTTATAAAAAAATTAAAAATGACTCTGGAAACAAAGAAATTTTAACATTAGATCTAAAAAGCTTAGAGTACAGAAAAAAAATAAAGCCAAAACTTGACGTCATCAAGAATGTTAAAAAAGAATCAGATCTAAAAAAAAGAATACCATTATTAATTGAAGGAGATGGGAAAGGCAATGTGTTTTACAAAAAAATGTTTGCCTCATTATTCTCTTATGTTGCTAATAAAGTCCCTGAAATATCAGATGAATTATATAAAATAGATAAAGCAATTATTAATGGGTTTGGATGGGAATTAGGACCATACGAAATTTGGGATTTAATTGGGTTTAAAAAAGGTTTAGAACTAATCAAAAAATATAACCTAACGAACCCTAATTGGATTAATGATATTGATCAAAATTCTACTTTTTCTTTTTACAAATTAAATAATGGAATTCAACAGTATTATGATTTTAAAAGTAATAAGTATCTAGAAATACCTGGTATAAATAATTTCATTTTCTTAAAAAACATAAGGAATGAACATACTATTTGGAAAAATGAAGGAGTTAATTTAATTGATATAGGAGATGGGATTTTGAACTTAGAGTTCCAAACAAAAATGAATAGTATTGGTGAAGATGTTATCACTGGAATTCATAAGTCAATTGAAATTGCAGAGAAAGATTTTAGAGGTTTAGTTATTGGCAATCAAGGAATGCATTTTTCTGCTGGAGCTGATATATCTATGATATTTATGCTAGCAGCCGAACAAGAATATGATGATTTAAATCTAGCTATTCATACATTTCAACAGACTTCTATGATGCTGAGATATTCTAACGTACCTGTTGTTGTAGCAACCCATGGCTTTACATTTGGCGGTGGTTGTGAAATAGCTATGCATGCTGATGCAGTACAAAGTGCTGCAGAAACATATATGGGCTTGGTAGAAATTGGAGTAGGACTGATTCCAGGAGGTGGTGGAACAAAAGAAATGGCTCTTCGAGCATCCGATTTATATTATGAAGGTGATATTGAATTACCAAGATTAAAACAATCTTTTTTAAATATTGGCATGGCTAAAGTTTCTACTTCTGCATATGAAGCGTTAAACCTAGGTTATATCAGACAGGGAACTGATGAGATTACAATAAATTCAAACCTTTTAATTATGGATGCTAAAGCAAAGGCTATTGCTTTAGCTAATAAAGGATATAAAAAACCCACTTTAAGAAAAGATATAAAAGTGTTAGGAAAACAAGGCCTAGGAATGTTCTTAGTTGGCGCCGACACAATGAAAGAAGGAGGTTATATTACAGAACATGAGTATTTAATATCTAAAAAATTAGCACATATAATTTGTGGTGGAGATTTATCATCTCCAGCTAAAGTATCAGAGCAATATTTATTAGACCTAGAAAGAGAAGCTTTTTTATCTCTATGTGGAGAGCTAAAAACTCTAGAAAGGATTGAGCATATGTTAAAAACAGGAAAACCCTTAAGAAATTAAATTTTATGGAAGCATATATAGTACAAGCTAAAAGAACAGCAATTGGGAAATCAAAAAAAGGTGGTTTTAAATTTATGAGGCCCGATGACATGGCAGCAGATTTAATAAATCAAATGATGCTAGAAATGCCTGAAATAAACACTGATATAATTGATGATGTTATTGTGGGAAATGCAACTCCTGAAGCAGAACAGGGTTTAAATATTGGAAGAATAATATCTCTAATGGGATTAAATACAACTAAAGTGCCTGGAATGACAATTAATAGATTTTGTTCATCTGGATTAGAATCTATAGCAATTGCGGTATCTAAAATTAAATCTGGAATGGCAGATTGTATTATTGCAGGAGGAGTAGAAACCATGTCACCAATTCCCTTTGGAGGCTGGAGAATTGTTCCAAATTATTCAATTGCAAAAAAAAATCCAGATTGGTATTGGGGGATGGGCACAACTGCTGAAGCTGTAGCTAATTTTTATAAAATTAATAGAGAAGATCAAGATAAATTTGCATATAATTCTCACCAAAAAGCAATAAATGCTATTAATAATGGATTTTTTAAAGATGAAATTATACCTATTTCTGTTACTGAAAACTATTTAAATGAAAATGAAAAAAAAGAAACCAGAAAATATATAATTGATACTGATGAAGGAGCAAGAGAAGATACTACAATTGAAAAATTATCAAAACTGAAGCCAGTATTTGCTCAAAAAGGAACTGTCACAGCTGGTAATTCATCCCAGATTTCTGATGGAGCTTCTTTTGTTTTAGTCATGTCTGAAAAACTAATCAAGAAATTAAATATAAAACCTATAGCTAGGTTATTAAGCTACCAAGTAGCTGGTGTTGAACCTAAACATATGGGAATAGGTCCAATAGAAGCTATACCTAAAGCATTAAAAAGAACAAATATAAAATTAGAGGAAATTGAACTAATAGAGTTAAATGAAGCTTTTGCGTCTCAATCACTCGCAGTAATTAGAGAATTAAATTTAAATAAAGAAATTGTAAATGTAAATGGAGGAGCAATTGCCTTAGGCCACCCATTAGGATGTACAGGAGCAAAATTAACGACACAATTAATACACGAATTAAGGAGACGTAATCAAAAAATTGGAATGGTGACTATGTGTGTAGGGACAGGGCAAGGAGCCGCTGGAATCTTTGAACTAATAAATTAAAATTATATGGAATTATTTTTAAAAGGGGGAGGTTTTTTAATCAGTGAAACACATTGTAGTGATATTTTTATACTAGAAGATTTTGACTCAGAGTGTAAAATGATGCTTGAAGCAACTAGAGAGTTTGTTAATAAAGAAATTATTCCAAATATTTTTGAACTTGAGAAAAAAAATTATGCTTTAAATGAGAAAATAATGCAAAAAGCAGGTGAATTAGGGCTTTTAGGCATAAATATCCCTGAAGAATATGGTGGGCTTGGAATGAATCTAAATATGTCAATGTTAATTTGTGGGGAGATAAGTAGTTTTTCTGGTTCAGTTGCAACTGCATATGGAGCTCATACTGGAATAGGAACTTACCCTATACTTTTATATGGAAGTGAAGAAATTAAAAAGAAATTTCTTCCTAAAATTTCTTCTGGAGAGTGGTTTTCTTGCTATAATTTAACTGAACCTAACGCAGGATCAGACGCAAACTCTGGAAAAACTATTGCAGAGTTATCTTCAGATGGAAAAAATTATGAAATAACTGGTCAAAAAATATGGATTAGCAATGCTGGATTCGCTGAAGTATTTATTGTTTTTGCAAAAATAGAAAATGATAAAAATATAACTGGATTTATATTTGAAAAGTCTAAAGTAAATGGCATAACATTAGGTGAAGAAGAAAATAAATTAGGCCTGAACTCCTCTTCAACTAGACAAGTTTTTTATGATAAAGTAATCATACCTAAAGATCAAATGCTTGGAAAAAGAGGTGAAGGATTTAAAATTGCGATGAATGGTTTAAACTTTGGAAGAATAAAACTTTGCGCCGCAACTGTTACTGCCGCAATAAAAGTTTTAAATGAAAGTGTTAAATATGCTAACGAAAGACATCAATTTAACCAGCCAATTAGTAGTTTTGGCGCAATCAAAGAAAAAATTGCAAATATGGCAACCGCTATTTTTGCGTCAAACTCAGGTTTATTTAGATCTGGATTTAATATAGAAAAAAATACAAAAAGATTATTAACGGAAGGAATGTCCCCTTCTCAGGCAAAAATAAATGGCATATCAGAATACTCTATTGAATGTGCTATTACGAAAGTACATGGATCTGAAGTAATAAAATTAGTCTCTGATGAAGCAGTACAAATTTTTGGAGGCATGGGCTACTCTGCTGAATCAATAGTTGAGCCAGCTTATAGAGACGCAAGAATATCTAGAATATATGAAGGAACTAATGAAATTAATAGAATTTTAATTGTAGGAATGTTATTAAAAAAAGCAATTAAAAAAGAACTGCCCATATTTGAAGAGGCTAAAAAAGTAGGCAAGGATCTTATTAGTATTACCTCTTTTTTTAAAACTGAAAATTCACATACTGGACCATTAAGTGATGAAAAAAAATGTATTCAAAATATGAAAAAAGCAATATTAATGGTTTTAGGAAAATCTTCAGATATTTTTAGAGAAAAAATAGAACAAGAACAGGAAATATTATTGAAAATATCTGATATGATTATTGAGACATATATGGCCGAATCTGCATTATTAAGAGCTGAAAAATTAAAACAAGATAATAATATACAAATCCAAATGGTAAAAAATTACTTGATTAGGGCATTAGAAATTTGTCATAAATATGGTCATCAAACAATTTGTTCACTTGAACTGGATTCTACAACAAAAAAAATTATGATAAATAGCCTAAAAAGATTTTGTAAAAAGCCAGAATATAATATTATAGAAATACGAAGAAATATTGCAAATGATCTAATTAATAAAGGAGAATATTCTTACTATATATAATTGAACTTAATTTAAAACCTTATACCAATAGTATTCCAAACAACCCAAGGCCGATAATGTGGAAATTGATTACCATCTCTATCAAAGTATGTTCCTGCGGCATATGAAACATCCATCTTAGCTATAATTTTACATCGAAACATATATTGCACACCTGCATGTAGCCTTGCTAATGGATATATCTCTGTATACCAATTATCTACAAATTCAAATCCCTCTACAACACTTTCGTAATTATAATCCACTTCTAAACCTAAAGAGGTGCCCAAATAAGGACTAAATATTCTTTGCGTACCTAAAGGAAAAAAACTAATCCCACCCCTAAGTCCGTACCTTTGACTTTCATCATCTACAACTGGAGCTGAAAGCCAAAGGTCATAGGTAAGATTCCCTACAAAATATTGCATTCCAACGTTTAAATCTCCATTATCAAAAGGTGTTTCGTCTATTACCCCATTAATAACAAAACCATCAGAAAAATGAATATGCATTGCTAAATTTCCAAATTCTTTATTGCAACTAATAAGTTTTTTAAACAAATTATTAAAAGTACTAGCAATGTTCAATTTTTGATAATTACTTATTTTATTATCATCTGGACAATCACATTTTTCTTTTTTCTTTTTCTTTCTATTAAATTGAATGATTTCAGAAAATGTTTTCAACTGATCTTTTTGTTTTGTCTCTATATAATTTAAAGGATTAAAAAACCTTTTTGGATTATATTCTTGAGAAAAAGATATTTTTGACCCGAATAAAAATAAACATACACAAACTAAAAAACTTTTTTTAAAACTAATTTTTATCATATAAATCATTAATTAAATACATTAAATACTTTCTATGCTTTATAGTTGAATCATCTCCTATATTTACATTTAAATTATTATAAATCCAATCTAAATTAGCATATGCCACAGATTTAGAAATGTTATTATACATAGAATTTTCCATAATATCTACTAATTTTTGAACATAAAATATTTGTAGATTTTGTTTATTATAATTAACAGATTTATTTATATCATCTAAGAAAATTAATCTATTTAAGTCATCAAAGTACTCCTCTATTTTATATCTATTTCCATAAAAAGAAGAATTATTAATTCTATTTAAAACATTTTTATTTAGAAGATGAGATAATGTCATCTTTTGAAGATATAAAATTTGATCCATGATTTTTGGATCCTCTCCACTAAAAGGAATTTCAAAACCTCTCCTTTGAGTCTGCAAATACTGGTATACTGTATCAGCAAATACGAAAGCATCCTGTGAAAAAACATATTCACCTAAAAAATTTATTGCTTCTTTTTGATTAGTATAACTGATAGGCTGAAGAGGGGGATTCTGATCTATATTAGGATTAAAAAAAGATCTATTAATCTCCACTCCTCCTATTTGCCTAGAAATAGTAGAGAGACAATTTCTATATTCAATAAGTAGAGTAAAAAAAGCATTTTTTAATCTTTGATAAGATTCATCTTCTATAGAATATTTATCTCTTAGTTTATAAATTAATGAGATAATTAAATCCATTCTTTCTACTGAATATTGAACTGGCTCATTAGTTAAATCATTAATCATTGCAAACGGATCTATACCTTTTCCAGGGTATCTCATGTCATCAGCATCATTAGCAAAGGCTAAATCAGAATCACTAGACTTTAAGAGTATTTTTTTTATTTCTTTTTTCTCTAATGAATCTGGAAATACTGAGTAACCAAATTCAATCGCCCAATGGTCATATAATCCTGGCACAGTATCGTAATACAAAGTTTGATTATCCATATTACTTGCAATATTAATAGCTGGATACTCCATCACTGAATTACATAATCCTTTTTCTAAAACTATGTCTATATCTTTTGTTTCACTAACACTTAAAAGTGTACTACCTTTAAAATTATGATTTAAGCCTAATGTATGCCCCACCTCATGTAGCACCAATCTTTTTATTGACTGTTTGATTAAGTCTTCTTGATACAGGCTATCTAAATTCAATAAATCTAAATAATTAGAACCAAATGTAGTTTGATGTTGAATATGCATACCACTTAAACAATAATCATGTGCATTATCTTCAATATGTAAATCATCATATGATTCATTTTCAGAAAAAAGATCATTATAATGAATTCGTTTAGTAATATATAACCATTCTAACATAATATCAGCGCCTAAAATTTCTCCAGTTCTAGGATTAACAAAAGAAGGACCATATCCTCCAAATGGAGGAGATGGAGAAGATGTCCATCTAAGAACATTGTATCTTATATCTCCCGCATCCCATTCTGCAGAATCTGGTTGTATTTTAACTACTATAGCATTTTTAAAACCTGCTGATTCAAATGCTTTATTCCAACTTTCAACTCCCTCTTTTATAATATCTCTAATTTCATAAGGAGTTGTGTTCTCTATCCAAAAAATAATTGGATTTACAGGTTCGGAAAGGTCTAAATCAGGATCTTTCTTGTCCAATCTCCATTTATGTATTACATCTTTATTACTAATAGGGTCTAAAGAAGTCATGTCATTAATTTTTGTTGTAAAATAACCAATTCTAGGATCGTCATTTCTAGATTTAAAATTTGAATCTGGCATTTCTATTAATGTATGTTGAAGTCTTACATTTATTATTCTAGAATCTGTTGTAGCCATACTAGTTCTAGTATTAGGAGTTGGGTTTTCATAAAAATAATCAACTACAAGCTCAGTATTTTTTGGATAATTTCTAATGTTCACACATCTGGTTTTTTGCTTATTCAACTTCCCTAACCTATAACCTCTATATGCTGAAGAATAATATCTCTTTAATTGCTGAAAAGACTCTGTTAAAAAAATATTATCCGCATCAATTAAAAATAAAGTACTATCAGAATTCGCAGCAAGAATTTCCTGACTAACAATAATTGGACTATTAACATTAGAGTGAGAAGATTTACTTAAAGGACTCTCTTCATCAAAAAAATAATTTGTGTTTTCAATAAAGAAATCAATTTTGTTATAATACTTTTTTACTGAAAATATTTTCGAGCCCCTATAATTACCTTTAAAAAAACCTACATCTGTAACACCATTTTCAATATAACTGAAGTAAATAAATTCTTTTTCTAATTTGTCTCTTTCAATCAAAAGAAACATTTTTCCATCAGATTTATCACGATAAATAGTAAATAAACCATCATGCTTTTCACAATTTTTAACTTTTGACAAAATAGAGCCTAAGTCATCTTTTTTTTCTAATTGCACATCTTGTACAACTTTTTCTAAACTTTGTCGGTTCCCAAATTGAGCATAAGATTCAGAAAAAAACAATATAAAAAAAAGTGATAAAAAAAGTAATTTCCTATATAACATAATAGTAATTTTACCCAAAAATAAACATTTTAGTAACTTTAAATTAAAAAAAATAAAACTTTGAACTTTATAGACCCTATAATAGAAAAATATTGCACACAATCTACTAGCAAAGAAGACCCTCTTCTTAAAAAACTTTCTAGAGAAACAAATCATAAAATTCTAATGCCAAGAATGATGACTGGACATTATATGGGTTTTTTTTTAAAAATGATTAGTTCCTTAAAAAAACCTAAAAAAATACTAGAAATTGGAACATACACTGGTTATTCAACTATTTGCTTATCAGAAGGGTTGACTGAAAATGGAGAAATTCATAGTATAGATATTAATGAAGAAATTATTGACTTTACAAAAAAATTTATATCTAAATCAAAAAATAAAAATAAAATTCATTTATACATAGGAGACGCTAAAATAATAATTCCGAAAATAAAATATAATTTTGATCTTATTTTTATTGATGCAGATAAAAAAAATTATTGCCTATATTATGATATGTGTATAAAAAAATTGAATCCTAATGGAGTTATTTTAATTGACAATGTCCTTTGGAGCGGAAAAGTGACACAAGAATCTAAACAAAATGACATAGAAACCACTGAAATTAAAAAGCTTAATCAAAAAATCCAAAATGACTCTAGAGTAGAAAATATTCTACTACCTATAAGAGATGGAATAATGATTTGTAAATTAAAAAATGATTGATAGAATCTATATACTTTGGATTTATATGATTATTGTTTGGAATATTGGCTATCCTAATGCCACCCCTTGGTTAGATGTGTTTGTTGCAGTATTAATTTCTTTTTTTATATACTTTTTGAAAAAAAAATGACTCATTATATTATAAATAAGATAAGCTAATGCAATACCCAAAATGGCTCCAAAAAAAACATCCAAAGGATAATGCTTTCCCACATGGATTCTGCTATAACAAATTAATATACCCCATATAATAAATATATATTTTATCCATAATTTCAAATTCGGAATACAAAAAAAAATCATACTCATAATTCCAAAAAAATTTGCTGCATGGCCTGAGACAAATCCATATTTACCACCCTTATCTACTAAAATTCTACAAGGAATATCAGTATCCCAACATGGCCTTAGCCTTTGAAAAATTTCTTTAAAAAAATGATTATGAATAAGATCCGTAGAAAAAAATGTTAATAAAATACAAAATAAAGTAAGTTTATAGTTATTTCTACCATACTTCCACAAAAGAAAAAAAATAATTGAACATAGCATTAAAAACATTACCTGTTGATTGGTAATGAAAATCCAAAAAAAATCTGTTGCAGAATCCTTATTATTCAAATAAACAAACAAGTCTTGATCTAAATCAATTATTTTTTCAATCATTTTTTAATTTAAAATATTCCATAATTCATCTTTTAAATCTAGCAAACCATCACCTGAAATAGAGGATATAAATAAACACTTAAGATTCTTTGGCATTTTTTTTAATATACTCTTTCGGAATTTTTTATCAACATTTAAATCACCTTTAGAAATTACTACTAAACGTTTCTTGTGCAACATTTTTTTATCATATAATTCTAACTCTCTTAATAATGTATTATATGTTGAATTTATATTTTCATCTTCAATAGAAATTAAAAACAGTAAACAATAATTTCTTTCAATATGCCTTAAAAATCTATGCCCCAAACCTCTACCTTTATGAGCCCCCTGAATAATACCTGGAATATCTGAGACTACAAAAGATTGACCTTCTCGATAATTTACCATACCTAAATTTGGAGTTAGTGTAGTAAATTCATAAGCTCCTATTTTGGGTTTTGCTGCAGTAATAACTGATAATAAAGTTGACTTTCCTGCATTTGGAAGACCGACTAAACCTACGTCAGCTAAAATTTTTAGTTCTAATGAAACTGCTAACTCATCTCCAGGCTGACCTTCTTGAGAAAATCTAGGAGTTTGTCGAGTTGATGTTTTAAAATGAGCATTACCTTTACCCCCTCTACCTCCACGACATAATATATAATCCTGATTATCTTCCTGAAACTCAAATAAAAAATCATTATTATCTAAATCTCTAACTACAGTTCCTAATGGAACCTCGACAATAACGTCTTCGCCATCCGCCCCAGAACTTAAGCTCTTTCCCCCATTCATGCCATTAGATGATTTTATATGCTTAGTATATTTTAAATGCAGTAAAGTCCATTTATTTCTATTAGACTTTATTATAACATGACCACCACGACCTCCATCTCCACCATCAGGGCCACCTTTAGCAGTTAACCTATCTCTCCTTAAATGTTTAGATCCAGCCCCCCCCTTACCAGATTTACAATAAATCCTAACAAAATCAACAAAATTATCCTTAGAAATAGACATAGTAATCCTACTTTAAGTAATTATCTATCACAGAAAATATATTATTAGTAATAATATCAATGTTGCCTTCTCCATTAATTTGAAAAAAATAACCTTTTTTTTCATTATTGTTTTTTAAAAT
>Ga0209404_10002500_pt1 | contig 11346 bp, 17 predicted proteins | sample TroAtlMetagenome_2_FD_187447 | JGI IMG/M metagenome (GOLD analysis project Ga0209404, IMG submission 187447) | Marine eukaryotic phytoplankton communities from Atlantic Ocean - Tropical Atlantic ANT8 Metagenome (SPAdes) (version 2) | ecosystem: Environmental > Aquatic > Marine > Oceanic...
AAACCCTCCCACACCACAACCATATGGGTCTTGATATCCGCAGTAAGGGTTATATATCCGTTCCAATCTATAGGCAAGTTTGCATACGTCATTGTCCGTAATAGAAAGATTAAAAAATAAACAACAAGCTTTAATTAAACTTATTGTATAAGATGATGAAGAAGCAAGACCACTTCCTTGAGAATATGCATCACTGGTAAGAGTAACTTGCACTGGTGGCATATCAAAATGCTTCAATACAGTTCTCACTACCTCATTTTGTATTTCATCTATAGTAGAAACTTCTTCTCTCCTTGAATAATTTATGATATATTTACCACCTTCTTTATTATACCCCAATTTATCTTGACTAATGGTTACATAAGTCTTAAGACTAGATGTAAAACTTATAACAGATCCTCTACCATACTTCTCTACAAAATATGGATTATCTGTAGAACCACCAAACAGAGAAACCCTTAAAGGGCAAGAAGCAATATACATTATATAATGTCTCTGACTACATTCATTTCTTTCATCTTCTGATTACAATATTCAACAATATCATCAATACGATCTGCCTTATCTAACCATTCTTTATATTCTATCACACTATCATACACAGTTCTACTAGGACTCCATCCTAATGATTTAAGTTTATTAATATCAGAACATATATGTCTAGTATCACCAAATCTATACTTACCACAAGGTTCTGGTTTATAATCTTTTATATTAAAAACTTCAGCAGCAATAGTAGCAAATTCATTAACAGTAATTGGTTTACCACCACCTACATTAAACATTTCATAATTAGCACGATCATCATTCATTACTAATATATTAGCATCAACAACATCGTGAATATTTACAAAATCTCTTATCTGTTGACCATCTTCATAAATCGGTGGATTTTTTCCCTGATGAAAAGCAAGACAAAATATTCTACAAGCACCACTATAAGCATTATAAAAACTTTGCCTTGATCCTTGAACTATAGAATATCTCATAGCAACAGATGGTATATTATATCTCTTACCAAGATATAGTGCAAACATCTCTTCAGATATTTTACTCATACCATAAGGATTCTGAGGATTAGATACTGTTTCTGGTGTAGGAATCCAATGAATATTTCCTTTTGGATCCCATATACCATTCTTAAGATCTTCCTCTAATCTCATATCAGGAAGAATATGATTACCATCATCGTCAGCATATAAACCTTCACCAAGTGCTGCTTGACTACTAGCAACAATTACTTTCTTAATAGGTAACTTATATTCTACTATTAACTCATAAATTTTTGCTGTGGATGATACATTAACATCAACAAACTTTGAGAATAAAGGAAGATAATCTTGAAAGGCAGCAAAGTGAAATACAACATCACAATCCTTTAATGCTTCATATAATACAGTTTTTGATGTTATATCACCCTGCATAAATTCTACACGATCATCCAAATATAATGGACGCTGACCATTTGGATGTACTGGTTCAGTAAGAAAATCAACTACCCTTACATCATGTCCCATTGATAATAATCTATCAACAGTATGAGATCCTATAAATCCTGCTCCACCTGTAACTAATACTTTCATAATCTAGTAGCAATAAAACCCTTACTTCTACCTGGTGGATCAGTTAGAACATAATCATTATAAAATTCATATTCCCAATTAACTAAATTGCTTACCCACCATTCAGGTGGTCTAATATTCCAACACTGTCTATTATAGGTATTACCCCAAGGTTCTGAACAAGCTAATATAGATCCTTCTGGTGCTACCTTATTAATTGCGTTTAATACATTAATCACATCTTCATCTTCAAGATGTGCCAACACACACATAGTTGAAAAGAATGTTGGTTTAGTTAATTTTAACTTAGAGATTTGTTCTTCAGCAAATCCATTAATATATTTTACTTTCTTATTATCTGGATATATTTTCTTTGCTATTTCTATTGCAGCCTCAGATGGTTCAATAGCATACACTTTCTTATAAGATCTTTGCTCTACCAAATAATTAGCAAACCACCCAGTACCAGAACCAATATCAACACCAACGGTTAACTTATGTTCATCTAAAGTATCACCGTGAGGTATATCAGATTGATATAGAAACTTAAAATTATCAGAATTATGCTCTTGATGTGCCTTCTTTTCCTTTTCAAAGGCATCATCTAAAACATAATTTTGATTATGTTGATCAAAAGAATCTGTATTAGGCATCTGATATTTCCTTATAAATTTCAACAAATCTATTAATAATAGATTCTACATTATAGATTTCACCATATCGTGAAACAGCATTAGTTACACACTGTCTATAATAATCATTATCATCCATCATACTTCTCATAACATCAGAATATTCTTCATACCCATCTACAACCTCTCCAGCATCTCCTATTTGTTCTGCTTGTCCCATACTAGTAGCAGTATGACTAATTATAGGTAATCCGTGAGATAATCCTTCAATAATAGAACTAGAACACTGTTCACCATCAGATCTTCCGTGAGCATATACATCAAGCGTATTAAGAAACTTATGAATTAATCCTATATCACTTGTAATATCTAAAAACTGCACATTCTTTAATCCTAAATCTTTTGCTTGTTTTCTATGATTAGAACTACCACCCAGTATAAGGAAGGCAGTATTATCACTTTCAATTTCATCATATGCTTCTAATGGAATTGAAGAAAAAATATGAATATCATTTCTTTGATGCATTCCAAATACAAATTTATCTTTCCACCCAAATTCCTCTCTATATGATTCATCAATATTATTAGGAACTTCAACAGGAACTGGAATTATAACTGCTTTATCAGGTGCACCACCAGCATTAATCCATCTTGTTTTTTGTTCTTGAGATATTAAAACAGTCTTAAAAACATTTGATTTATTCTCACCCATACCTGCTAAATGAATACTATCAACAATAGGTGTATTATTAATCATAGTAAATGGATATTCAGGATGACCTGATCTACCAGTCTGTATTACATCATAATCATCTTCATTGAATACATCCCAAAAATTAGTATCAACCCAATCGTGAGTTGGTTTAGTAACATCCTTAAATCCAACATTAAATTTAATTAAATTTACACCGTGAGATTTTGTATATTCAACCCTAGAAGCATCGGTATCCAAATGCTTAAAATCAGATCCAATATAAGGAGCAGCATCACAATAGAAAAAATCTACCTCAAACTGATCCTTTGGTAGATATGCTGCTATTGTCTGAAGATACTTTTCTGTACCTCCATTTGCCATTCCACCAAATTTTATAAACGCAATTTTAATTTTATCCATTAAGTCTTTCTCTTAATTGTGGTATGTGCCAAACATTTAAGTCCTTGAAGTATTCTACCCCATATTCATCAAAATGTCTATAGATGTCTGGTAACAGATTCTTTCTCATAAAATATTTCTCATTCCATTCTGGATCAAAGTTAGGAATATCTGGAAGAGGAATACCTTCTATCCATTCTTTTGGCATCTCAGTCATACCAACATTATCCTCTAACATAGTAATACTATACTTACCATTAATCTCACCTACTGCTGAAGGTCCTTTCTGAACTAATTCACCAATCTGACACCAAGCTTGTTTGAGTTGAAAATTATTATAATAAGAGAATTGATAATGTAATACTGCACCATGTTCTAATTCTAATCTTCTAAGTGTATTATCATCATTAGGTCCTATAGTCCTACCTTCACACATATATCCATAACCATAATCTAATGAAGGATCATCACGAACAATAAAATCTTTAAAGTTATTACTCCACACAGTCCAATCATCTCTGTAATGTGTACAACTTTTCCAGAGTGCTAACCATTGCATACTTACCTTTTCACCTGGTTCTAATTGTTCCATTACCTCTCTAGCAATAGGAATAAAATTAGAAGTAAAGGTTTCATCAGCATCAAGACAAACAAAATGTGTTCCACCTGCTTCTCTTCCATAATTAAAAAGATGTTGACGTATTAAACCACAAGTCCAACCACCTTTTAATTTCTCAGTATCCTCATATCCCTTTACAATAACACCAGCATCTTCCATAATCTGACGAGAGTTATCTGTAGAATAATCATCAACAGCAATTATCTCATCACATATTGGTTTCACATTTGACAAATATGTCGGAAGAAAATGTTCTTCATTTTTGAAAGGTATTAAACCAATTACTTTCATTTTAGATAAACTCCAAATCCTGTATCATTATGTGCCCACTCAGTCACATCATACTTATGGGTATAATCTAACTCTTCATGGAATCTCCACTTAGTACGACCAGGCATTGATGGTCTTATATCATCAATACACATCACACAATCATCCTTCATATAAGGTTCCCAAAGTATATGTTCAGCAAGAACCTGCTCATATGTATGAATAGTATCAAGAAAAATCATAGAGATACTTTTCTTTTCAAATGTCTTAGATACTCTATCAGAATCTAAAGCATCAAAATCATTTAAAATATGTACTCTTGAATCATTCTTTATTTTATTATTGATAAATCTAACATCATCTATAATATCCAACGTATAAAATTCACTATCAGGTTTGAGGGCATCATAAACTGAAAGAATACCTAATCCTTCCCTATTACCCAATTCAACTATAGTACCATCAATATTAGATGTTAAATTATGAAGTAAAGAAAAATATCCATGATTACCATCTTTATTGAACATAAAAACATTATATACATTATTATCTTTAATTAATTCAAGAAGAGATTCATCATTCCATTTAATGTATGGACTACTCTCAGTTGAAGATATAATATCCTTTAAAGTAAGATTATTCATTGAAATTTAATAGCAGGAATTTTTTTATCATTTACAATGATATTTTCTATATCATAACTACCTTTTGCAGATTCTACTAGACTTTGATCTAATACCCTGACACCATATCTAAGTTCTATTGCTGTCCTTTCTAATGCTTGCTTACTATCTGGTTTAGTACTCTGACCCAATCCCTCATTTAAATAGTATCCCAAAACATCTGACATAAAATGTGCTTTACCATTACGAACTAATCTAAGTGCCAAATCATAATCAGCACCAGATATAAACTGTTCATCAAATACTCCTGATTTTTCAATTAGAGATTTTCTAAACATAAAGAATGGACCTATAATCATACCAATCTTTAAATCTGGTATATGTGGCTCTACGTCAACGTATTGACCTTCTGTTGTACCAAATCTTGGAACTATATTATAGTTACCATAAACAATATCAATGTCAGGATTTTCATCCAATACCTTTGCCATTATTTCAATAGAGTCAGGTGTTCTTAAATCATCAACATTCCAAATACAAAGATAATCACCTGTTGCATTCTCAATACACCTATTCATTGATATACCAATAGGATCAACACCATCTACTTGAATATGAAATATATTATTGTATATTTCATTATGTGCTTCAACTAATTTAATTTCAGTTTCACTTGGGTCATTATGATCTATAACAACTTCCAAATCTTTATGAGTCTGTTGCGAAAGATTAGTAAGAAAACCTTTCATATACTTACTCATATTATAGCAAGGTGTAATCGTACTAACTTTAGTCATAATTCTCCTTCATAGATTCAAATACTTTACCAATACCAAGAGTTATACTTGTCTTTGGTTCCCACCATTTTCTAATGTATGGGTCTGGTATGTTTCGAGCATCCTTTTGTACTTCATCCTTCGATGGTGACGGGGAAACTTCCACCTCCTTACCAATCTCCTTAAATAGGGACTTAATATTCTGTGCAATTTCCAAAATACTTGTATAAACACCAGTAGTAATATGAAGATCAGTATCACTAGTGAAGTTAGAATATTGATCCATAACCGTTTCCAACGCTTCACAACAATCTTCAGCATATAAAAAGTCCCTTTGTTCTGTACCATCAGTCATCATATCAATAGTGCCAGTTTCAAATCCCTTACGAATGAAATCTGTAATAACATGTGCTTTTTCCATATCTTTTTCAATTCCATATACATTCCAAAATTTGACTATTAAACCATTTAAGGATTTAGTATATAACTCTCCAACTCTTTTTAATACACCATAAGGTGAATAACTCATATTACTCATCTGAGATGATGCAAAAACAAATGGTTTATTATATTTTTCAATAAGACCAAAAGCATTTGCCATCAGTCTAGTATTGTTATCAATAAACTTGAATGTATGTTGATACTTTTTAAGATAATGAGATCCACCAACATCAAAAGCCAAAAAGAAAATAAAATCTGATGTCATAATTGTAGCGTGAAGATTTGGATTAGGAATCTTAGTCATATCCTCTTCTTCACCATTTATAATATCAAATCCTCTAACATCATATCCCTTGTTACTAAGATACTCTGTAAGATATGAACCTATTTGACCACTAGATCCTAGTATAGTAACTCTTTTCATATTATAGCACTTAATTGATCATTAATCCAATTATATGTTTTTGATATACCTTCTTCAAGAGTCATAGAATAATCCCAACCAAGTTTCTCACGAATAAGATCATTGTTTGAATTACGTCCACGAACTCCAAGAGGACCTTCTATATGATTTTTTTCTACCTTCTTTCCTGATACCTTTGCAGCAATATCTACCAATCCATTAATAGATACCATTTCTTCAGAACCTATATTCACAGGACCTGAGAAATCCGATTGAACTAATCTGTAAGTTGCTTCGACGCATTCATCAACGAACAGGAAGGAACGAGTCTGTAAGCCGTCTCCCCACACCTCGATAGATCCACCTTCCTTCGGGAGCTCAGCAACTTTGCGGCAGATTGCAGCTGGTGCCTTCTCTCTTCCACCGTTCCAAGTTCCTTCGGGGCCAAAGATATTGTGATAACGGGCAATCCTAACAGGAATACCATAATTACGACTGTAAGCCAAGTACAATCTTTCGGAGAATAATTTCTCCCATCCGTACTCGGAATCAGGTTCTGCAGGGTAAGCATTTTCCTCCTTTAATCCAGGATTTTCTGGATCTAATTGAATATATTCTGGATAAGCACAAGCAGATGAAGAAAAGAAAATCTTCGTCTTATTTACATTGTGCTCTTCATTCCAATCTTTAATACGTCTAATTATATTTAAATTAACAGTAGCAGAGTTATCCATAACATCTGCATCGTGATCACCAGTAAAAATATATCCAGCACCACCCATATCAGCAGCAAACTGATATACTTCATCAAAAGTTCTATCTATTACAGATCTAGCAATTGATTGTACTGTTAAATTACCTATTACAAAATCATCTGCTTCTGTATAGGAAAATTCTGGTTCTTTAATATCTACACCACGTACCCAATATCCTTCTTTCTTCAGTCTCTTGACCATATGACTGCCGATAAATCCACCAGCACCACAGACCAATGCGGTCTTTCTATCTGTATCCATAACAAATCATAATCTTCTTTATATATTATAGCACATTATACATTATTTTCCACATACCATTTATAGGTTGATTCAATACCCTCACGTAAACCAATCTTTGGTTCCCATCCTAATGATTTTATTTTATCAACATTGAGAACTTTTCTAGGTGTACCATTTGGTTTATCAGTATCCCATTCATAAGAATTCTTATATCCAACCACATCTACTATTGTCTCTGCTAATTCCTTAATAGTAACATCTTCACCAGTTCCTACATTAATATGTTCAGCATCATCATAATCTTGCATACATCTATAACAAGCTTCAGCAAGATCATCAACGTGTAAGAACTCTCTCTTTGGAGATCCATCACCCCATAATTTTATAGTCCAATGTTCACTATGAGATAAACCATCATGAAACTTAGCGATTAATGATGGAAGTACGTGCCCATTATTAACATCAAAACTATCATTAGGACCATACAAATTAGTAGGCATTAATGAAATAGCATTAAATCCATACTGTTCTCTATATGCTTGGCACATCCGCATACCAGCAATTTTAGCAATTGCATATGCACTATTTGAAGATTCAAGTTGACCTGTCATCAACTGATCTTCAGTAATAGGAATATTAGGAAACTTAGGATATATGCAAGATGACCCCAAAAATACTAACTTCTTAACACCATTCCTGTAAGCAGCATCTATAACATTACTTTGAATCATCAAATTATCATAAATGAATTCTGCTGGATGATTCTTATTACCTAGAATACCACCAACTTTAGCAGCAGCAAGAAAAACATATTCAGGTTGTGCCTGTTTAAAATATGCATCAACTTCTAATCTGTTTCTTAAATCACAATTCTTTCTTCTAACCCAGAAAATATCATTGTAATTTTTTGCTTCAAGATTTCTCTTGATTGCAGACCCAACCATACCTTGAGATCCTGCAATGAATACTTTACTATTATTGTCCATAGATACACATATCCTCAACAAGTTGTTTAAATGTAATCTTAGGTTCCCAACCTAATTTCTCTTTTGCTTTAGTAGCATCACCCAACAATGAATCTACCTCAGAAGGTCTAAAATACCTTTCATTAACTGCAATAACAGTTCTTTTGGTATTCCAATCAAGAGCAACCTCATCCAGTCCTTCACCCATCCAATCTAATTTAAAACCAAAATAAGGTGCTGCTTCATCAACAAAATCCTTAACAGAATATTGTTCTCCTGTAGCAATTACATAATCATCTGGTTCGTCCTGTTGAAGCATTAACCACATTGCCTCAACATAATCTTTTGCGTGACCCCAATCTCTTTTAGAATTAACATTACCTAAGTAAAGAACTTTTTGCAGTCCTACAGAAATTCTAGATAAACCTTGAGTAATCTTACGAGTTACAAATGTTTCACCTCTTCTTGGAGATTCGTGGTTGAATAGAATACCAGAACTAGCGTGAAAACCATATGCCTCACGATAATTCTTCACAATCCAATATCCATATAGTTTTGCTACACCATAAGGTGAACGTGGATGGAATGGAGTTGTTTCTGTCTGAGGAGTTTCTTGAACTTCACCATAAAGTTCACTAGTAGATGCCTGATAGATACGAACATCTTTCTCCATACCCAACATTCTAACTGCCTCAAGAACTCTTAAAGTTCCTAAACCATCAACATTAGAAGTATATTCTGGCATCTCAAAAGAAACTTTAACGTGACTTTGAGCACCAAGGTTATAAATTTCAGTTGGCTTAACTTCTCTAAGCACACCCATAAGATTAACAGGGTCTGTTAGATCACCATAATGAAGAGTAATCTTCTCATAGATATGATCAATTCTATGAGTATTGATAAGAGAACTACGTCTCACAATACCATGAACTTTATATCCTTTATGTAAAAGGAATTCTGCAAGATAAGAACCATCTTGTCCAGTAATTCCTGTTATTAATGCAATTTTACTCATTTTGTTCTTCCATAATCATCATCAAATCGTTCTATATCATCCTCCTCAAGATAAGCACCACTTTGAACTTCAATTATCTTTAATGGTATCCTACCAGGATTTGATAAACGATGTACACATCCTAAAGGAATATAAGTACTTTGATTTTCACCAAGTATCTGCTTGTCGTTATTTAATTGAACTAAAGCAGTTCCACTAACGACAACCCAATGCTCTGCTCTATGATGATGTTGTTGTAAAGACAGACTAGAACCAGGTTTAACCTCAATGTTCTTCACTTTATATCTGTCACCTTCATCGATGACATCATACCATCCCCAAGGTCTTTCTTCTTTCATCGTTTAAAGTACTTTTGAATCACATCTATTTGATCTTGATACTTTGCAATCATATTTAACTCTTCTTCTACTGCTTCTAAAACATTAGAATGTTCTCCAATACCTACTGGATTAGTTAAATAGATTTCAACATTTGCCTTATGTTTTTCTATGTCACCTTGAGCGTGTGCTAAAAGTGCTTTGATCATTTGTTCTCTCATGATTGCCACCTAGTTACGGTTAATTCTATGGAATTGTCATCCATTTCCCATTCTTCCTCAACTTGGAATCCCATTTCTTTAACAGTGTTATGTACTGTCATTCTTGCATATTGTTGAGTTACTTTATCTATAAATCTTTCTGGTGGTACTGGATCTTTCCAAGTTTGAATATCAGCGACTAGTTCATACTCACCATTATTATTCAAACGAAATCCAATATCATTACCTATAGAAATATCAACTTTTACCTTTTCGTGTTGATGATCAAGAGGATTAACCAATTCTTGATCTTCTTCAACAACATATTGAAGAAGTTGAAGTGCTTCTATAAGTTCAGGCTTGTTCTTGATTTTCGTTTTGATTGTGCTGAAGTGTGACATCTGTTTGTTGTTTCCAAAAATTGTCTATTGGTTGAGCAAGATAGTGTTCTGGTTTAGTTTCTACATAAGTAACTTCACCAAGTTTTTCCTCTATTGATTTAGTTAAATCTTGACAGGCATTACCAACAACACCTATAACTTCCTCACTAACCAATCCATCTTGTCGGATATTAAATTTAATAGTTTGCTTTTCCATAATTAGAATTGTTTGGGATGAGTTACTACATCACCGTGGATCTCACCTATATCATCGATATGAGCGTGATCAATCTTCTCAATATGTAGATGCTCTAATGCATTAGCAATTCTTTCAAGTGAATTGGCAATACGAGTAAATTCTTCACTCATCATCATCCCCCTTAACATAACAAGGTACACCATCTGGATCCAACCATTTGGTGTACTCAAAATCTTCAATGGCTTGCACAAATTGCATACCATTGTCACAAAGATACATATCCTTATATCTAGGAGAATAACTTCCCATCTTCTGGATACGAAAATCAGGTTTACCATTTTCTAATGTACCTGATTCAACATAACGATATGGAAATCGTTCAAAGACTACAGATGAAGATGATGTTACAGATGTAGAAAATCCTGGTTGTGCAACTGGTTTCATTATAATTATACCTCTACTGACGCTAAATCTTCAGTAACGCACTCCATTATTGCGTTGTAATCAGCATCTGGATCTTCTCCAGTTAACTTAATTTCTTTCTGATAATACCTTACAAGTTTTTTATATAACTTTGGATGTTTGACATCAAGAAAAATTTCTTGATTTGCTGCAGCACGTAAAGTGCCTATGTCTTTCTTGAACTTTGAGGTAAGCGTCATTGCTTTGAATTGTTTACGTAACAATTATACTGGACTTATCCTATCTAGTCAAGCTCTTGCAATAATATCACCATCATCGTCATCATCATTATCATTTTTTAACTCATCAATACGATCCTCTAAAGATTGTAATAATGGATCTTCAGATCGTGGTTTCTTAAAGTTTACTACCATTAACTCATCACCAGGTT
>Ga0209404_10002505_pt1 | contig 11318 bp, 10 predicted proteins | sample TroAtlMetagenome_2_FD_187447 | JGI IMG/M metagenome (GOLD analysis project Ga0209404, IMG submission 187447) | Marine eukaryotic phytoplankton communities from Atlantic Ocean - Tropical Atlantic ANT8 Metagenome (SPAdes) (version 2) | ecosystem: Environmental > Aquatic > Marine > Oceanic...
CTACCAGAACTAAAACTCCCAAAATCAACCATAACTAAACCGTCATTCGTAAATAGCATGTTGTCAGTGCGTGTATCTCCTCGCAAAAGAGTCAGTTTCTCATTCAAAAAGCCAATCGCATCAACAACATTGTCCGAAAACCAATCAGTTAAACGAACCATGTCTGGGGTAAAAAGCTCTGGATTTCTTTCGATAACACTGTCCCTTGATCCCCTGTAAAGACCATTCATCAATTTTGGCGTGTGTGTAACGGTTGGCCACGCGATCCCCTCTTTGTCATCATCCAACAAAGGGTGTCTCCACCAATGCGCATGAATAACTGCCAGAGATTCGAGTATTTCAAGCAAGTCTTTCTCTGAAGCGAGATTTTCAGTTGTCGTGGTTCGAGCGTTTTCGATGAACTCGGTAATCAATGCGTATCTTCGACTTGAGGGGCGTATAAATTTCCTAGCATTCCCTCCTAGAAACTTTGCTGCACCATTTGGTAGCAACTCAATTCTCTTATTCAGTTTTTTTCGTGATTCAATATCCGAAATTGGATCACGGATTGAATAAAGAAGTTTCGGCACTCTTACAGGAAATCGATCTGAGAAACGTTCATAAAAATCAAACTCTCTGTCATATGCGCCATCACGTTCAAGTAAGGCACGGTTCTTAGAATCAGTAGAAGGAAATTTAACTAATACCGTTTCTGGCATTCCTTCTTCAAAATTGTCCCACTCTAAATCGACCCTAAGTGTCAGACCTGAAAAGCCTTCGCCACTTTCAGGTTCTTTATACGAAAATGAAATTACGTTCGAATTTCCGACTATTCCTGCTTCTCTGAATGAATCCGTCAACCACTCAACTGTCATCTCTTCCTCTGTTTGAGGAATGAACTTCTTTAGCTTGCGGGTCACGTTACCAAGGTAGTTTATTTACGCTGACTAGACAATCTGATCAAACCACTTCCGGCGTTCATCTGTCCGATCACTGAAGCGTCATGTCCTGTTTCGATTAACTTGTCGAGAGTTTCTTCAACTTCTTCAGGCTTTACACCAAATGCAAGACCGCCTGAGGTTTGTGCATCTGCCAGAAGATGAACGTCTATATCTTCAACGGAACCAACATCCAATTGTGATTCAACCCACTCAAGATTTCTCTTACTGCCACCTGGTAAATTTCCAGCTAAAGCCAGATCGCGCGCATCGGGCAATAAGAGTACCTCTGGAACATTTATTTCTACATCAACTTTTGATTCTCTAGCTGCTCTTCCCAGATGTCCCAACAATCCAAATCCAGTGATATCGGTAGCCCCAGTTGCTCCAGCTTCAATCGCTATTTCTGCTGCCTGATTATTGAGTCTGAGCATCGATGCAATTGCTGCGTTTGTAGCTTCTTCAGTTGATTCTTGTTTTTTTATTGCTGTGGTTATAACACCCACTCCAAGCTTTTTAGTAAGTATCAAGGAATCATTTTCACGAAATCCAGAATTCTTTAATAAATTTTTTGGGTCCACTTCGCCCATAACCGCTAATCCGAATTTTGGCTCGGGGTCTTCAACTGTATGACCACCGGCTATGACAAAGCCGGCTTCTTCAGCAACCTGATTGGCACCTTCCAAAACTTCAGACAATAGTTCTGTTGTGAGTTCTTCAGAGTTCCAACCAACCAAATTAATCGCCATTAATGGTTTCGCACCCATTGCATAAATGTCTGAAACAGCATTAGTTGCCGCTACTTTCCCCCAAGTGAAGGCGTCATCGATTACAGGTGTTATAAAATCCGCTGTCATTACTAGCGCCCTGTCTTCGTCTAATTGCCAAACTGCAGCATCATCGCCTGTCGATGACCCGACGATAAGATTTTTTGATTTTTGTGGTTTAAGTCGGTGCAGAACCTGCTCCAGGTCACTCGGAGAGAGTTTGCAGCCTCAACCAGCACCATGGCTGAATTGTGTCAGTCTCATGCAAACCTCCTTGCTAATAAGTTCAGAGTAGGCGACTGTGCGTAAATTTTCAGGCTTTATTCAAATTAACGAAACTGCCTCTAACAGCCGGTCAATATCTCTGTCGCCAATGTAGATGCAAACACCTGCCCGAACTGCCCCTTTTTCACCTAATCCCAAGGGGCTCATCGCTTCAACTGCATAATTATGGCCATCCCAAACCGCTACTTCAGCCTTTGCAATTTCTTGAGCTATTTCTTCTGGTTCTTTTCCCTCTACGAGAAACATTAATGTGGGCGCTCTATCTTTATTGTCTTGAGGACCCAGTACACGAACTTTCGGTATATCTATGAGGCCTGAGAGTAACCGCTCAAACCTTGCAGATTCATGTTCAACTATCGACTCGAAGCCAATACTAAGTAAAAATTTTGCAGCTTCTTTTATTCCTGCAAGAGTCTCCCATGAAGGTGTTCCATATTGGAATCTTCCAGCTCCTTTCTCTGGAGAGGGGCGTACTTTGTATACAGATAAGTCGTTTAGCACGTTCGGTTCTATCCACATAATTCCCGCGTGTGGTCCGTACCATTTATACGACGAAGTTGCATAAACATCACAGCCCATTTCATTAATGTCAACTTTTCTGTGTGGTGTTAAATGAACCCCATCTACGGCTACCTTTGCTCCTACGTCATGTGCCGCTGTTGTTATAGAAGCCACATCAGGAATTGATCCAATGACATTTGATGATCCGGTTACTGCAACCCATTTTGTTCGCTGAGTGATCGAATTTATTACAGCCTCGGCTTCGAGTCTCCCAGTGGAGGGATCGAATTCTGCCATTCGAATTGTGGCTCCCGAGTCGCGAGCTGCCAGCATCCAAGGCGCAACATTCGAATCGTGATCAAGGGTGGTGCAAATAATCTCATCTTCTGGTTTTAAATCGACAGCAATTGCTCTTGTCAACGCCATCATGTTGGCAGTTGTGCTTGGTCCAAAAGTCATTCCTGATGGATCTGCAGAAAGGAGTTCACCCATTGTCTCACTGGTCTGGTCAACAAGGTCATCACAAGCTTGCGCCGCTGGAAAAGCACCGTGACTATTTGCATTTCTTCCGCTTCGTTGCCATTCACTCATCGCATCAATCGCTGTATCAACCACTTGAGTGCCCGCAGGCCCATCAAAACGAGCCCATCCATCAGATAAAGCTGGAAATCGTGTCTGTATGTCGGTTAAATCGTTCATTGAAGGCACCCTAGATGTATGGAATTATGGCAATTAGAAGCTTACGCGGAAATTCGTGATCTCATATCCGCTTATAACTCTTTCGGTGATCGTGGTCGTTTCGATGAGTTGCTGGAACTTTTTGCCAAGACAGCTGTGATGGACATTGATGACGGTCGCATTTACGAAGGTCCAGATCAGATAAAAACAATATTTACGGACACTAGTGATTCCTTATCGAAAGGTGATTTGCCGTCATATATCCAACACCACACTTCATCCACTCATATCGATTTCGAAGGAACTAATAAAGCAAACGCTAAAAGTTATTTCTCTGTCTTTCTCTCACACGGAATAGACCACTGGGGGCGTTACGAAGACAAGTTTGAAAATATTGATGGTAAATGGATGTTCATCTACCGACGTGTAAAAACAGATGGCTGGCTTCCGGGGGGTTGGGCCGCCGAACGGTTGGAAGGAAAAAATTGACTTTCCTTTCTAAGCTTAAAAACAGTTCTGTTGCTGTTAGCTCAAAAAATGCAACCAGCGTCGCATCAGAAATGTCGGAAATAATCTTCTCTTCTTTTATTTCTTACATGGAATCTGTGCAAGAGATCTCCCAAAAAGCAGGTGAACACTTTGCTTTAAAACACTGGTCCATGAACGAAGTCAACGCAAGCGAACGCCTTGGTCTTCATCAGATAAGAGTTTTGGAAGTAGTCTCGCAGATTCAGGATCTATTAGATCCCGTAACTGACAAGCGTGGAGAATGGCGAAACTCTCGTGACATATACCAGCAGCTCGTAGCGAGAAGACCGGATCAAGGACTAGCTGAAACCTTTTTCAACTCAGTGGCAAGGCGTGTTTTTACGACAATCGGAATCGACAATGATGTCGAAATTAGATGGTTCGGGGCAACAACAATTTCACGCGGTGAGTCAAAAGCCGAGGTATTTAGCACTTGGACAAGAAGTGGAGATTCAGCTGCACTAGTTGACTCTCTCTTGTCTTCTTATGAAATAAACGTTAAATGGGAAGACCGTTCACGCGACGCAAAACTCGTGGCAGGGCGTTTAGATGCTTTTCTAATGGAGTCATGGGGAGGCCTCAAACTAGACGGAATAGACATGCTTAAACCTGTGTTTTACAGAAATCGAGGGGCATATCTGATTGGAAGGGTCAGATTCTTGAATCGAGTAACACCATTTATTCTTCCGATCCTTCACGGGCCCAATGGGTTAGTTGTGGACACAGTGCTACTAACAGAAGATTTAGGTAGTCGCCTTTTCGGATTTACAAGGTCATATTTTTTCGTTGACTGGCCGAACCCTTCAGAAGTGGTCGGTTTTTTGAAATCTCTACTTCCAACGAAGTCATTACACCAGATTTACACGGCACTCGGTTACCCACAACATGGTAAAAGTAGCCTTTACCGATCTTTGTATCGCCACTTACAAACCTCTAATGACAGATTCGTAAAAGCCCGTGGAACCCCTGGAATGGTTATGGCTGTTTTTACTTTGGTTTCTTTTAATGTCGTTTTCAAAATCATCAAAGACCACTTCGACCCTCCGAAGAACACCACACGAGATGCTGTAAGGCGTCGATACGATCTCGTTTACAGTCGTGACCGAGTGGGCAGAATGGTGGATACACAAGAATTTGAAAATCTCTCTTTTAGTCGTGACCGTTTTGATCCAGAACTCCTTTCGGAACTATTAGAAGATGCGAGCGAATCTGTATTCATAGACGATGACAAAGTAGTTATAAAACATGCTTACACAGAGCGCCACGTCTACCCCTTAAATCTTTACCTTCAAGAGATGTCTCAAGAAAAAGCTGAAGCAGCAGCTATTGACTGGGGCTACGCGATCAAAGATCTAGCAGCTGCAAATGTATGGCCAGGTGATTTGTTCACGAAAAACTTTGGAGTCACGAGACATGGAAATGTCGTTTTCTATGACTATGACGAACTTGCCCTTCTCGAAGAATGCCGATTTAGAAACATCCCTGATACTAAAGACCATGAGGATGAAATGCGCGCTCAACCTTGGTTCGCTGTTCAAGAAGGTGATGCATTCCCTGAACAATTTGAAACATTTATGAGTTTTCCAAAGACTGTGCCTGTCGAAATCTGGGAAAATTTTAAAGAATCCCATAAGGACCTTTTCACAGTCGAATTTTGGCAAAAGGTCCAAAACCAATTAGCCGATGGGGACTTACCAGAATTCTTCCCTTATCCAGAGGAACTTAGATTTAGGCATGCTTTGAGAGCTCATTCGGTCTAATGTCTATGTTGTGAAGAGACCAATTGCTATTGCCCCATCAGTTTTACCCGCAGACTTTTCTCGCTTAGGTGAGGAATGTGTAGCTTTAGAAGAAGCGGGTGTAGATCGAATTCAATTTGATGTGATGGACGGAGTCTTCGTTCCGAATTTAACTTTCGGACCAGACGTCATTAAATCAATACGACCTCTGGTCAAAGTGCCTTTCGAAGCACATCTAATGGTAGTTGAGCCCGACAATCTGATCGACCGTTATATAGATGCTGGTTGCGACATCGTTATTGTTCATGCTGAAGCCTGTTTACATTTACACAGAACACTCAGTTACATTGCAGACGCTGGTGCCGTTCCAGGAGTTGCACTCAACCCTCACACACCACCAGACCTTATAGAAGAAGTAAAAGATCTACTTGGTTTAGCTCTAGTTATGACCGTAAATCCAGGTTTCGGAGGTCAAAAATATATTTCATCAATGGAGCCAAAAATCAAGCGTGTGGCAGAGATGTTAGATGGTTTAGATTGTGATATCGAAGTTGATGGTGGCATTGGCGTCGAGACAGTTTCTGGCGCAGTCCAAGCTGGTGCAAACGTCTTGATTTCCGGAAGTGCCCTCTATCGAGACCCTAAAGGACTTGAGAATGCTGTAAAAGAATTAAGAAGTAAAGCAGAAGCATCACAATCTTGACCTTCACAGGCTTCTGTTCCGCTAACCTTCATAGTAATGAATGAAATATCACCAAACCAAACAACCAAAATGTCAAATGAAATAGATCGATTAGATTTAAATCGATTTGATGTATTTCAACGACTCCTAAGAGACCGAATAGTTTTTTTAGGCACTGCCGTCGATGACGAAGTTGCAAACTTCATAATCGCCCAAATGCTTTTCTTGGAAGCACAAGATCAAGAAAAACCTATCTGGCTGTACATAAACTCGCCAGGAGGTTCAGTTACATCTGGCATGGCAATATACGACACTATGCAATTCGTGGAACCTGAAGTGGGAACTATATGTATGGGGCTAGGAGCTTCTATGGGTCAGTTCCTACTCTGCGCAGGAGCTAAAGGCAAACGATTCGCTTTGCCACATGCTCGCATTTTGATGCACCAACCCCTAGGTGGTGTACGCGGTGATGCGACCGATATAGCAATACAAGCTGAGCAAATGGCTTTCACGAAGCAAATACTTCAACAGCGAATAGCTGAACATACAGGTCAAACAATAGAAACAATCGAAACGGATAGCGACCGTGACCGTTGGTTTACAGCTGAAGAAGCTAGTGATTATGGAATAATTGACAAAGTAATCGTCCGACGGGGCGAAATGCACTGACCAAGTAATAGCTGGTCTGCGGACGTGGCGGAATTGGCAGACGCACCAGCCTTAGGAGCTGGCGCCGCAAGGCGTGGGGGTTCGAGTCCCCCCGTCCGCACGTGAACAATCAAGGAGACTCAACGTCCAAAATGCAAGGACTGGAAGATCTAATTGAGGCCGCGCCCACGGCCATGATCCACTTAAGGTCAGATGGTTCCGCCATTCAGATCAACTCGCAATGGTCTGTTTCTACAGGGCAAGAATGCGAATCGGCTCTTGAATTTGGCTGGATGGAAATGTTAGATGAAGAAAGCCGAGAAGACTTCCTGAAGGATTTGAACAATTCCTTAAAGAATGGATCTTCAATCAGAGGAAGGTTGAAACTTAAAAGCATCTCAGATCAAACAAGATGGGTAGACGTCTCAACTATTCCTCTAAGAGATTCCTCCACCACGCCTAAAGGAAGCGTGATGTTGCTTTCAGATATTTCTGATGAAATGGAAGAAGCAAGAAGAGCAAAGGAGCTAACCCGCGTTCTCGAAGCTAGTCCAGACCTTGTAGCAATACTTGACCCTTTAGGCCGAGGGATAACCTGGGCAAACGACGCAATTGCTACTCATCTAAATACTAAATCAAATGAGCAACTTTTGGATTCTCTGGACAGTTGGTCACAGGCTCAGTACGCGACTGTTGCTCTACCCACTGTTAGATCTAGTGGTACTTGGAGAGGAGAATTACGATTATCAACTTCGCAAAATAAAATTCTGCCTATTTCAACACTTTTAGTAGCTCACCGAAACGAAGAGAACCAAATAGAAGCAATTTCCATGGTTGCTAGAGACCTTTCCGAACTAAAAGCCGCTGAACAACGAGTGGAAGCATCCGAGATACGACTAGCTGCACTCGTAGAGCACGCTTCGGACCTCGTGTGTGTAGCTGACGATGCCGGACGAGTTATCTATGCAAGCCCTGCTGTGGCACGAGTATTAAATCTGAGTGCTTCTGAGTTGGAGGGAACACCAGTTTTCGATCTTGTTCATCCTGATGATAGGGGAAATCTGATGGGAAGGATGGAAGAAATAGTTAATACTCCTGGAATCTCCCCGTCGCTTGAAGCTCGAGTGGCACACGCGGATGGAGGGTGGCGTCATATGGAAGTTGTGACCACCAACCTTCTTAACAACCCTGCGGTTTCCGGAATTGTTATTAATGCAAGAGATATAACGGAACGCGTCGAAGTGGCAGCACAGTTAGAAGAAAAAGCATTCCACGATGAGTTGACCGGATTACCTAATCGCTCATTACTACTAGAACGTCTAGCTGACGCTCTACATAGAGCTTCCAGACACGATCGAATGGTAGGAGTTTTGTTCCTTGATCTCGACCGTTTCAAAGTTGTTAATGATTCATTAGGCCACAGCGTGGGAGATGAACTTCTAAGCGAAACAGCACGAAGACTAGAACAAACAATCAGACCCGATGATACAGTCGCACGTTTGGGTGGTGATGAATTTGTAGTCGTAATAGGCAATATGGTCCGAACCACCGACGCACTCGTTGCTGCAGAGAGAGTGCGTTCCGCCGTCGCTCAGCCTGTAACTCTTGGCAACGAATCCACTGTAGTGACCACCAGCGTTGGGATAGCGATCGCCTTCGGTGATGAATCGCCGGCTGAACTTTTGCAAGATGCCGATACAGCAATGTATAGAGCTAAAGAAGGAGGCAGAGATAGAGCGGAAATGTTTGATGACCATCTCCGAGCCCAAGCTGTACGAAGACACTCCGTGGAACAAACTCTCAGATCAGCTCTTGAGAATAAAAGGATTGAAGTTCATTTTCAGCCATTAGTCAGAATCTCTGACGGATCCGTTGTCGGGGCTGAAGCTTTAGCTCGTATACGCACACCGGAGGGCGAACTCCTGCAACCCGTCGAATTTATTGACGTAGCTGAAGATAGCGGATTGATAGCAGATCTAGGTAGCCAAGTTTTAACCCTCGCTTTCCAACGTGTTGCTAGGTGGAGTAAAATTGCCAACAGACCATTTTCTATGGCAGTAAATGTTTCAGCACGTCAATTAGCTGACCCAGCCTTCCCGGCTCTGGTGGGTGAGGCGCTAGAAAAAAATAACTTAGAACCGCAACAAGTAGCTCTTGAATTTACCGAGAGTGCTCTTATAGCCGCTAACCCAGTTACAGAACAGGTTTTAGGAGAGCTAACAGAACTGGGAATACGCATGGGACTTGATGATTTCGGAACCGGTTTCTCTTCGATGACTTACCTGAAAAGGTTCCCAATAAACTTTTTGAAAATTGACAGAACTTTCGTTGCTGGTCTTGACAGCAACGATGACGACACTGCCATTGTTACTGGCACAGTAGCTCTCGCCCACAGTCTGGGCCTTCAGGTTGTAGCTGAAGGGGTTGAGACAGAGCCACAATTGCAACAGTTGCAAAAACTTCAATGCGATTTAGCTCAAGGTTTTCATTTTTCAGAACCTGTAACTGATGCTGAATTCGATAGGTTCTTAAATCATTCTTGGAGCCCGAGTCCTATTTCCAGCAACTAATCTTTTTTAGTTACTACCTAACATGTAACCAAGATTTCGAAACGCTCGACCTCTATGGGAAAATCTATGTTTCTCTTCACCCATTTGAGCGAAAGTGGATCCATCGCCTTCCACGGGAACAAATATTGGATCGTAACCGAACCCTTCCTGACCTGAAGGATTTAGGGCGATACACCCTTCTACGGTTCCTTTTGATATCAACTCTCTACCATCTGGATAGCGAACAATAGCAACAGTTTTGAACCTCGCTGTTCGCTGACCTATTTGGATGCCGTCAAGATCATGAAGAACTTTTTCTACGTTCTGTTGGTACGTAGCATTAGGGCCTGCGAAACGTGCTGAATATACTCCCGGTGCACCTTCTAACGCATCTATCTCGAGTCCTGTGTCATCTGCTACTGAAGGTTTTCCAGAAAATTCGCATACTGCTACTGCTTTTAGTCTTGCGTTATCTTCTAAATCGTCACCATCTTCAATTACGTCCGGCATGTCTTCTGGCCTGGGAATTAAAACCGCTAAACCTTCCAAAACAATGGATATCTCAGCGACCTTGTCAGGATTAGCACTTGCTATAACCAGTTTTGGAATAGACATCAATTCGAACGTTTAACTGGTGGAGAAGATAAAAGGTTTCTTTGGGCTTCAGTAATTTCTTTAATTCCTATTTCAGCTGCATCAAGCATTTCTTCCAAACTTTTTCTCTCGAATGGTCCATCTTCAGCTGTTCCTTGCACCTCTACGAATTTTCCAGAGCTTGTCATAACAACATTTAAGTCAACTTCTGCTGTTGAATCTTCAACATATGGGAGATCCAAACAAACTTCTCCGTCAACAACACCTACTGAAACAGCTGCTAATTCTTCTGTGATAGGATGCTCTGCCATTTGACCTGCGGATATCATTCGTGTGAATGCATCATGCAATGCAATAAATCCTCCACATATAGAAGCTGTCCGCGTTCCTCCATCAGCCTGAATAACATCACAATCGACTGTTACCTGACGTTCAGGTATAGCTGATAAGTCAACTGCTGCTCTTAAAGAACGGCCAATTAACCTCTGGATTTCTTGACTTCTGCCCGAATTCTTTCTCCTAACCCTTTCAGGGCTTGAGCCTGGCAGCATTGAATATTCTGCTGTTACCCAACCTTTGCCTGTGTCTCTAAGCCAACGCGGCACTTCTTCATCGACAGAAGCTGTGCAAAGCACCCGAGTCTTACCAAAAGTAACCAAACAAGAGCCGTTAGCCATTTCGGTAAAATCACGTTCAAACCCAAATGGTCTTAATTCGTTATATTTTCGCCCATCAACTCTCACAAGGCCTCCTAAATGAAATAATTATCCTTTCTTTTAGGGTAACCGCTCTTCTATCTCTACTACGCTCATGTTCTGTGGTTGATTTAAATGATAAGGCTGTAGCTACGAATCGTAAGGCGCGTCACGAGTACGACATACTCGACACTTGGGAAGCAGGTCTTGTACTTCAAGGCAGCGAAGTTAAGTCTTTAAGGGAATCTAAAGTTCAAATAGCCGAATCGTATGTTCGCTCAGAGGGTCCAGAACTGTGGCTTATAGGGCTTCATATAAATCCTTATTCAAAGACTGGCAACCTAGCTACTGGACATGAACCAGATCAACCAAGAAAACTTCTTCTACACCGGAAAGAAATTAATCAGATTATTGATCGGATTGACAGAGACGGCTTGACGGTTATCCCTTTAAAACTATATTTCTCTAAAGGTCGGGCAAAAATTGAGATTGCCCTAGCGCGTGGTCGCCGACTTCATGATAAAAGACAGGCGATTGCTAAGCGTGAATCTCAAAGAGAGACCGAGCGGTCTTTAGTGAGGAACCAAAAAAATAGAAACCAATAGTTATCTGGATAAGTGTCCTTACTCAGAGTTATCATGGTTAATACTCTTTAAGAGTTTTTGATAACTAAATAGTGATTACGTAAAATATTTTTGCTAACGGGGCTGATCGGTTTCGACGCCGGTGACAGTA
>Ga0209404_10002512_pt1 | contig 11293 bp, 7 predicted proteins | sample TroAtlMetagenome_2_FD_187447 | JGI IMG/M metagenome (GOLD analysis project Ga0209404, IMG submission 187447) | Marine eukaryotic phytoplankton communities from Atlantic Ocean - Tropical Atlantic ANT8 Metagenome (SPAdes) (version 2) | ecosystem: Environmental > Aquatic > Marine > Oceanic | place...
TACAAACCGAGCGTTTGGCAGCAGGCACCTATATTGACAACAATATAGATGAGACTTCTTTAGTTTCATTCCTGCCAATGATTACTCAAGCTCTTGCACGTGCACACGCGAAAGCAATTGATACGGCAATCCTCTACGGTACTCCTTCACCTAGTATTACTAAGGGTATCGCAGGCGGAACTGGAGCTGACAAAGGCTCTGGTCTACAAGCAACTACAGCGGCTTGTACAGCCCAACTTGACGGTGCACCTGCATTCGCAGACACTATGCTTGAAGTTGGTCGTGCAGCAATGGGCAAATATGCAGTTAACCCTGCTGATATTGTCTACGTTGTTACTATCGATGCATACTACGATCTACTCGCACAAGATGGAAAGTTTGTGACTGTAGACAAGGCTGGCTCTGATATTGCTACTAATATCAACGGCATGATGGGTACTATATTTGGTTCCCCTCTTATCGTTTCAGCAGAGCTTGCTCCTGCTAACACAGGCACAGTTGCTTGTATTATCAATACTAGCCGCTATGTTGTTGGAAGGCTTAAGGGAGTTAGCATCGAAACTGACTACGAAGTTGGTAAGCAGCGAAATGTTCTGGTTGCTAGCCAGGCATTAGGATTTAAGTCACTTGAAGGCACTTCAGGTGCTCATACCTTAACCCTAGCATCTAACGCTTAATAGCATTTTGATTACTTTTAGTAATCATGGAAACTGGGGGAGGTTCTCCTCCCCTAAGTTTTTACTAATTGACTTATGGCAGATTTAATAACATTAGCTAGTTATAAAGAAGCAGAAGGCTTAAGTACTCCAAAAGAGGACTTGAGAATTAATGCTTTAATTCCTTCTGTAAGCCAATTAGTAAAGACTTATTGTGGAAACAGTTTTGTAGATTTTTATTCAAGTAATAAAACAGAAACTTTTAATATTGATTGGGGCACTTATATTGTCCAACTTACCGAAAGTCCTATTAATACGATTGTAAGTGTGCAAGAACGACAATCTTATAGTGGTTCATATGCTACATTGACAACAGGAGCTTATGAATACGCTTTAGATACTAAGACAGACAGTATTTTACGTACCAATTCCAGTAATTATCAAAACTGGGCACGAGGAGTGGATGCAGTTAAAGTAGTATACACAGCAGGCTATAGTGCTATACCGGACGATTTAAAACTGGCAGTAATTGATTTAGTTACTTACTACTTAAAAGATGAGCACAAAGAACGACGTGTTATGGGAGGTGCTAGTATACAGAATCAAAGCAGCACATCCCAAAAAGATAATGTAGCGTTCCCTGATCACATCAAGAGAGTCTTAGACCTATATAAGAATTATTAATGTCATTAGCAGGCTTAAGAAGTTTTATTGCAGATTTTGTTACAGCAATAGAATCCAAAGGTGATATAGGACAATTACGATCAGGGCAGTATAACTTAGAGCCTCATACTTTTTACTTTACTCCTAATAAGTTATATTTATCAACCTTAGAAGCACATAGTCTAGGGGGTTATTCGCAGCAAGGCTGGAAATTAACAAAAGCTGATAGAACAAAAATAAAGAAGCTGGCTGAGAAGCATGGAAAAAAGATTGTAACAGATGTTAAAAAATTAGGTGGAGCTAAGTGGTACACAGGGGTAAAATATATTTTTAATGCCTCCACTAATGTACAAGTACAGCCGTATAAGAGATTTAAGTATCAGTATCAAAAAGCTTTAGATGATGGGGATATGGCACTTATTGCCGCTAATCCTCATTGGATGCCCCAGGAAGGCTCCAACTATGATAAGATTAGAGCTGTCTATGAGGATCATATGTTTCTTTATTTTAAAGGGTTACAAGACTATTTTTCCTCTACAGGATCTTTTGCTGGTGGAAAGCAAAAACGAGACGGCACAAGACGAGATATATCAAAAGGGTTCCAAAAACTAGGCCAAGGATTAGCAGGTAATATGAGTAAGGGGCGCGCTACTGACCCTGCTCAAGTATTTGAATTGAGCCACGCAGAAGGAGAAGGAGTATTCGAGACCCAGATGGGTCGTTTATTTGATAGCACTTTCAAGCTACATAGTAAAAATATGGATGCCCTTGGACTAAAAGATATAAAAGCTCTTAATAAAGCTTTAGAAAACTATGGCTTTGAATTAACAATCATTAGATCAGGGGATGGCGAAGGGTTCTCTGTAGCTCTAGGCGCAAAGGGCAGAAACCAAGCAGACAAAAATAAGATAATGGCCTCCTTAGACAAAGGAGGGGAAAAAGCAAATTTTCTCAAGTTTTGTCATGACTTTCTTACAGATAGTTCTATTGCAGATATTGATGGCTCAGACTCTATACGTGTAAAAAATAGAAAATTAATTATAGAAGATATAGCCAGACCGTTTAGAGGTCGTAAGAACGTAAGGGTTAAAACAGAAGATACAAAAATAGATGTTTCTACTGGCTCAGTAACGGAAGATGTAGGACAAGCAGTAGCAATAAAATCCGCAACAACAAACTGGGGAAAGGGAAAGAAACCTAAGCCAAGACGACAGAAAAGACGCCCTAAAGCGCCCAGAATGGCACTTCAAAATATTTTAGGAGTCCTGAATAATAAACTACCAGACCAGGTAGCAGGAAACATGGGGGCACCCGGTCTTGAGAATAGAACTGGACGCTTCGCACAAAGTGTTAGAGCCACGGATGTAGTTAATACTCCTCAAGGATACCCAAGTATCGGGTATACCTATAGGAAAAATCCTTATTCGGTTTATGAAAGTTCAAGCGGTTCAAAGTACTCAGATCCACATAGAGACCCTCGTGGTGTAATCGATAAATCAATAAGGGAGATTGCAATGGGGCTCGGATTAGGACAATTATATACTAGGAGACAGTAATGACCGCTAGAGTTTATGCATCGAGACGAAAAAGACTTGTTGATGCTCTTGTTGACAAACTAAAAACTATAAACGGTCAAGGGGCTTTTTTAACAGATGTTGGTGAAAACGTACATCCAACATTAAAATTTTGGGACGAGATTGAAGAATTCCCCGCTCTGCACTTAAATGCAGGAAGCGAAACAAGGGAATATCAATCAGCAGGAATAAGAGATAGATTTTTATCGGTAACGGTTCGCTGTTATGTGCAGGAAGAAGAGGCACAAGAAGCTTTGAACGAACTGATGGAAGATGTCGAAACAGTTATCGAAGATAACTCAAGATTAGAGTATACTGATAAAATGAATAATGTTTACTATACTCAACAAATCACAGTCATTAGTATTGATACTGATGAAGGTGTACTCGAACCTTTGGGAGTAGGCGAATTGCTTCTAGAAGTTCGTTATTAGAAAATTCTGGCACGAATAAACATTCACGCCCAGTCTTTTCAAGATCATAGGAGATAAACTATGGCTGAATATTTACATTTTAGTAGAGACTCGCGGCTCTACTTGGAAAAAGACGGCTATGTGTGGTCTATTCCAGTGCTTGATGGATTCAGTTTCTCTCAGGCAACGAATGCTTCAGAAGTGACGTTAAACGAAATGGAGGACTCAACGGGTAGATCTCGTAGAGGACGAAAAATGTTTACTGACTCACTATCTGCTGCGGAATGGTCTTTTAGTACTTATGCCCGTCCTTTCCTTGCTGGTGCAACATCTGGCGGTACGGACGATCATACTGGTACAGCAAACATGGATACAACTGCGCAAGTGCACGCTGTCGAAGAAGCCCTTTGGGTAGCAATGGCAGGACAAAACGTATACAATCGTGCGGCAAGTAAATTCACACATGGAACTAATGGTGGCTCTATATCCAGTTTTACTGCTGTTAATGCTAGCGGTGATGCTGACTTAGCTGATGCCCAATATGGAGCAGATACTTACAGTTTTAATGTGGGATCAGGGCAAAACTCTACAGGCATAACTTACAATGGATCAGGTGTTAACGCCGTTGTTTCAGTTGCAGTTGCTGGTAGCGGTGCCTCGACAGTAATCACATTCACAGAAACCGGACAGAAGTTTAAGTCTGGAGAAACTATAGTAATTGATGGAGATCAATTAGGTGGCTCTGGTACTAGAGACGACATAACGGTAACAATTTATGCTGAAACAATGATTCAGTATACTGCTGCAGCTGTCGATGCTCAAATAGCACCTGATGGAACCATTGCAAAAACTGTTTCAAGCGTAGGTTCTACACCTACTTATGCTAATGCAGGAACAGCTTCTGACAGATCAGTAATTAATTTTACCGATTCTAACAGATCAGCTTTAGGAACTTTCAACTTGTACTTTATTCTTTCAGATAGAAGTGCAGGTCGATTGATTTATAAGTTAGAAAACGCTGTTGTTAACGAAGCAGGAATTGATTTCGATATTGATGGTATTTCTACTATTAATTGGTCAGGAATGGCTGGACAAATCAAGGATGTAACCTCCCTTAGTGCAGGAGTAGGAAAGTGGACTCCAAAAGCAACAGCTCCGACTACTACAGCAGTAGGAGAGTTCTGGATAGATACTGCAAACAGTGATAGAGTATATATCTCTAGAGCAACAGGTGGTACTTCCATAATAGGAGTTTCTAGTGGTACTCACTGGCAGCGCGTGATTGAGGAAGGTACAACGGATACTGGAAACTTTATTCGTAACCGACTAACTCAGTTAACACTTGCACCGGAGAGTAGTTTCCAAAGTTCCACAACGTTCACAAACGCTGCAGGAGCTTCAGATACTTATGAAACTAGTTATCAGGTTGCATTGACCGGTGGAAGTGTGACAATTAGTAATAATATATCATACTTAACACCAGAAGAACTTGGTAAGGTTAACCAACCTATTGAGCACATCACAGGCACACGTACTGTTGCAGGTAGTCTAACCTGTTACTTAGGTAGCTCGGATGTTGCGACTAACAAGGTATCGGATCTCTTTAAGGATCTGGTTGCAGATAATAATACTGTTATTAATAAATTTGCAATAACTTTACAGGTTGGTGGAACAGGCACAGGTCCCAAGCTGGAACTTAGCTTACCACTATCACATCTGGAAATCCCATCACACTCTATTGAAGATGTTATCTCAGTAGAGACCAACTTCTCAGGCCTCGGCTCCGGAATTGGTGAAAGTGACGAGATTAAAGTTACTTACAAAGCAGCTTAAAAATATTTCTTGACATTGTTGGTGTTTTGAAATATAATATAGGTTGAAAAGAGAGGGGCTCTTTGGAGCCCCTTACTATATAACGGAATGCAATGGCTAATTATATTTTTAAGAAAGAAGTCTCTCTTTACGTCGTGTACGGCAGTCTTAAGTATAAGATAGATTTAAGTGAGATTAGTTTTAGCCAAACTTTTCGGGAAAAAAGTTATGAAGTAAAAACGTTACATAATCAATCAAGTTTTGAAGGGTCTAAGATTAATACTGCAAATCCTGCAAATTTTTCTTTTAATATACCCTTACTCGAAGAAGTAAGCCAGAAAGTTATATTTGATCGATTACTTGATTATGCAACTTTTGATTTATACATATCATCTGGGCAAGATGTTTTTAAACTGGAAAAATGTTTTATTCAAAATGGGACGTTCGAGATTAATAAATCTAGACCCCTGAGATTAAATGTTGAAGGTGAAGCATCTAAGCTGTCTAAATTTACTGGCACTATACCTGGTACTCTTCAGAATACTAGTATAACGACCAGTACTTATATCGTACCTAAGATTAGTGTTTTAACTATAGGAGGGACCGATATATCCGATGCTACAACCTCATTCTCAGTAGAACTACAAAATGATGGAGAGTGGAATAGATACACAACTCTCCAAGGAGCAGTAGCCGCAACTAATACAGCTACTTCAATGTACCCTAGTAATTTTACTATCGGAACCAGAATTCTTGGAGGCAGTATCAGTAAATATTTAAAAAGTGATAGCGACTTATTAGATTGGAGCACGGATACCCCAGTAAGAGTAAAAGTAGGTAGAGATATAGGAAGAGCACTAGCTTCCGTAGCTGTAACAAGCGGAGGAAGTGGTTATAGTAGCCCCCCAGAAGTAACAATTAGTGGCGGAGGCGGTACTGGAGCAACGGCAACGGCAACATTAGATGTGACCTCAGTTTCTGGGTTAACAATAACCAACCCAGGTACCGGATATACTAGTAATCCTACTCTTACTATTGCTGGACCCCCAATGGGAGGAAGTGGTTCAACTGCAACAGGAACTGCAACTATAAGTGCTGAAACAATTTGTTATGGCCTAGATTTTAATATCAGTAATGCTTCTTTTACAAAAAGAACAAAAGATGGTGATATTTTTGGAGAAGAGTACAACTGGCGTATGATACAAAACCCAACCGCGCTTTCTAGCGTATTAACTTACACAACATTATAATAGGAAACAAATATGGATTTAAAACAATTAGTAGTCGACACCAAATCAATGTGGATAGATTTTTCTGGTCTCGACGGATTTTCAGTAGAGGTTGCAAACCTCTCAAGAAAAGAATTAAACAGAGTACGAAAAATATGTACTAGTTCAAAGTATAACAGGAAAACTAGAACAATTGAAGAGGTACTGGATGATGATAAGTTCGTTGTAGAATTTACTAAAGCGACTGTTAAAAATTGGAAAGGCTTAACTATTGAGCACTTGGAGACACTTCTTCTTATTGAAACCGAGGGAAAATCTCCGGACGAAGAAGTTCCTTACACTAAGGAGAATGCGGAAGTATTAGTCGGACAATCATCAGAATTTGATACATGGCTCAACGAGGTAGTCTTTGATTTAGAAAACTTTCGCAGAAGACCAGAAGACGCACCTACTAGAAAAACTGGAGGAACTACTAAAAAATCTTGATTCTGGCATGACGCAGGAGCGTTATTTCGAAATGCAAGAGCAGTTAGGGCATGAGCCAGACTGGGAGAATGTACCTATAGATACAAGCCAATTTCCTCCAATAGTTCCGTACGCAATGGAAATTTTTAGTAGACTTGGGGATAGAGTCTATCCAGAAATAGGATATGTTGGAAAAGACTATACTAATTTAAATACGTACTTAGAAGTATATGGGATAGAAGGAGAGGTCGAAAAAGACCTTATGTTAGATATACTAGAATGGCTGGATGCCAGGGCTATCAAAAAAGCTTCCGAACAATTACGACGGGAGTATGATAAGATGAAGAGAAAATCTAGTGGCAAGTAATGAAATTACTTTTAAGGTTAAAGTCGAAAAAGACGGCAATTTAAAAGTTTTAGCAAGTGATGCTGAAAAAGCTGCTAAAGGTACTGATAAACTTAGTGGGTCTACTGATAATTTATCAAAATCCCAAAATAAAAATAATGCAGTTGAAAAAAGTTTATATCAATCAGGATTATCAACTGCAAAAGGTTTCTCAAAACAAGCTTCTGCAATTAGTGGAGGGCTTGTTCCTGCCTATGCGGTTTTAGCTGCTAATATATTTGCTATTACTGCTGCTTTCAATGCTTTAAAACAAGCTGCTCAAGTAGAGAAATTAGAAGAAGGTTTTACCGTTTTAGCTAATACTGCAGGTAGAACAGCTACTTTAATGGCTGATAATATACGAGATATTACTGGTGGTGCTATTTCTATGGCGGAGGCTTTGCGTGCTTCTGCTACTGCTTTTTCTGCAGGTTTCACCATGAAAGAGATGGAAGGTTTAACACAGGTTGCTAGAGGAGCATCCATTGCTCTCGGGAGAGATCTAGGAGACTCTTTAGATAGATTAGTACGCGGTGTCGCCAAACTAGAGCCAGAAATTTTAGATGAATTAGGTATCTTTATCAAAATTGATGATGCCGCAAGAAAGTATGCAGCCTCTCTTGATATGTCTGCTACTTCTCTCACAGAAGCTCAAAGAAGGCAGGCTTTTTTAAATGAAGCATTAGAGCAAGGTTCGCGAAAGTTCGCAGCAGTTATGCAGGTAGAGGTTAATCCTTTTAATAGCCTTGCCGCCGCCGCACTAAATTTAAAAGATGCATTCCTTGGTATGGTTAATAGCGGAATCGCTCCGTTTATACAGCTTTTAAGCCAGAGCTGGCTGGCTATGGTTGGTGTTGCTGTTATGTTTGCTAATACTATTGGTTCCCAAATGCTGCCATTTTTGTTTAAAATGGCCGAAGGGCAGAGAGAAAATGCATCAGCCGCAAAGGCTGCCGCAGAAAGTGAGCAAAAAGAATTAGACAAAACTATAAAGAAATTGGAAGAAAAAGCTAGAGCGCAGGATAGTGCCGCAAAAGGAAAATATGGTAAAATAAAGGGAAGAATTGGTACTAAAGATGAGCAAGAAGGAGATGTAGGAGCAGGAATAAAATCTTTAACAGCCTCCCTTAATAGACGAAACAAGGTTATAGAAGCTTCCGAGAAAAAGAAAGGCGCGGTACTTAGAGCGGGGTATAAAGAAGAAAGAGATGAAATAGAGAGAACTTTACAGAAGCTAAAAGAATTACAAGCCGCACGAGAAGGTAAAGGCGGAGCCGCTGCTAATCTTATTGAATTAACAGCTGCATCGGAAGCCAACGATCAGTTAGCAGATTCCATGGATAAAGTGAACGCTAAGGGAGGTTGGGCCGGTATAAAAGAAGCAAGAGCTCAGACTAAAAAATTCAAAGAAGGCCTTGACGAAACCAATACCAAAACGAAAGGCTTTTCAAAGCTGACTGAAAAGGTTTTTGGTAAGAAAGCAGGCCTCTGGCTAGCAAAGTTCTTTAAAGGTGCATCATTTGGAGTCAGAATGTTCGGCGTAGCATTAATTAATGCGATTCCTTTGATCGGACAAATAATATTTGCAATAGGCCTACTCATACAAGTAGTTGGTAGATGGTTAGGAAAGTCAACTGAAATGAAAGATTCTCTAAGCAATTTTAACAAAGTTGTAGACTCTATGCCGGAGAAATTCGAGCAGTTAGAGAAGGTTATGAAGAATGCTAATAGTGCTGCTGATGCCTATGGAGAAACCACAGCAGGTACAGTAGAGCATATGAAAAAAATGGCAGAAAAAGGTACTGCAATGCGAGCCGAATATAAGGTTTTAGCGGGAGTAGTTGCAGAAACAACAGAAACTTTTACAGAGTTTGCAAAGGCTCTTAATAGTGGAAACCTAACTACCGCGGATAGAGTGCGAATGAGGTGGATACAGGCAGTGGCTTGGATAAAATCCGCTTGGTCTACACTTACTGATTTTTTATTAGCACCTTTTAGAAAATTAGCAGATGTTCTTAGCGGTCTTGGTATTAATATTGGTGATCTCCTACTAGGGGACAAAGACACAATGGTAGCCCAAACTACCATAGATGCTTATGTAAAGTCACAATCACAGTTACTACATAATGCGAAAGACATGGAAACGGGAGCAATTATTGCAAAATCGCTTGGACTCGATATAAAAGCAGCAGAGTTAGCTGACATGAGTTTAGAGCAATTACAAGAGAGGATAAGAAAGGTTGCTACGGAGCAATTTAATGCGGCAGGTGCCAGCCTTGAAAATGCTACTGCACAAGAGAGAAATGCTGCAGGAGCAAAAGCACTAACAGGTACCCTAAGCAAACAGAACGACACAATGGTAAAACTTAATGGTACCGCGGATGCGAGTATGGTAGCCTTTGGAAAAATGGGAGATAACTTCAAAAAGTTTTATACTGATGCTTCCAGTTCTGATAAGTTTGCTAATATGGCGGAGGACACAACCAAGCTACTAGAAGGTTTTAGAGAAATCTCAAAGAACGATAAACTATTTGCAAATTTTAAAGAAAATGAAGGTGCGTGGTTAGAAGCTTTCTTTAAGAAGCCCTGGGAGAAAGTTACGTGGGAAGATATTGAAAAGAAGTTTGAAGATATACAGGATAAAGCAAAGAAGATAGCGGAAGCTAATAAACTAGCAAAAGAGCAAACAGAGAAATGGAATAAAGAATTAGGCAAAGCTAAAGCAGAACTTAAAGCAATGGAAGCAGCTTTTGACTACGAAAAAATGGTCGGAACTATGAACATTCACGGAAAATTACAGGAAACTGTGGTAGAACGTGAAGAGAGAATTGCAGCCCATAAGAAGAAAGCCTTAGAGGTAGAGAAAAAATCAGCCGAAATTAAGAAGAAAATAATGGAAAGAGAGCTCGATATCAGAATAATTGAAGTCGAAATACTTAGGGCAAAAAAAGGTTTAGACGCGGACGAATATACCAACTTAACTAATAAATTAACTCTTTTACAAGATATTAAGAGATTGAGTAGTGAAACACTAGCCATAGAAACCGCGACTAATAAACAAGCAATAAGAACAGCCTCACTAAGTAAAACTATATCCGCAAATAAAAGCGCTGTTGCTGGTACTAAGACCGGAAGTATGTCGGATAGAATAAAATCCTTTGGTAAAATCGGTTCTAATGCTAAAGCTTTAGGAGGCAGAGAGGATTATATAAATCAACAAACCGCAGATGCTGTACAGCAGGGAACGCAGCTAGAACCAGGAGATATAACGGGATTCGGACAAGACTACGATAAAAAGTTAAAAGACGCAAAATTAGGTGATCTTAAGAATCAATTAGAAGGCCTTAGAGGGGTCTCCGAAATATTAGGGGATAGTCTAAGAAAATTAGGGCCGCAGGGCGAATTAGCCGCTACAGTAATGGAAGGTAGTTTTGTGATGGCTGATGCTATGATAACCTTTACAGACTCTTGGGATAATGCAAATGGTAAGATGGAAAAAGGCGCAGCTATAGCAAGTCTAGTAGCAAGTACTATTGCAACAACTGCTTCAATAATGAACGCTGCTTCTAATGCAAGAATTGCAGCTATCGATGCGGAAATCGCAGCAGAGAAGAAGCGAGACGGCAAATCAGCGGCTAGTCAAGCGAAAATTAAACAGCTAGAAAAGAAAAAGGAAGCCGCCAAGAAAAAACAATTTGAACAGAATAAGAAAATGCAAATGGCAATGATAGTTGCAAATACTGCAGCAGGTATTATGTCTGTTTGGCCTACCCCTCCGGGAGCAGAATGGACACCTATGAAAATAGGGATGGCTGCTTTAATTGGAGCAATGGGTGCGGCTCAATTAGCTATCGTTGCAGGAACTTCATACCAAGGTGGAGGAAGTTCAGCAGGTGGCGGAGTAACAGGAATTTCAGTAGGCCAACGAAAAAAGGCAACAGATATGTCTAAGTCTAAGTCAGCTGCGGGAGAGCTCGCGTACTTCCGGGGTCAACAAGGAATTGGAGGACCGGAAAACTTTAGAGGTGCTTTTTATGGTCGCAAACATAGAGCCTATGGAGGAAATGCTGGATATATAGTCGGAGAGCAAGGACCA
>Ga0209404_10002514_pt1 | contig 11283 bp, 11 predicted proteins | sample TroAtlMetagenome_2_FD_187447 | JGI IMG/M metagenome (GOLD analysis project Ga0209404, IMG submission 187447) | Marine eukaryotic phytoplankton communities from Atlantic Ocean - Tropical Atlantic ANT8 Metagenome (SPAdes) (version 2) | ecosystem: Environmental > Aquatic > Marine > Oceanic...
GTTTAGTCCAATAAGCTGTTACTGAAGTTGCTTGTGTTCCTGCTCCATGTGCTTGAATACAAATAAAACTTTCGTTTCCATGAGTTACAATGTCATCAACAACATAAGCAGTAGAACCGCTATATGCTCCACGAAATACAGGTTTAATTCTTCCTAAATTTACTGTTGCCATTATAAATTATCCTCCAAAGATGGATCTATAGCAAGTATTTCGTCATCTGTTAATCCATTTTTTCTATAAGCAGATACTTTAGTATCTTTTTTATCGTTATCTTCTTGCTCTAATTCTGTTGCTTTAGCTTGTATTTGCGACCAAGTAGGAGCAGTACCACTAAATACTTCTTGTTCTGAAACTAAAGTATTATATTCAGTTTCATTTGTTGGTGTATTACCAATATATTTTCCTAATGAGTTTTCAAAACTGTGAATTGCGTTATCTATATACATTTTATTTTCCTCATATTATTAATCCTCAATTTCATAAATTACTAACCAAGAACCACTTGATGTACTAGGTAATCTACCATCATCAGAATTATTTGTATTCCAAATCATTCCAGAACTATGTCCTCTATTAGCAATACCATCTGACGATAACACCATAGATAAACTTACATTACCTGTTGCAAAAGCTGTATCAAATTGACCATCTAAATTTAGATGCATTTGTGAAACAGCAGTATGAGCACCATGAGATAGATTATGATTGTCTGTTTCAGCAGAACCACTTGATGGAGTTGCTGTAAATTTAACAAACGAATGGTCATTTTCTGTTCTTCTTCCTGGGCAATATCCATGATAATAAAGTTTTGAAGTTGCACTTTGTTTATTAAAGTTTCCCCATGTCCACAAAGCAATATCACTTGAACCTGTTCCAATAGATAGTCTAGATGTGTAGTTAAACTTTTGTGCTTTAACAAATTTAGCAGTTACTTCAGCCCATACAGGATTAGCACTTCCGCCTTGTGTTTTTAGAAAATATCCAGAAGTACCTGCCGCTAATCTAGCTAAACCACTTCCTCCATAGTAAAGAACATCTCCTTGTGTAGTTAAAGTAGCATCACCAGAACCTTTAGCTAAATAAGCCCAAGAACCATGAACCGATCCCCCTGTTGATGGAGCATTTCCTGTTGAGTTAGTCGTACATATAAACGAAGATGTAATTCCGCTATCTGTATGTTGTACTACATCATCAACAGTATAAGCTGTACCACCTGCGTAAGTACCTCTCCATACTAATTTAATTTTGCCTAAATCTATTGTTGCCATAATTATCCTATAATACTATTGTTTTAGCCTCATCTTCTGTTAAAGGTTCTCCATCAATTAATTTTTGTCTTGCACTAGCTTTTAAATCTTTATCAGCTTGTACTTTAGCATCTGCTTCTGTTTGTAATTCAGTAGCTTTAGTTTGAACTGCTGACATATCAATAGTAATTTCATTTTCGTCTTTATCATAAGCACTATAAACTTTAGTGTTATTTTCCTTAACTGTTCTTACAGTAGCGACATCTGAATATAATTCGTGAATTGCTTGTGTAATCATACTATGCTCCTATTTCCATTAAAGTTATTGTAGCTAGATCGTCAAAATGGTCGTCATCTGCTTGGTTTCTATTAAAATAAGCATAACCACCATCTCCACTTGCATAACCTGATGCAAAAACTATTTTATATGTTGTTGCAGAAGTTGTGTTTGGAGTATCTAAAAAATTAAAACTCCAATGAGATTTGTGATAATCATTTGCTGTACCTTGCCATTGGTCAACACACGCACCATCAGCATATCTTCCAGCCGATCCACCTCCTATTGGAGTTGTTCCTCGCATAACAGCACATCCAGCACTATAAGTAGTTGCTTTTCCAGCTATTGTGCCATTTACCATAACCATAACTTTACTAGATGTTGCACTTGGAGTTATAGCTAATGAAATACCTGTGTCAGTCCAAGCTGTATTTGATGTTGCGGCATTTGTGTTGCTTGATACATTTACTACTTGTAAAACTTTTCCACCGCCACCAGCTTCTGCCCAAGTTAAACCTCCTGTGTTACCAGATTGTGCTGATAAAAAATATCCATTTGTTGGAGCATTACTTATTTGCATTTTAGCTTCATTGATAGCTTGATCTGCTATATTTGCTTGTGCTACTGTTCCTGTTAAAGTTGAAGCGGCTATTCCATCAGTTACAGTAAAAGTAGAACCTGTAGGAATTGTAATTCCGCTACCAGATGCTTTTTCTATTTCGTTAACCTTAATTTTTGACATAATTTATACTTACCTTATTCTTTATACTGTTGCAATTAAATTTCCACTAGCATTTACACTCCATGTAAAGCCACTAGCGGCGAACATTTTATCATCTGCGGCTACATATACCGCATTAGTTATACTATCTTGACCTCCATTAGTCGTTACTACATTCAAATTATTACCATTTTTATTGAATATATATATTTCAGCAGAACTAGCATTACCTAATTCCCAAGCATTTCCACCATCATTTACTTTAAATACCTTACCTGCGGCAATACCTGTTGTACTTAATTGTGCTACTCCTACTGTTCCTTGACTTGGTGTAGCTATGTTTAAAGTATCTCCTAATTTTAATATCTTAATTGATTCCCCTGTTTGTGGTGCAGAACTAAAAGTTAAAGTAGTACCTGATACAGTAAATGAATCTCCCCAATGTTGAAGTACCCCTGATAATATAACCATTAAAACTCTTTCAGATGGTACTGATTCTGACATAGTAAAATCTACTCTACTACCATCAAAACTTTGTGATAAAGTTATAAGTTTATATTCTCCTGTTTGTAATTGACGACCTACATATGGCATATTATATTATTACTAAAGTACCTCCTGTTATAGTCCAAGTAGCTGTTACTGTTATTGGACCTTTTAAAAAATAGTTTTTATTTGCTTCTATTGTTGTAGTAGTTGTAGCATCTATAGTATCAAAGTTTTTGTAAGCATTATCTTTATCAGATACTTCTCCACCTAATACACCTGCATTTGAACCTAATCTTGTTAAAGCCATTATACTGTTACTATTAATTCTCCATCTGCATTTACAGAAAAAGATAATCCTTTCTTACTAAAAAAACTTTCATCATATAAATCTGTTTGTGTTGTGTCATTAGTTGCAACACTAATATTATCTGCACCATTAGTATAAGTTAAAATTAAATCTTCTAATTGTGTACCTGTACCATTAGTTTTTTTAAAACCATATAAATCTGTATTACCTAAACTGTCTTGTGCTGTTTGTGAAATATCTGATAATTCTATAACACCTGCATCAATACTAGAACTATCTGTTATTACTCCTGTAAAAACTGAATTTCCTATATAACCCATTTGTACTCCTATGTACTTATTGCATCAATATAACTGACTATTGCTTTTAAACTAGAAGCTGTATCACTCTTAGCTTTTATTTTATCTCCTGATTTTAAAATAATCTTTGCTCCACCATCAATTAATTCCAAACTAGAACCTGCTGGGATTGGTGCATTAGAAATTAATTCAGTTGTATTAGAATTATTTTCTATTCCACAATGAACATTGATAGCTGTTCCTGTAACATTAATTAATCTAACTCCCACTACAGTATCAAATGAATTTACTTGTGTTAAAATATCAATATATGAAGTACCGATTGCTGTGTGTGTTAATTGATTTCTAAAATTTTGTGCCATAATTTCCTTTTACTATAATGCAACCGACATAGCAATAGATAAACCAGTAGTTGCAAAGCCATTTGTACTAATAGCGGCATCTTCCCATGCACTACCATTATATACTCTTAAATTATTTGTACCTGAATGAAAAAATAGATCGCCTGTAGTTAAAGCATCTCCATCATTATCTACAGTAGGATCAGAAGATTTTGCTCCTAAATATAAATCTTCAAAATTATCAGCCGCTAATTCTGCCGCCGCTTGGGCTGTTTGTGCCGCACTTGCAGATGCCGCCGCATTATTTGCGTTTGTACTAGCACCTTGAATTGCTGATATATTTGTTGCGTTAGTATTGATACTTGCAATATTTGTTGCTACCACACCTATATTACTATTAGCATTAGCTACTGTTGTAATATTGCTACTTATACCAGCTACAGTTGTAATGTTGCTACTTATACCAGCTAGTGTTCCAATATTATTTGTAGGTGTAATTTGTCCAGCAACAGCATTAATATTACTTACATTAGCCGCAAGTGTTTGTAATCCTGATGTTGATATTGTAGTTGCAACACTTCCATTAGCATCAAATTCTAACATCTTAGATGCCCTTGTTGCTTTATCAGGTAATGTTAATGTTGCTGATACTGTATCTGTATTTGATAATTTAATTGATCTATCAGATTGAGTTTCTCTTTCTGCAACCATAGATGTAAGTGTATCTAATTGTGTGTTAAGAGATGTAATATCAAATGCTCCTGATGATGCAAAGTCTTGTGTTCTTTCTACTACTAAATCTCTAATAATAACTATTGAATCATTAGCACTAGCACCTGATCCTAAAGTTACTGTTCCACCTGCACCAAATTCATATGCTTCATCAGATGTGTTAGAAGTTCCAGCTATACTATATGTACTAGAAGTTGTAGGAGTTGCATCATAAGAAAGTAAAGTTCCATTCTTATAAACTTTTACATCTGCTACTTGATAAAATTCAAATCCTATAGCAAATGCAGTTTGATTAGCACTTGCTGTATAAGTATTTCTAGGTGTATTTAAACTATTAGTTATTGCCATTTTAATTTACCACATCATATAAAACATTAGAACCTGCATTCCATATGTTTTTAAATTTTCTATCCCAGTATAATAAATTTTGCAAGGGAATCATTCGCCTTAAAGTTGATGATCTTTCATCCCATCCACTATCTGTACCAAAAGCATATATAAAATCTGCAATAATAGATGGACCTGCACCTGTAAATTCTCCAATTACATCTGCTGTATCAGGATCGCCAAATCTAAGTTCTTGTCCTAACGCTGGTCTAAGACCTGCACCACCTCTTGATATTGTTTCTAACATAAAGTTTGCATCAGAAAATATACCAAAGACTCCTGATAATTCTAATGCTCTTATCATTTTTTCTTCTGTAGATTTTTGTGTCCAGTATCTAGGGTTCTTCATATAATCTCCTAACATAGCTAAACCAACCATAGATGCCATACCCATTACAGGAGCGGCATCTCTACCTTGTAATCCTGATATTAATAATTTTCTGTTAGCGGCAATACCCCAAGAAAAAAACTGAAATGGTAAAGCCATATATGCATTACTAATTTTACCACCTAATCTTGTTTCTGTATATCCCATCATTCTTCCAAGTGGACCAAGACTTTTAAATATAGCATTAGATTTTTTAGAGTTTAATCTAATAACACCTTGCATCATATTAAACTTATCTGTTGCTGTTGGTGTAATAATTGTTCTTTGTACATCTCCCCATATAGCTTGTTGCACTTTATTTCTTGCTTGTTTGCCACCAGTTTTAGTTCCCCATTGATCGTAGTTTGCATACAATGTTCCATATTTTAAATCTGTTTCATATGGCATTTGTGCAATAAGTTTTGCTGTTTTTTCATCTATACCAAAACTAATTAATCTTTTTTTATCAAAATCTGTAGCAGTACCTTTACTCCATTTTACACTATCTTCTATAAATCTATGTGCTGAAACCATAGAATGTATTTGTTTCCACATTTGAGTATGAAAAGTAAGTAAGTTTAAAAAATAAAATGGACCTTGTGCTTTATTAAATCCTGTAGCTATTTTATCATGTATATTATTTAATTTTCCTTTTAAACCATCTTTAGTTCCAAAACTTTGTATTTGTCCACCAGCTTCTTGAAATCTCATTCTTGCTGAACCCATTTGTGTTTCCATTATAGGAGTCATCCATCTAACTTGTTGTAATGCTTCTCCCCATAATGCTGTATTTGCGGCATAAGATTTAAAAGCAACATTAAATGTTTTACCAAATCCTGCTGTCATAAATGGTCTAGCTACATCAGGTGTAGCAGAAAATATTACTTTACCCATATATGCTAAACTTGCCCAATCTTTTAATAATTGTGCGTTTCTTCTGCCAAATGATGCTGGGTCTTGTGTAGATAATGAACCCATCATTGTATCTTTAGCATCTTCAAATGCATTAAGTGTTTCAGTTATATCTGTATTATCACTTTCTTTTTTTAATCTGTTTTTAATTAACTTTCTTTCCATTTGATACAAATGTATTTCCATATGTTTATCTCCAAATGTTCTTGCTATTTCTATAGCTTTACCCATTCTTTGATTGTAGTTACTCATTAATGCTACAATATTTGTTTCAACAAATTCTTTAATATCTTTGGTTGGTATATCTAATACTCTTGACATTAATGGTCTAACACCAGCTTTAAACACACCTTTGGTATTAAAATCATATCCTAATATTCCATCTCCATCTGCTGTGTTTGCTTCTACATCTACAATTTTATTATATGTTTTTTCTACTCTTGCTTCGATAGCTACAGGATCAGTAGAATAATTTATTGTTTTATCTCCTACTCTTTTAAAAGGATATTTAGTGTAATGATTTCTAAGTTTAGCTTTAAACAATTCAGGGTTAGCTAAAATTTTATCTCTTGCTAATAAACGATTTACATATTCTTCAGGGTTTGTATATGGTGGAGCTATATCTCCATCTTGTAATTCTTTTTGTGTTTTTTTTATAACTCCTCTTCTTTGTTGAAGATATCTTAATAGTTCATTAGTTCTTGTTTCTTGAAATTTATTAAGTGGTTTTGTTTTAATATCTGTTTTTAAATCTTCTATAACACCATCTATTTTTAATATTAAATTATTATAAGAACCTTGTGATGCAAATAATCCTAATTCTTCTGCATCTTTTCTAAATCTTTCATAAAACTTTCTAACTGCAACTGCCGCTTTTTTCATAGCAGGATGTAATCCTGCATCATTAAATATATCATTATCTATTACAGCATCATGTATTTTGTCATAAAATTCTTGTTCTGTATATTTATCAGGGTCTTTTTTTTGTCTTTTTGTTATTCTATCCATAACATTTTCATATGCATCAACAGCTTTTATTTTTCCTACTTGCATATTCATACCAAGTATTTGTTTTCCATTTGCTCTATCTGTTCTGTATAATTCAAATGCTTGATCTACTTCTTGTCTTGCCATTATAAATTCTGCATTCCATTTAGTTTCTGATTCTGCTAATACAGATTTTGTTGGACCTAATCCTAATCTTTCTGCTCTTTGACTTGTTGCAAAATCTCCAATTAATCTTTGTGCATCCATAGCAATAGATGGGTCTTTTTGTTTATTTACAATTTTACCAAAGTTAGTAAAATTTTCTAAAACTTTAAATATAGCTTTTGGTCCTGATAAATCTGTTTGTCTATTAACACTTACTGCATCTTTTAATTCTGCAAGAGTTAATGCATTTAATCTATTTTCATAATCTACTGGGTTTTCTTTTTGACCTTTTCTAAAATATAATGTTCTGTTTATTTCTTTCTTCATTAAGAATGATAGATAATCATCTGCTGTTTTAAATTCACTTTTAGCTAAAGGAAGAATACCATCTAAGTTACTATACATATGTTCATTTTTATAATACTTAGTTCTTGCTAATGTTTCATTAATCTTAACTGTATTAGTTTGTGAATCATATGATGCCATTCTTTCAAAACCTGATGCATCTTTATTAGTTTTTACTTGTTGTACTTTAGCTTCTGCCGCATCATCTCCAATACGATAGTTAAAACCATCTGCTTCAAAATCTTTTTTACCCTCAGTCATATGATGTGCTTTAAAATATTTTTCTGTTATTTTATTAATACCACCTTTATTTTTGATAGTACCAGTTACAGCTTTTCCTAATGCACTTCTTTCTTTACCTGTTCTTCCAAGTAATCCTGTTAATGCTCCACCAAATATTCCTGCTGACGCTATGTAACCTATTGTTTCTTGTGATGTAGAAGTAGGATCAAGGTTTCTTCTTATTGGTTCTGTAGCACCTACTAAACCCATAGATATTAATGCACCTCTTCCAGCTTTTTGTGCAAATGACATTCCTTTAACAAGTGGTATAGGTATAAAGTTAATTGGATCAGGTAAGTTACCTAAAAGACCTGCACCTATATTTCTAAGAAAACCATCACTTGTTTCTAATCTTTGTCTTCTTGCTAAGTTAGTATCTATTACAGCTTTTAAAAAGTTATGATGTTCTCTATTTCTTACTTCTGTAAATTCATTAAGATATTCTTCATATCCAGCTATGTTATCTTTTTCAAATGGATCATATAATGGATCAATTTCTAAACTAAAATTAAAATCATCTTTTAAATAATTTCTTTGGAATGATTGCCCAACCCAGTTAAGCATAAACTCATCTCCGACATCATCAAAGAATCCTTGTGGAGAAGATATATTTGATGTTTTATTAAGAGGTAATCTTGAATGAGAAGATTTTACATCTCTACCTATTGTAAGATTTTGATCTTGTGGTGTGTAAAAGTTTTGTAAAGGAGTAAGATCATCCATTATTTATAACCTCTATTCTTTAAAGCATTATCCATGCCATCAAGAATATGGAATTGATCGAATTTATTTACACCTGTTAAAGCATCTTTTGCTTCTAATCCTTGTAACATTCTATCTTGTTCTACAGTTAAACCACTTTCTAATATTCTATTATCTTCTAAGAATGTAGTATGATTTTTTTTAGATTTTTCTATATTCTTTTCAAAGTTAGATGATCCTACTATTAGTGTTTTTCTAACTGTATAATCTAGTTTAGGATCATATAAAATAGGAATACCATTATCATCTGTAAGAATAGTTGGTATGTCATTACTGTCTAAATGTACAATATTATATTTAGGACTACCCTCAGTAAATGAAGATGGTTGTAACAATATATTCTTACCAAATTCATATTTAAAAGGATTTTTCTTAGTAGTAAGACTTACATCTTGTTTATATTCCAAAGAAGATTTAACTAATTTATCTATTGGTTCTTTCATCCATTCTACAGTTTCTTCTCCTTTAGCATTTGGTAATGCAAAATATTTTTTTAAAGGAGCATAAACAAATCTTTCTTCAGGTAATGAACTCCAACTTTTATCTGATGGTGTTTCAAAAGAAGTAAAAGTATATTTGTCATATCCAAATTGACTATCAGGACCCATTATATTTGCCATAGATTGTTTTACATATACATCAATATCTCCCTCAGTATTTATTAATCCTCCACCATTAAGTACCATTCTATGTACATCTGTTTTAACTAACTCGTATATTTTTCGAGAAAAAATAGCATCATCAAACATCCAATCTGTAGCTACTGCACTTTCTATTTGTTTTAATATTCTCATGTTTAATTTAGTTTCTCCAACTTTACTTCCTGAATTAGCTAAGTGTTGTTTCATATTTCCACTTTTAATATTACTACTTTCCATTTTATCATAATATGCTTTTGTTAAAGCTATTGCTTCATTGACAGGCATGATTGTAGAATAGTTATCTATAGTATTAATCTTTGCTATTGTTTCATCATCTAATCCTAATAGCTTCATATTGCTTAATTTCATTGTAGAAGTAAAAGCATTCTTACCATCATTAGATTTAGTAACAAATGAAGTAGTCATATTTTGTATTGCAGGTATTAATCCATTATCAAAGTATTCCATAATAGCACCTTGATTATTTCCTTTGAATGATTGTTCAATTTGATTAACAAAAAAATGAGGTAATTGATTTGTAGTTCTTAAAACATATTTTACAAAGTTCATATCTTTATAAGCACTTTGATCGAAAGTAGTAATAGGCGTTATACCATCTAATTTATTATATCCTGATGATAAAAGTTCTATACTGCTTTCTGTTTGTAATGATTCTTGAATTTCTTTTTTACTTAAACTTCCAAAATATGGTGGCATACCACTAGGAGAATTAATCATAGCACTATGTAGATATCCATTAAATACATTTGTTTTTATTTTTGCATCAAGACCTGTATTAAAATCTGTTCTAATTTTAGATACTCTAGTTGCCATATTGCTTTGTGCTGTTGCATCATTATTAAATAATTTAGAAACTTCAGTATTTTTTATAACTTGTCCAGTTGATAGGGTAATAGACTTAACACCACCTTGAAGTAATTGTTCATATTTAAGTAAATCTTCTACAACAACCTTTTGGTCATTACCACTAAGACTACTCATATCTGGTGGAATTATACTTTGTAATACAGTAAATGCTTTTTTATTATTGTTAAGTTGTTTAAGTTGTAACTTCCCAGTAGCTACTGCATTATCATTTCCCATATCTGTATATTTAGATATATGATTTTTAATTTCTGTTTCTTTTGCATTGATTGTTTCTTTAGGAGCATTATTAATTATTAAAGATTGATGTTCATTTGTAAGAATAGTTAATCCATTTGTATATTCTAAGTTTTCTATTTTTTCTTTATAATCTAAATACTTTGCTTCTACTTGATACCAATGTTGTTGTTGCTGTGTAGATTTATAAGTATCTATTACTTGCCCAAATTTAGGTTCTAAATTTTCTATTAATGGTTTTAATCTAGCATTAACTATAGTATTAAAATTTTCTCCTGTTCCATGTTCTGCAATTATATTTGCTCTTTCTTCTAAGATAATATTTCTTATTGATGATTGTACTTCCTTTTCATATTTGTCATAAATATTTTTATCATATGCTTCTTGCATACTTACAGTTGGTGCAAATTTACCTACATTTAATTTAGGTATAGGTGCAGGAATCATTTGTTTTATTTCTGTACCATCATCTAATTTTACTGTTTGCTCTACTTCACTAAAGACTGCATTTTCTGCCGCATCTTTTCCAACCTTTTTCCCAAATTTTTGAAGTTCTTTTAATCCTAAATCAGCAAATCTTGATGTTAAATTATTTAATTGGTTAGCTTCTGTAATAGATGCATCAGCTAAAGCAGAAAATCCACCACCTCTATTAATTCCTATTTGTTCTGTATATCTAACTTGTTGTATTTCTTTTTTTAATGCCATACTATACCCAACCTTTTTCTTGTGCTATTGGATATGCTCCCATTAATGATCTACCAACAGTTGCTATCTTACCTGATTTATATTTAGCTTCTGCCGCTCTACCTGTAAGTTCTGCTTGTTGTACTCCATATAATGCCGCTAATCTTTTTTCATTACCCATTAAACTTATTTTCTCTAAATCTTTTTTAACT
>Ga0209404_10002516_pt1 | contig 11281 bp, 4 predicted proteins | sample TroAtlMetagenome_2_FD_187447 | JGI IMG/M metagenome (GOLD analysis project Ga0209404, IMG submission 187447) | Marine eukaryotic phytoplankton communities from Atlantic Ocean - Tropical Atlantic ANT8 Metagenome (SPAdes) (version 2) | ecosystem: Environmental > Aquatic > Marine > Oceanic | place...
ACAGGTAAAAAAGCTGCGCTTATCTCAGATGAGGTATATAAAGTAATTAAAAAGAATGCTGAAGAGCTTGATTCAAAAATAATATACAATAGAGATTTTGGATATGATTATTTTGGTTTTAAAACACTAGAGAGATCGTACCTTTTAAAAATAAATGGTCAAATCGTTGAAAGACCTCAGCATATGCTAATGAGGGTTTCAGTCGGAATACACTTAGATGATTTAGAAGCTGTTGTAGAGACGTATGAGTTAATGTCAAAAAAATATTTCACACATGCTACGCCAACTTTATTTAATTCAGGGACACCTAAACCACAAATGTCTTCTTGTTTTTTACTGACTATGCAAGATGATAGTATAGATGGAATTTATGATACATTAAAACAAACAGCAAAAATATCACAATCTGCTGGAGGAATTGGATTATCAATTCATAATATTAGATCAACAGGTTCATATATTTCCGGAACAAATGGAACTTCAAATGGTATAGTCCCGATGTTAAGAGTTTTTAATGATACTGCAAGATATGTTGACCAAGGAGGAGGAAAAAGGAAAGGTTCTTTTGCTATTTATATTGAACCATGGCATTCTGATATTTTTGATTTCCTTGATCTTAAGAAGAATCATGGAAAAGAAGAGATGAGAGCGAGAGACCTATTTTATGCAATGTGGGTTCCAGATCTTTTTATGAAAAGAGTTGAGGAAAATGCCGAATGGACATTAATGTGTCCAAATGAATGTCCTGGTTTATATGATTGTCATGGCGAGGAGTTTGATAAATTATATTTAAAATATGAAAAAAATTCTAAGGGTAGAAAGACAATAAAAGCAAGAGAGCTATGGGAAAAGATTCTTGAATCTCAAATTGAAACAGGAACTCCTTATATGCTTTACAAGGATTCTGCAAATAGAAAATCTAATCAAAAGAATTTAGGAACAATAAGATCATCTAACCTTTGTACAGAGATATTGGAATATACTTCTAAGGATGAAATAGCTGTTTGTAATCTAGCATCAATTGCTCTTCCAATGTTTGTTGAAGATGGAGAATTTAACCATAAGAAACTATATGATGTAACTGTTAGGGTTACTAAAAATTTAAATAAAGTTATTGATAGAAATTATTATCCTGTAAAGGAGGCGGAAAATTCCAATTTTAGACATAGACCTATAGGTCTAGGAGTTCAAGGTTTAGCAGATGCCTTTATTCAGTTAAGGATGCCTTTTACTTCTGAAAAAGCGAAAGAATTAAATCAAGATATTTTTGAAACTTTATATTTTGCTGCACTTCAAGCTTCTGTTGAAGAGTCAAAAATAGATGGTCCGTATAAAACCTATAAAGGTTCTCCAATATCAAAGGGAGAGTTTCAGCATAACATGTGGGGAATTAAAGATGAAGAGTTAAGTGGAAGATGGGATTGGGTTAAACTAAGAAAGGATGTTCTAAAGCATGGTGTACGAAATTCTCTTCTAGTTGCTCCTATGCCAACAGCAAGTACTTCTCAAATTCTTGGGAATAATGAATGTTTTGAGCCTTACACATCCAATTTATACACTAGAAGAGTTTTATCTGGTGAGTTTATAATAGTTAATAAGCACTTACTTAAAGATTTAGTTGAGTTAGGATTATGGAATGAAGATATGAAACATGAGCTTATGAGATCTAATGGTTCAATCCAAGATATTAAACAAATTCCAGATGACTTAAAAGAATTGTATAGAACTGTTTGGGAGATGAGTATGAAAGATATTATTGATATGGCTAGACACAGAGGTTACTTTATTGATCAGTCTCAATCTTTAAACTTATTCATGGAAGGTGCTACAATGTCAAAATTAACTTCTATGCATTTTTATGCTTGGAAATCAGGCCTTAAAACAGGAATGTATTATTTAAGAACTAAATCTGCAGTTGATGCTATTAAGTTTACGCTTGAGAAAAAAGATAAGGCTGAAGTGGAAGAAACAGTTGAAGTTGAAGCAGTAGAAACTCTAGAGGCAGCAGAAGAGGTTAAAATTACTAGGACTGAAAAAACCAAGGCTACAAAATCAAAAGAAAAACCAGTAGCTGTAGAACCTTTAACTCCTGAAGAACTAAAACAGATCATATCTCAATCTAAAGAGAATGAAGATGATGATTGTTTGATGTGTGGATCATAAAATAACTCACTGATTATCAGTAGTATAATACTCCAATGTTAACTTAATGTTATGTAAATGTTGAATATATGTTAATTTATTATTAACTTAGTGTTAGTAAATTAATGTTATGAGATATTTAATTTTAATATTAGCGCTTAGTTTTGCTGGCTTAAATGCTTCATATTCTCCAGAAGAGAGTGTTTCTCAAGAAGAAATTACTCAAGAAATTGTTATTTACGGAGATAACGGTAATCAAATTAATGAGGGTTATATTAAAAATAATAAATTACATGGTTACTGGTTCGGCTATAATAAGGAAGACAATACCTTATCTTTTGGTAAGTATGATCAAGGGAATAAAGTTGGAAAATGGTTTTTCTGGTCTGAAGGTAATTTAACAAGAGTTAATTATAACAATAATACAGGAGACTAAACTCCCTAATCTAAATCTTTATATCCCCTTTTTTCTTAAACATTATATGATTTCTGTATATAAGTGCCCCTGCAGTAATAATTATAGCAATCATTGCAAATGTTCCTCCAATGTGAAGTAGAAAAACAATGAAACCACAGAGGGTAAATGCAGAAAAAGCAGTAAAAAACCATCCGCCTATAACATTAACAACTCCAGATACTCTATATACAGCACTTTCTTTACCCCAAGCTCTATCTGAAAGTGATGTTCCCATAGCTACCATGAATGTAACATAAGTAGTAGAGAGCGGTAATTTATAGGAGGTAGCAATTGAAATTAAAATAGCAGCAATAACAAGGTTTAAACTTGCTCTTAATTTATCAAATGATGGCCTATCAGGGCTGCTAGCAAATTGCATTACATTAGATGTATTAAAAGATTTCTCTATTTGAACTAATAAGTTCTTTGGTGCTAATTTTATAAATACATTATTTATACTCTTACCTAGATTTACTAGCCCAACACCAATTATATTGGAACTAAATCTTTCATCAACCATATTTTGATTAGATAAATCAAGACTAGTTTTAACAACATTTTTTGCTTTTGAAGAATACCAAATAGTAACTACCATAATCAAACCTGATACCATTAGGTAAATAGGTTTAGGTTGTACTTTTTCTGCTAATATGTTCATTGAAAATTCATTTGCACTTATGCCTGAAGTAACCCAACCATTATATGACTCTAGAGCAGCAATAGGGACTCCAATAAAGTTAACCAGATCATTTCCAGCAAAAGCTAATGCAAGAGAAAATGTTCCAATTCCAATAATTATCTTATATATATCTGCTTTGAAAAACTTTATTAAAATGACAGAAAAAATATACCAGAAAAATAAACTGATAATCCAAAATTGTAAAATATTATTATCTATAAAATTATTAATAGTTAACCCGTCTAGAATATCATATGTCTCCTTAGAATAAGGAGAACCTTTAATCCCTTTTATTAATATAAAATTTATAATTGAGGAGAAAGATAAAGATCCAATAACAGAATTTAGATATAGACTTTTATCTTCAAAGTTGAAAGTTAATATAAGTCTTGAAATCCATTGAATAAACGCTCCAATTGAAAATGCAACAAATACGGATAATAGAATTCCTAAAATTATTTGTGAAGCTTTTTGTGTATTTATAAAAATATTTATATCTGATATAGAGTCTGAACTAATAATCTTTATCAAAGACATTATAACAGCTGCACCAAGAAGCTCAAAAACAATTGAAACGGTAGTTGAGGTAGGTATTCCCCAATAGTTAAATGTGTCTAATATTAATATATCTGTAATCATTACAGCTAGAAAAATAATCATGATCTCATCAAAGAAGAAAAACTGGGGATTAAAAATGCCTTTTCTAGCAATTTCCATCATTCCGCTAGAGGACAAAGCCCCTAAGGCAACACCAAAACTGGCTAAAATCATTATATTTCTAAATGAAATAACTTTTGATCCAACTGCTGAATTTAAAAAATTAACAGCATCATTACTTACACCGACAATTAAGTCACTTATTGCTAGTACAACTATTATTCCAGTGATTATAAGATAGATACTTTCCAAGTAAGTATTAAATTTTATGCAAATTTAGATTTATACTATTAAAATAATGTTAAACGAAAGTTATCTAATTAAGAATTTTTTTTGGTCAAATTAAGCCATTTATTGGTTGAATTTTAAGTTCAAATTACTTATGTATCAGATAAATAGAGTCAAATAAGTTTGGATTTAAAGGAAAAAAATGTATAATTTCGCCAATAAAACCAATTTTTATGTCAAAATTTGGAGAATTACTTGATGAGAAAAAGCCGCTATTGATTGTTTTCTTTAGTGAGTTTGATGAGTTATCGACCTCAATGCATCCTGTTTTAAAAGATGTGGCAGCTGCTATTGGCGATAAAGGAAAAGTGATTAAAATAAATTCAGAGAAAAACATAAAATTGTCAGAGGCGCTAAGAGTTAAAGTTATTCCAACACTAATGATTTATAAATATGGAGAAATGGTTTGGAGACAAAGTGGTGATCAAGATGCCAATACTCTAATTAGCCTTATGAAGGACCAATTAAATTAAAAAGCATTTAATAGCTTTTATTCTACCATCCTATCTATTAGCTTATCAAATTCAGATTGTAGAGAATCAGACAAACTAGTGTCAAATTTTTTTATTTGATTTATAGCATTTTGATAATTATTTATATCAGAAGATATATTCTCTATATAATAAAGCTGACTATCCTCAGGAAGTGTTGAGAATGTAGACAATCTTTTTTCAAATTGTTCTTTAATTTCAAATACTATAATTTTAGAGTTTTCATAGTCACCAGATTTATATAGTACTTCTATATAGTCTATAAGTGAGAGATAGTAATCAAATTCCCCGTACAAATAACTAAAAGGTTGTGATGATTCAAGAAAACTAGTTATCTGAACTGAAGCTATGTCATAATCTTTGTTTTGAATAGCAACATCAATCAAATTGCGATATCTTTCAATTTCCGATACAATTTCTTGAGTAAGGTTATACTGATAATAAATATCTAAGGACGAAAAATAATTTAATCTCTGAATGTATTTATTTGAAATCTTACTAATAACTTCTGTTGCTTTAGTGTTTTCCCCAACTTTATAATAACTATCTACAAATGGAGTCCAAAGACTATAATATCCATAAAATTCAATTGGCATTTTTTCAAAAGCAAGGTCAATAATATGTTCAGCTTTATCATATTTCTTTTCATCAATTAACGCTTCCACTAATCTTGACATATTACTTCTAAAAGAGATGCTATTTTTTCTAGTCTCAGGGTCATGATAAATGTTCTCACCATCTGAATTTCCCCAGGACCACTTATTAACTATTTCAAACATCAATTCTGAATCAACTCTACCCATTAAATACGGATTGCTTTTGTCCATCTCTGTTCTAATTGGGACTAGTTTATATACAAGTCCATCTAATTGAAGGTATTCTTTCATCCATATATATTCAGAATCATCATAACTTCCTCCACTAAAATATATGGGCCTTTCCCAATTGTTATTTGCTAGTATATCTAGCATCATTATTTGATTTTTTGTTATAACTGATTCTGGAAGATCTATATCTATATATGGAACAATTAATTCTTTATCACTTTCATTTACAATGCCACTTTTAATAACATTATCTACATTAACAGGGACTCTAATTTTATTTGTTGGATAAAAGACAGTCTCAAGAGCATTTATAGGATAATTTGTAATATCTCCTCCTGATTGAGTAATTAAATTTCTGTATTTTGTTCTTGGATGATCACTAGCTACCCAATCCATAAAGTCATTTATATCCCATCTAACAGAATCAAGTAAATTCTCATATCTAATATAATCTCTTACACCATAAGCATAATTTTTATGTTCCATTTGAGAAGGTATAGGACTAGACATATAGGCCTTTCTTTTCATTTGATCAATATACCAATCTGTTGCTAATAGACTTGTGTTAATTGTCCTAACATCAGTTCTAAATTCCTCGATCTCCTGTGCATACCATAGGGCAAATGTGTCATTGTCCCCAATAGTAAATATCATTGCATCTTTATTATCATCAATTGATTGGAGGTATGATCTAGCAATAGATTGAGCAGTATATCTATCAGACCTGTCATGATCATCCCAGTTTTCAAAAGCCATTAGTCCCGGTACTGAAATTAAACATATGAAGAATAGTATGTAGTCTAAATACTTGCTTTTCTGTTTATTGAAAAAATTTAAAATTGAAGACATCCCAAATCCAATCCAGATTGAGAACATATAAAAGGATCCAACTAAAGCATAATCTCTTTCTCTTGGTTCAAAAGGCCTTTCATTTAAATAAAATTTTAGAGCCAGACCAGTGAATAAAAATAACAATAATAAAGTCCAAAAAGTTTTAAGGTCTCTATTATAAGAATATAGTAGGCCAATTATACCAAGAATAAATGGAAGAAAGAAATAGGTGTTTCTTGCTTTATTGTTTTTTTGATCATTATCTAAATTACTTTGATTACCAAGCCTTATCTCATCTATAAAATTGATTCCGCTTAGCCAATTTCCATAAATATTTGAATAGTCTCCTTGAATATCATTTTGCTTCCCGACAAAATTCCACATAAAGTATCTCCAATACATATAGTTTACCTGATATGTAAATAGAAAATTCAAATTATCAAATAAACTTGGCTTTGATATATCTAAATATGGGCCTATAGTTCTAAAGAAATCATTATAGTCTTCTCCTGTTAATTCTCCTTCTTGTTCTCTTATTCGAAAACTATTAACTCTTTCAATTACAGTCTCTTGATTTTTATATTCATCAGATATTTCAAAATCTAAAGGACTAGTGAAATCCATATAATTTGCAGCATGTTGAGAGCTCCATAGTCTTGGGATTAACCCTCTATGATTAGAGTTAGAATTAACCTCAGAATTTTCCCAGTTGTTAACTATAATGTATCTATTAGTATCATAGTCTTTTTCATATTTTGGTTTCCCATCAATATAAGGCTGTGATTCATCTTGAGGTGCATAAATATCAGAAAACATTGGCCCATAAAACAGATATGTTTTTGGGTATTGCTCAAGCTTATAATATGCCAGTAATGTTCTAGCATCAGACGGAGCATTTTCATTTATTACTGTATTTGCATTAGATCTAATTGGAAGCATCATCCAAGAAGAAAACCCCACAAAAATAAATAGTGTACATAATATCAATGTATTCAGATTCACATTCCCCCTCTTTCTAGAATATTTTAATGCTTTATAGAAAAATAGAATAACTAATACTGCAGCAATTATAGTTCCTGAGTTAAATGGCAATCCAATTGAATTAACAAAAAAGACTTCAAGCTGACCGAAAAACCCTAATGTAGAGGGAAGAAGTAATTTAAAAATAAATAGTAGAATTGAAACTGAAATTATATTGGCTAGTAAGAAATTCTTTATAGTAATTTTTTTATACTTTTTGAAAAAATAAATCATCCCAATTGCAGGTATAGTAAGTATAGCCATAAAGTGTACACCAAATGATAAACCTATCATAAATGATATTAAAACTAACCACTTGTCTCCTCTTTCTGTGTGAAAATCTTTTTCCCATCTAAGACCTAACCAAAATGTTGCTGCAAGAAAAAACATAGCAAGGGCATATACCTCTGATTCAACAGCATTATACCAAAAGCTGTCAGAAAAGGTATAGGCTAAAGATCCTATTGTTGCACTTAAAAAAATATTTGTTGAGCTTTTCTTATCACTGATATCATAAATTTTCCTCAAAAGAAGGGTAATTGACCAGAAAAGGAAAAGAATCACAAACGCACTAGATACTACAGACAGAAAATTTACTGCTAAAGCAATTTTTTCAGGACTTGGAGCAAATAGAGAGAAGACAGCGCCAAGCATCTGATATAGTGGGGCTCCAGGAGGATGTCCAATTTGAAGTTTTGCAGATGTTGAGATATACTCTCCTGCATCCCAGTAACTTGCAGTTGGTTCAACTGTAAGACTATATGTTATAAGCGCAACACTGAAAACAAGCCAACCTAATAAATTATTAATTTTGCGAAACTTTGTTTCGGACATACTAAAATTTTATATTAAATAGATTCTAATTTATTCCAGAGAAACATTTAAATAATTTAATTCCAGCCTCTTAAAACTTTCATTAAAATTAGGTATATCATTTGATATAATTAAGCTGTACTCTTTAAGCTGAGTATTAACTTTCTCAACTAACCCATTCTTTACTTCTATATCTTGAGCAGTTGGACCAAAATCTCCACCTCTAAATCCAGAGTTTAAATTCCCTAGATTGTTAGTCAGCTTAACCCCATAATTTAAAGGATCTTGATTACTCTGATTTTTTGTTTGGTATAACTCATTCTCAACCTTATCAATTGATTTATAAATTGATTTTGACTTTTCAATTAATTCTTCTGCCAATTCATTATTAGAAAAGTCAGTTTGGAACTTTTTAAGATCTTTTTTAATTTTTCTAATATTTATAATTGCTTTGTGGGCTTTGTCAACTATTCCATTGATCTCATTTACAAAATTAAACTGAGACTTTATATCATCAATTGTGCCTTCAGAGTTAGGATTTTTCAGAATCATAAAATTCTGTGACAGCTCAGAGCCATTAACTTTAAGTCTTACCTCATAATTGTTTGGTACTGCTTTTGCGCCAGTGAAATCAGCAGCCCAAAGTACCATATTTTCAATCCTTTTAGCTCCTGGATATTTCATATCCCAAACAAATGAGTTTCCACCTTTTTTTACTTTTAATAAGTTCTCTTTACTGTTGTTTGAAAACTCTTTAATCAGAGATCCATCTTTAGAATGAAATGAGAGGCTCACATTATCTTTTTCCTCATCATAGGTTGGTATAAAATAATGAACTATAACTCCATTTGGCAGATTAGTTCCGGCAGTCAATGATTCTCTACCACCAGCACCAGGAATTCTATAAGCATCTTTTGGCTTATATAATTTTTCTTGATCTATTGATGGGGATAGCTGATGTATTACAGTTAAGTCATCAAGCATCCAAATGCTTCTACCCTGAGTAGCAACTATTAATGAATTATCTTTTATAGTTAGATCAGTTATTGGAACAATTGGTAAGTTTTTCTGAAACTTATTCCAACTTTTACCTTTGTCATAAGAAATGTACATACCAGTTTCAGTTCCAGCATATAGAATATTTTTATTTACTTTATCAGACCTTAGAACTCTAGTAAAATGTTCTCCATCAATTCCATTTGTAATCAGTTTCCAACTTTTACCATAGTCTTCAGTTACATATAAATAAGGTGTGAAATCACCAAGTTTATATCTAGTACCTGCGACATAAGCAGTTCCAGCATCAAGTGATGAAGCATCAATACTATTAATCATCATCCATTCCGGCATTTTCTTTGGTGTCACATTCTCCCATGTTTTGCCATTATCCTTTGTAAGGTGTATTAATCCATCATCACTACCAACCCACATTAGACCTTCTTCGATGTTTGATTCATCAACAGCAAATATAGTAGCGTAGTATTCTACACCTGTATTATCTTGTGTAATTGGACCTCCTGAGGAGACTAACTTTGATTTGTCATTTCTTGTCAAATCAGGACTAATTATCTCCCAACTTTTCCCTTCATTAGTTGAGACATGAACATGATTTGAAAAAGCATAAAGTTTAGAAGAATCATGTTTACTAAATGAAATTGGAAAATTCCAATTAAATCTATATTTCATTGCTTCAGCTCCTTCACCTAGAGTGGTAATTGGCCAAACATTTATTTTTCTTGATGTCTTTTTTTCATGATTTCTTCTTTCTAAAAAACCTAAGTAACTTCCACCATAAACAATTTCATTATTATTAGGGTCTATTGCTATATGTCCAGACTCTCCTCCTGCGGTACTTTCCCAGTCATCTTCACCAATATTGTAACCTAAACTTCTATGGCTAACCCTTTGTGTAGAATTATCTTGCTGAGCAACATATATCCTATATGGGAATGAGTTATCTGTAGTCACTCTGTAATATTGTGCAGTAGGTTGATTATAATAAGTGCTCCATGTTTTACCTTTATCATAAGATACCTGAGCACCCCCATCATCTCCAATAATCATCCTATTATTATCTTCAGGTGCAATCCATAGATCATGATGATCTCCATGAGGGGCATAACTTGATTTAAATGTTGCACCTCCATCATCAGAATAATGATATGCCACATTCATCACATATACACCATCAATATCTTGGGTGTCAGCATATATCTTTGAATAATACCATGCTCTTTGTCTTAAAGATCTGTCACTATTAGTATACTTCCAGTCTTTACCACCATTATCAGATCTGTAAACTCCACCCTTTTCCTCATTTTCAACAATTGCCCACACTCTTTCAGAATCAACTGGAGAAACAGTTACACCAATTACACCGATGATGCCTTCAGGAAATCCTGAGCTTGTAGTAATTTTTTTCCAACTCTCACCATTATCTTCACTTTTCCAAAGGTCTGAACCATCACCTCCACTACTAAGACTTGAAGGTGTTCTTTGAACCCTCCAAGTAGATGCATAAAGTATTCTTGAATTGTTTGGGTCCATTACAATTTCAAATGCACCGGATAAATTATTTGCAAAAAGAACTTTTCTCCAAGTTGTACCTCCATCAGATGATTTATAAACTCCTCTATCATTTGTTGGCTTATAAAGATTACCAAGCACAGCAGCATAAACTATATCGTTATTATTAGGATCAATTACTATTCTTGGAATATGTCTAGAATTTGGAAGACCTGAAAAAGTCCAAGACTTCCCTGCATCGACACTTTTAAATACACCATATCCTGAAGAAACATTTCCACGTATTGTTACTTCACCACCTCCTACATATATAACATTAGGGTCATCATTTGCAACAGCAATTGAACCTATGCTCCCTCCAAAGTATCCATCAGAAATATTCTCATACGTTTCACCGCCATTTTCTGTTTTCCAAACTCCACCCCCAGTTGCTCCAAAATAAAAAAGATTTGGTTTCCCAGCAACACCTGCAACTGCAGCTGATCTCCCCCCCCTAAAAGGTCCTATTTCCCTATACTGAACTGATTCATGTAGAATTGAATTATATGAC
>Ga0209404_10002518_pt1 | contig 11278 bp, 8 predicted proteins | sample TroAtlMetagenome_2_FD_187447 | JGI IMG/M metagenome (GOLD analysis project Ga0209404, IMG submission 187447) | Marine eukaryotic phytoplankton communities from Atlantic Ocean - Tropical Atlantic ANT8 Metagenome (SPAdes) (version 2) | ecosystem: Environmental > Aquatic > Marine > Oceanic | place...
GCATTTTGGCAGTGCGGCGCCCTCTGCGAGACCCACCTGGGCGCAGCGCGCGACGTGATTGAGCAAACGTGGATACGCGCGCCAATACCCGTCACATAACACAGGCAACTCAGCGCTCACGGAACCGCTCCGTAGCAGTCCTCTTGCGTCGTCAGGACGCGTCTGCGTATGCCCGCACGACCACAACTCGACGACGCCGAATGCTGGGCACAGCAAAAGCACACGCAAAGCGCGTTCCAACATGGTCGTTCTAACACATCACATTTCGGCACTTCGCCAAAAAGTTCTCAGGATAACCCAGCATTATCACAAAGACACCGATGGCTAGGCTGCGCTTATTACTGGCGGCCAGCTGCTTGGCCGTCTCGCAGTCCGCCGACGTGGGGCGCACGGTCCGCCGCGTGGTTGTTGCAGTAGGGCTCGACGTCGCGGTGCGCTCGCGCTCGCCCAGCCGCGACCCGCCGCTGCCTCGAGAAGACAGGGGCTCGCGGAGTCAAGGTCGCGATGGCCTCGACCCGCGCGGACATCAATTTCACGACGCTTCGTGCAGACGTAGCGTCGACGTCCATGCCATCGATGTCCACGCCATCGACGCGACCCTTGCACCTGAATCACTGCTTGATTCCCCGCAGGTACCCCCCTCGCTCCCGAAGAACACGCCGAAGAAGCCCGACACCGCAGAGAGCATCAAGACAACGTAACTCTCCTCGCAGCCCACGAGTACCGCAACCCAACGGAAGGGCAAGTCATCAACCCCTACAACATCGACGCAAGCCTCGCCGCCTACGTGATCGCCAACCTGAACCACGGTCAGCACGGTGGTGGTGGATTACTACGGTTACGCCAGCGGATCAAGACCTTCTGGTCCGAGGAACCTGTTGGGTGGTATATCGGCAGAATCACGGTCTCCGACGGTGAGCGCCTCGAGATCAAGTACGACAATGGAGACAGAGAGACGTTCCTCGTCTCCGACGAAGATGTCGTTTACGAGCTCATCGACGAACAGGCATTTGTATTCGATTCACGAAGCTTGACGGACCAGCTCAAAGATCAAAGATTTGACGATCAGTGGTACCAGTTCCTCGGCAACAGGGGCGGGCGCACGTCGTCGAAATTTAAGTTAGATGTGAGACCGAGGTATGTCGATGGCGGTGGGATTACAAATAACCCATTACGAAAAACTGAACGAGTTGTTTGGGCTTTGTGTGAGGGTCAAACGCCCCTTGCTGTGTGCTTTGATACGGTTGCCAACGACGGCGCTAGGCTTCGGGCTATTTGGACCGTTCGAGGAGCCGTCGGCGAGGCGTTGCAGAGAGGTTGGAAGTTGTGGTTTAGAGCACAGACGAACGGCGCGTCTTCTATTAGTGTCGTTGTGCTTTATACTGCCTTCGAAGTGAAGGACCGTCAGATCAACCTTCGCACTACTGACGTGTCTACGGAGCATCATGGTATTCGAGCGATGGCCCTTCTAGTTGAGTTGGATGTTGTGGACCAGGACCCCATTTCCTACGAACTGTTCCCGGGAAAGAAGCTGAACGTTATTCGTAATACGGGTCTCGCTTCTTGCAAGGTTTATGATGTGATCGGTTTTTATTTTGACGCAGCAGCTCTTAAGGGTACAAGCTGTGTGGAAATCAAATTTCGATGCCGTCCACGCCATTGACGTTTTTATGCACAGGTGTTCCTAACACGGGCAACAATATCCCCAAGTGCTTTGCTGGCGTCGACCGCTACAAGCGCGTGTTACGGTATAATGATTGGGAATGGGTGCGGGAAGATTTTGGCGTTCCGACGCGAGCCATTGCACTGGCAGCTCTCCAAGCCTTCCCCGAGTATGAGTCGTTGTGGCCTGTGTGGAAATCATTATTCGTCGTGTCGTTCAACTCACGGATTCGTACACAGGCGCTACCACATTGATGACGTCAACATGGTCTTCGCGAGCGGACTGGAGGACCTCGTGCAGGAGGTCGTCGATGGGCTGCGCCCGGGCCTGCAGTACCGTTTGGTGGACCTGTCAACGGGCCAAGAACACCAGATCGTGTACGACTTCCCGAGCGACCTGATCATTCAGATCAAGGACTCGACGAGCTGGCAGCAGCTGGCACTTATCTCGCGGCAGGTGCCCGTGCAACCGATGGTGCGTGACGCGGCGTTGCTGGCCGGAGGTCTCGACGTGCCGGACGGTCTTCGTGCCGATACGGAAAAGGAGCCGTGGGTACCTAGTTCGAGGATGCTGCAAGTACTTGTTACGGGTGGTTTTGTATTAAATGATGGCTACGTTAGTGTTCAAGGGACGCTCTTTAACAACGTCGGATTTGTTGTTTATCCGCTCAACGCACCGTTGGCCTCCACTGACTATCTGCTCCACAAGGCGATAGAACCGGAGATGAATGCTGATAATGTCGCGGCCGCACGCCGCAAACGCGACGCTTTAGCCGAATCCGTACGTATTTCCGCCGACTCGTTTCAGGAGGACGATGCTGCACGCGAAGCCTTCCGGACGGCCAACGGAAATCATTTAGTGTATCAACACAGTGCCTCTTCTGAGAGTAGGCGTGTACCTTGAATCAGCATCTCGATCGGTCGAATTGTGACAATTGAAACTGACCTGAAGATCAAAAGAGCGGAAATCATTTCGTGTACATTTCGTTTTCATTCTCGGACTGACTGGTAGAGATGGGGCTGGCTTAATGAACGTGAGCTCGAAGCTCCACGACTCCGCCGAGGCCTTCCGCGTCGGCGCGGTCATGGAATTGCTTCGAGGCGTCGGGGAGGACCGCAAGCTCGTCCCCGTGGGCGACGCGAGGCATCTCGCAGATTTCTTCGAATCGCTGGCCGCGGCGGAAAAGTCAGCTTTTTTTTCAACTCCACCAAAACCCCTGTAATTTTGGGAGCGTGTCTTAGGGACTCCTTGGACCCTCGATTCTAGACACGTCGCAGGGTTCTTGCTAGTGTCTTACAGGACGCTAGCTTTTTAGGCGAAGCGAACCCTGGTACCGGCCCATGTAGCGGCACGGCCCCGCGCACCACGCTCACCGGGAGGCGTGCTATCCGTCTTTGCGATCGCCGCGAGCCGTTCTTTTAACGAAAACCCCCGCCGAGCGCGGCGGAAGCGACCGGCGGCGGCGCGGGCGGCCGCGGAGCGGCCAAGAAACAAGAACGAACGCACTAAACTTAAGGGCCCCACCCACCGCCGACCGCCCCCGACTAGGACGCGCCCCCCTTCGTCGTCCGCGCGAGGTCCGCGGCCGCCGCCGCCGCGAGCGCCAGGGCGCCCGCCGCGACCGACAGCGCGCCCGGCACGCCGAGCTTCTTGATCGAGAGGAAGCAGCCCACGACGAGCATGTTCAGGGGTATCCCGAAGAGGTTCATGATGATCGCGCGCTGGCCCTCGGGCACGTACTTGGAGCGCAGCGTGCCGATCGTCGGGAAGTAGAGCCCGACGCACAGCTCGAAGGCGAAGAAGGCCGCGCAGAGGCTCGCCATCGCGTTCCGCTTCGCCGAGACCGCGGCGCCGGCCATGGCCGCGGCGGCGAGGCCCATGGTCCCCGCGGCCTTGCGCTCCGTGCGCACGCCGCGGGCCGCGAGCGCCTGGAACGTCGTCGAGCCCAGCAGGCAGCAGACCATGAAGCACGAGAAGACCGCGCCGAACGGCGTGGCCGCGCCCTGGCCGAAGACCTTCGCCACGCCCTTGGCGAGGGCCGGCGGCCACTGCAGCACGAAGATGTACATGGCGCCCTCGAAGAGCGCCTGCATCGCGCCGACGGTCAGGATCTTGCGGTCGCCGCGGACCGTCGCGACGGCGTCGCGCACGGAGGGGCCCTCGCCCGCGGCGCCCGCGTCGGCGACGTTCTCCTTCCAGAGGAGGCCCGCCGCGAGCGCGCCCGCCGCGAGGAAGCCCGCCGAGAGCTCGAAGGGCCCCGTCGGCCCGCGCATCGCCGCGGCGGCGGCGGCGAGCTGCCCGGCGAGGATGGCGACGAGCGCGTCGCCCGCGTAGGCGGCCCCGAAGACGCCGCCGAGCGCGTCCTGCTGCTTCGTCCGCGCCGCGTCGCCCACGAGCCACGCCTCCGGCGCCGAGAAGAGGAGCGACGTCCCGACGCCGCTCAGGACGCGGCCCGCGAAGAGCACCCAGAGCACCGGCGACTTCGTCGTCGCCGCGGCGCCGGCGTAGAGGGCCGCGTAGCAGAGCGTGCCCAGCTTGCGGCCGCGCGCGTCCGCCAGCCGCCCGACGTAGGGCCCGAAGAGCGCCGTCGAGCCGAAGCCGGCGAGGAAGAGCCGCGACACGAGCTCCAGCGAGGCGGGCTGGCCGTCGAAGACCTTGGACGCGTAGACCTCGTAGAAGTAGGGCCCCTGGAGCCAGTCGGCCATGCGCAGCAGCCAGAAGACCGGCAGGAAGCGCCGCCGGAGCTCGCGCGCGGCCGCGTCCGCCTGCCGGGGCTTGCCGTCGGCGGGCGCGCTCGTGGCGGCCTTGGCGACGACGGCCGTCGCGGCGAGGCCCCCGAACACGGCGTTGAAGAGCTTGTCCGGCGACGCCGCGATCGCCGTCGCCGCGGCCGAGAGCGGCGCCGCGCCGCCGCGCAGCGTGCCGACGCGCCGCCGCTGGCCCGGCGGCGCGCGGGCGCGCCGCGCCGGCGGCTGCAGCCCGGCGGCCGCCGAGGCGCAGCAGAGGAGGAGCAGCGCGGCCCGGGGCGGCTGCATGCTGCTTGCACAGCGATATGCAGTCTCCGCTTGCACTTAGAATATGTGGTGTGCTCGCACTTACTTACGAGTATGCTCTAAAAAAACTAAACCCGGCGAGCGAATGGTGTCCGGCGAGCGAATGGTGTCTGGGTTCTCGGGGGTAGGGTCGCTGTGAAACAACACCGGGCTTGTTGCCAAGTACATGCGCTCGGGGTCCGTACATAGGTTTAGTCCCTAGTCCCTAGCATAAGCTTCCCCCGTACTACTACTACCATGGTACCTGGGGTGGGCACAATAAGTGACTCTCTCTCTCGTCACGCGGGATTTCCTAGCGCGGGAAGCCGCAATCAGCGGACAAAGCCCGACACCTCACCGGAGATATATAATATACTAGTAAATAAAATCGCCCCCGCCAACAGCCCTCAGAACAGCGACTCGACGGCCTCCCGCTGCGCGCCCGACAGCTGCGCCGGCATCTTGATCTGGAACTTGACCACGAGGTCGCCGAACTCGGACGGGAAGTTGTGGTGCGGCATGCCCTCGCCCTTGAGCCGCTTCGTCTCGCCCGGCTTCGTGATTTTGGTCTGGGCCACGGTCACGGTCCGGCCGTCGAGGTGCTCGACGCCGCGCGAGAAGCCCAGCAGGGCCTCCTTGAGCGTGAGCACCATGTCCGCGTGGAGGTCGTCGCCGCTCCGCTTGAAGCGCGGGTGGGCCTTCTGCTTCAGCGTCATGACCACGTTGCCCGGGATCTGGCCCGGCCGCTGCTCGGACATGCGCGGGAAGCTCAGCTCCGCGCCCGTGCCCATGCCCCGCTCGACGTGCGCCTTGAGGATCGTCTCCTCGTTCTTGCACTTCTCCTTCGAGTGCACCTCCTCCTGCTGCTGCACGATCATGCCCGGCCGCATCTCGCGCTGGACCATGCGCACCTCGTTCGGGCAGCGGCCGCAGCCCGCGCACTTGCCGTCGCTCCGCCCGGCGCACTTGCGGCAGACGACGCGCCGCGTGATCGCCGCGTCCACGACGTTGCCCAGGTACATGTCCTCGAGGGACACGGCCAGCTCCACGCGCGCGTCGGGCCCGCGCTTGCCGCCGCCGCGCGGCCGCCCGCCGCCCCCCCCGAAGAGCATCGAGAACGGGTCCATGCCGCCGCCGCCCCGCCCCTCGTCCTCCTCGACGCCCTCCTTGACGCTCTCGAGGCCGCCCGTGTCGTACAGGATGCGCTTGTCCTCGTCGCCCAGGACCTCGTAGGCGAGCGTCACGCGGTTCATGAGCTTCGCGCAGTCCTCGGTGGTCGTCGTGCCGTCGGCCTTCGTGACCTCGACCTCCTTCTTGCACTTGTCGGGGTGGTACCGGAGCGACAGCTTCCGGTACGCCTTCTTGATCTCCTTCTGGTCGACCTCGTCGTCCAGCCCCAGGACCTCGTACAGGTCCAGGTCCTCGTCGCGCTCCTCCTTGCTCAGGAACGTCGCCGAGCACTTCTCGCCGTCCTGCACGCGCTTGCCCTTGAGCCGCGTGTCGGCGGCCGCCTCCATCTTCGTGGGCCGCAGCTTGTGCAGGCCCGCCTGGCCCCACCGGATGTAGATCGTGGACTCGTCCGCCGACCACTTGCACTGGCCCTGCTGGCAGTCCGGCGTCGGCGCCTCGAAGCGGCCGTCGGCGCCGAAGCGCACGTCGCGCCACGCGTTCCAGTGCCAGCTCGTCGCCTTGAGCCAGTCGAAGTTGTCGTGGATGCCGCTCGGCGCGCTCGGGCCGCGCGGCGCGCGGCGGCCGCCGCCGCCCATGCCGTGCATCTGCTCGAACATGCCCTGCGGGATCTCGAACTGGAACTGCGCCCGCGCGCTGGCCACGACGGCGAGGCCGCGCGCCGCCGCCGCCCGCAGGCCGGTCCGGCGCCGAGGCATTTTGGCTTTCGCGTAGGCGTGCGTCCGGCGGACAGCGCTATGCGGCAGGGTCTGCGATTTGGCTTTCGCCCAGGCGTGCGTGCCGCTAAGAGCTGAGTGCTGCGCGGCGAGTGCTGCGCGTGAGTGCTGCGCGGCAGAAGCCTGTGCAAGCTAGCGAGTAGATAGCCTATTTATGTAATTTTTTTATACGTGGAGCTCTCTCGGCGCGACTTGCTAGCCTATACACACTAGGAATACAGGCCTAGGCGGATGGCTTTTGAAAACAGACCTCTTCGACTGACCCCGAATAGTGAAGTTCAGAAATTAACGGCGGCTGCTACTGCGCGGCCGGCGGGTGGGGAAAACTTGAAAAGAAATAATGACCTCAATTACGCCGTCGCCGCCCGCGCGCGTAACTCCTCCCTCAACTCCGCGACCCGATCCGCGTGAACTCATCTACCTAAAAACTAAACCTAGCGTGAGACATACTAGCCTCCGGGGGGAGCGGGAGGGGTACGGGGAACCCTGCGACGTAACTAGCCTGAGCCGTGAGACATGCTATCATCAGAGTACGATACGTCTTACGAACAACAAAAAACACGGGCGCATCACATCAGGCGTCCTCGACGAGCCGCACCGCCCCGCCCCCGAGCTCGACGCCGTGCAGCTTCACGCCCAGGTCGCGCTCGAGCGCGTCGAGGACCCGGTCCTGGGCCGCGTCGCCCGCGACCGAGAGGACGTAGGCCGGCGTGGCCGGCGCGCGGCCCGCGCGGCCCGCGCGGTGCGCGTAGTGCGACGCCGACGAGGGCGCGCTCAGGTAGTTGACGACGTGCGTCACGCGCGGGCAGTCCAGGCCGCGCGCGGCGCCCTCGGTCGCGACGACGACCGCGGGCGCGGCGCCCTCGTTCAGGTGGCGCACGGCGGCCGCGCGCGCCGTCGAGTGCGCGTCGCCGACGAGCGCGCGCGCGTCGAGGCCCGCGGCCGCGAGCCGCGTCGCGACGGCCTCGGCGGCCGCCGCGTCCTCGACGAAGACGAGCGCCGCCTCGCAGGCCGGGGCCGCGGCCCGCAGCACGCGCCGCAGCGCGTCGAGCGGCGCCTTCGCGCGGAGGCGCCCGTGGCGCGCCTTGGCCGCGAGCGCCCCGGACGCGACGCCCGCGCGCCCCGCCGCCGTCGCGTCGACGCGCAGCGCCGCCCGGGCCCGCCTCGCGGCCTCCCCCTCGTCCCCGAGGAGCGCGGCGCCCGTCGCCGACGCGAAGACGACGCCGCACGACCGCGGGAGCGCCCCGAGCAGCGCCTCGACGTCCTCGCCGAACGGCGGGCGCAGCGCGTGGTCGCACTCGTCGACGACGCACCACCGGAGCTTGCCCAGCTTCAGGGGCCGGCTCCCCTCGAAGGCGAGCTCCGCGAGGCGGCCGGGCGTGCCCACGACCAGCGCCGGCTTCGCCTTCCGCAGCGCCTCGGCCTGCCGCTTCCGGTTCGCGCCGCCGACGACCGCAGTCGAGGACACGTCGGGGAAGTGCCGCCTCGCGACGCGGTCGATCTGGACCGCCAGCTCGCGGCCCGGCGCGACCACCAGCACCCCGCCCGGGCCGTCGGCGTCCGCGAGCGTTCGCAAGAGGTACGCGAGCGTCTTGCCGCTGCCCGTCGGCGCGGCCAGCAGGACGTCGCGCGGCGCCGCGCCGTCCGCCAGCGCCGCGCCCAGCGCGCTCTGCGCGGCCGTCGGCCGCTCGAAGCCGTCGGCGACGAGCCGCCGCGCGGCCGCCGCGCCGAGGAAGTCCGACCACGCCGCGCGCGACGGCGGCTCCGCCTCCGCGAAGGCCGGCGGCGCGTCGGCGAGCGTCTTCGCCGCGGCGCGCGTCCTGGCCGGCGCCGCGGGCTTTTTGGGCGCCGCCCCGCGGCGCTCCCCGCGCGGCGCCGGCGCCGGCGGCGCGGGCGCGGCCGCCGGCGGCCGCCGCAGCAGGAAGCCGCCGGCGGGCTCGACCTTCGCCTCCTTCTTCCAGCCGCCGAACGCCCCGGCCGGCGTCTCCTCCTTTTCCACGACCACCTCTTCGTCCCTCGGGGGTTCCTTGGCCCAGGCCGCGAACTTCGCCGCGAGCCGCGCCTCGCGCGCGTCGATGGACTCGTCCTCTGGGACCGACGACGGGACGTTGACGTTGCCGCGCCGCTGCGCCCGGCTCCGGCCCTTGGACTTGCCGCGCGGCGGCCGCGGCGGCGGGCGCGCGGAGCCGGAGAGCGCGGCCGCGGTGGCGACGACGCATAGCAGCGCACGCATGGTCCGTTCTCGTACGCGAGCGACGGCTAATACACCAGTGCTAGCTGAAGGCTGAAGCCCTTGTTTCCTGTTGTCCTGCAGGCTGCGCTCCCCGCCGGCAACAACGGGCAAACAGACTGCTGGCAAGTCCGATGCTCCTGCGATTAAAAGCTGGCCGAGAGCTCCGTGGTTGCTCACAAGCTACCCCCCGCTTTGCATCGCGTCGGTGAGCCGCATCGGTCGTAACTCCACCGCTGCTGAACACGCGGCGTTTTGGTGGTGCACCGGCGAGAGAGCACTCAACAAAAGGAGAGCAGCTTGCACCATGCCGAAGAAGTCGAAGAAGAAGGGCAAGCGCCCATCAACCAGCGGCGACGCCCCGGCCAAGCGCGGGAGCGCCGCGCCGCCGCCGCCGCCGCCCGCCGCCCCCGACGACGGCCCGGTCTTCGACGACGCGTTCGAGGACGAGTACATGGAGGAGGACGTGGTCGTCGGCGACGAGGGCGAGGGCGAGGAGCACGCGCGGCGCCTCATCGAGGCCGACATGGAGGCGGAGACCCTATCCAATACCCGGGTCCAGGACCCGCGGCGGAACGCAAAGGGCGGCGAGCTGGACTTCGACCCGCGCGCCTACCGCATGCTCCACCGCCTCGGGAGCGACTGGCCCTGCCTGTCCTTCGACTTCGTGCGCGACGCCGGCGGCGGCGGCCGGACGCGGTTCCCGCACGCGCTGCTCGCGGCGTGCGGCACGCAGGCCGTCGGCGACGCGAACCGGCTCACGCTGCTGAAGCTGGAGGGCCTGGGGCGCCTGGAGCAGGACTCCGACGAGGACGAGTCCGACGACGACGGCGACGACGACGACGACCGGCACGCGGACGCGACGGCCGACCACGTCGCCTTCGGGCACCCGGGCGGCGTCAACCGCGTGGCGGCCTGCGAGCGGGCGCCGGGGCTCGTGGCGACGTGGTCCGACCGCGGCGCCGTGCTGGTCTGGGACGCGCGGCCCGAGTGCGAGCGGCTCTGCGCGGCCGGCCCGCGGCCCGCGGGGGTCATACAGCGGGGCCCGCTCGCGGTCGCGCAGCGGCCCGCGGAGGGCTTCGGCCTGCAGTGGCGCGACGACGCCTGCCTCGCGTGCGGCGCGAACGACGGCAGCGTGTCCGCGCTGCGCCTGGACCCGAGCGGCGCGTGCGCCGTCGACGTCGAGTGGGCGCCGGCGCCGGGCGCCGTCGAGGACGTCGCCTGGTCGCCCACGGAGGCCACGGTCCTCATGACCTGCGGGAGCGCCGCGGGCGCGCTCCGCGTGCTCGACGCGCGGACGGCGTCCAGGGCCATGCTGACCCGCGCGGACGCGCACGGCGCCGCGGACGTCAACGCGCTGAGCTGGAACCGGAGCGTGGCCTACCTCGTCGCGACGGCGGGCGACGACGGCTGCGCGCGCGTCTGGGACCTCCGGCGCTTCGGCGCGGCCTGCGAGCCCGTCGGCCGCTTCGACTACCACGCCGGCTCGCACCTCGCCGCCGTCGAGTGGGACCCGCACGACGAGTCGTCGCTCTGCACCTGCGCGGGCGGCGCCGTCGAGGCCGTGAGCCTCTGGGACCTGAGCGTCGAGGACGACGGCCAGGACGCCGGCGCGCCGGACGTGCCGCCCCAGCTCCTCTTCGTCCACCAGGGCATGGACGACCCCAAGGAGGCCAAGTACCACCCGCAGATCCCCGGCCTCGTCATGACGACGGCCGCGGACGGCTTCAGCGTCTTCATGCCGAACATATAAGTACAACAAACTAATCTAATGGCCCCCGCCGCCGCTCCGCGGCGCGGCGAACGGGTTCCAGCCCCGCCGCGCGCCGAGGTGCGTCCCCGCGACGAAGCCCTCGCGCTCGCGGTCGCCCTCGGTGACCACGCGCGCGTTCGGCGCCGGCGCGGCGCCGAACCCGATGTTCTCCATGGCGTCGCGCGCCATCAGGTTCTTGTCCATGCGGCACGCGAGGTAGCGCTCGCTCAGCGCGCGGCACGCGACGTGCTCGTTGCCCTCGGCCTTCAGGCAGGCGAGGAACTCGTCCCTCAGCGGCGTGCAGGCCCGGTCGTGGTCGAGCGGGAACGAGCCGCGCTCGGGCGGCTGGCTCTGGCTGCGCGAGGCGCTGAAGTTCATTGCGCTGCTCTCTGTTGTATTACGTCGTTGATTGTCTGCAGCGATGGAATACGCGCGGAATAATTCGTGCTGCTGGCACTACCTCTCAAACGCTGTCGACGTAGGAGCGCCCTCCCTCCCGCTGCTTACGCAACCCAGCAGCCTACCGGCGCTAGCGGCATGTAAGGCACTAGGGATTGTCTTGCAAGCAGCAGTGCAGGCCTCAGTGCTGCGAGCTAGCTGATCTAGAACTCCGTTTGAGGGATAGGCGCCTTGCACGTCACGCCCAGGACAGCCTCCTGCAAAGCTGCAGCTGTGGTGAACCTGGAGTGGCCATAT
>Ga0209404_10002524_pt1 | contig 11267 bp, 14 predicted proteins | sample TroAtlMetagenome_2_FD_187447 | JGI IMG/M metagenome (GOLD analysis project Ga0209404, IMG submission 187447) | Marine eukaryotic phytoplankton communities from Atlantic Ocean - Tropical Atlantic ANT8 Metagenome (SPAdes) (version 2) | ecosystem: Environmental > Aquatic > Marine > Oceanic...
CCAAGTGTCTAGGACAGTAAAAGATTTTACCAACCTAACCTAAGGAACATTGTGAAGAAGGAAGAACTAGCCAAACTTGTTGACGAGTATGGCGATGCTATCATCACTTATCGTAGTGAAAACTCAAAGAAACTAAAGTATAACGTATGTACGTTAGATTTTAGCACCAAGTACATTCGAGACAAGAAAAATCGAGCGAAAGAGTCCGATCAGACCCTGCTACTATTTTGCTGGGATACGGACTCTTATCGCTTATTGAAACCCAATAATGTAACGAGTGTAGTACCTCTTGCATCTGTGTTGAAGAATGACGTATGATACAAATACATGAGCCTAGCCCAGTTTACGAACACGTAATCCACTATGACGAGGAGAAGCAAGTACAAGTGCGAGTCTCCGTAAATACCTTCAAGGAAGTAGAGTACCTACATATACGGAAGTATTACATGGATTTTGAAGAAGAATGGAAGCCTACTCCCGAAGGAATAGCTATGCCAATAAACTTCAGTAACTCCCGAGAACTATTTCGTGCATTGACAGAGATTCTTTCCCTTGCAGAGTCACGGGACATTATAGAGGAGAACTTCCAAGACCTTATAGATGATGTGTACAAACACGACAACGATGGACAACCCGATGAAGCACAGGAGTGGCATGACTTTGACCCCGATTGCTAAAAATAATTCTTGACTTTTGTTCCCTTTTCTAGTATAATATATTTATATGAGTGAGAATACCAATCCAAAATCCATAGCAAAACAATACTACGAGGGTGGTAACAGTCCTTTGACTGATCCCGAGTGGGATGCTTTGTATACAGGTTTAGAGGAGATCGGGTACACACCTGAGTCTGGTATTAAGCACTTGTATCAAATGTATTCGCTAAAGAAGACATTTAGTGAGGACGAGTTGGAAACTTGGCTTCGTGTAAAACATGAAGGACAAGTAGTGACTTGTTCCCCAAAACTAGACGGAGCTGCTGTCTCTATTGTATATAAAAATGGAGAGTTGTTTTCCGCACTAACACGAGGAAATGGAAAAATAGGTCTTGACATTCTTAATAAAATGCGATACCTTGTACCTCCCAAGATAAACTTCTTAACCAAAGAAGTACAGATTGATGGAGAGGTTGTTGCCCCCATATCCATACCCAATGCGAGAAACTACGCAGCGGGGTCGTTAAACCTAAAAGACATAGAGGAGTTCAAAACTAGAACTAACGAACTACGTTTTATCGCTTATGACATGAGGCCACATAGCTTCACAGACTCATGGGCAGGAATTCTCAGTGTGATTAGCGGTGGATTCGATATATCAACTGTACTATCTGTAGATGCTTCTTTGTATCCGCAAGATGGTAAAGTTTTCCGTATTGACAACTTAGACGAATGGAATGAAGAAGGGTTTACAGCACACCATCCAAGGGGTTCTCTTGCTTTCAAAGAACAGAAAGAAGGCGAGATAACCAAGCTGATAGATGTTGAGTGGCAAACAGGCAAGTCTGGAGTCGTTACACCAGTAGCAATTCTAGAGCCTGTGATGATCGGGGATGCTGTCGTACAGAGAGCTACCCTACACAACATGGCTCACATCGAGCAGTTAGGACTTGAAATCGGATGTCAGGTCGAGGTCATACGAAGTGGAGAAATCATCCCGCGTATTGTCCGACGAGTTGACTAAAAATAAATCTTGACATGGAACCTAAATTTTCGTATAATATATTTTCAATTTCAGAGGAATCTTTATGCAAGCGATAGTAGCACCTGAAGTTTGTCCCTCTTGTGGTAGTCCACTTGAGTGGAAAAACGATATGCTATATTGCATGGACACACTATGCTCTGCACAAGTCCAGAAACGGATAGAGCATTTTGCAAAGTCGCTAAAGATTAAGGGGCTTGGCCCCAAGAGCATTGAGAAGCTAGGCCTAGGCTCTTTTCAGTCTATCTACGATATGACTTACCTAGAGATTAGAGATGCTCTCTCCTCTGAAAGACTAGCAGTAAAACTACTGCAGGAAATAAAACATTCAAGACGAGCTACTTTGAATACCTTACTTCCAGCATTTAGTATTCCGTTGATCGGAAAGACAGCAGCAACCAAACTGTCCACCAAGCTAAAGAATCTTCTTGATCTTGACGAGGACAAATGTACAGTCGCAGGTCTTGGGCCGAAAGCAACAGAGAACTTACTTAACTGGTACAACTCGGAAGAGTATGCAGAACTGCAAAATCTCCCATTCAATTGGGAGTTTGAAAGCCCTAGAGTATCAAATGAAACGAAAGGAGCAGTATGTATTAGTGGTAAACTTTCGAGCTTTAAAACAAAAGCAGAGGCAACTAAAGCCTTATCCTACGCAGGATATCAGGTGAAAAGCTCGCTAACAAAGGATGTAATAATTCTAATAAACGAGTCAGGTATAGAATCTGCAAAAACAAAACAAGCCCAAGAAAGGGGCATAACAATTATAACAAATCTAATGGATTTGATAGGAGAATAAAACTATGGCTGCATTGCCTAAGTGGACAGACGAGCGTACCAACGAGCTCACAACTTTCGTTGGTGATGAATCCCCAGTATCTCAAGGTACTGTTGCAGAAGCAGCAGACCAGCTTGAGACTACTACAAGATCAGTTTCTAGCAAACTGAGAAAGATGGGCTACGAAGTAGAGCTTGCCTCTGCAAAGAGCAACAGAGCATTCTCTGAGTCTCAAGAAGCCACCCTCTCTGCTTTTGTTTCTGACAATAGCGGTGAGTACACCTATGCTCAGATTGCTGAGAACTTTGAAGGCGGAGCATTTAGTGCTAAGTCTATTCAAGGTAAGATTCTTTCAATGGAACTTACCGATCATGTTAAGCCAGCACCTAAAGTAGAAAATGTACGAACGTACTCTCCCGACGAGGAAACTACTTTCATCTCTATGGTCAATGATGGAGCTTTCGTTGAAGCGATTGCTGAAGCCCTTGATCGTAGCGTAAACAGCGTACGTGGTAAAGCTCTCAGCTTACTACGATCTGGCGACATTGACGCTATACCCCGTCAAGAACACACCAAAGGTTCTGCGAAGAGCGATCCTCTCGAAGAACTTGGAGATGTGTCTGATATGACAGTTGAAGCCATTGCAGAGCAAATCGGCAAAACTGCCAGAGGCGTAAAGACTATGCTTACACGCAGAGGTCTTACCGCATCTGATTATGACGGAGCCGCAAAAAAAGAAAAAGCTGCTTCCTAAATTATAGTGTTAATTTACAGCCGTGGTGAGGGGTCATCGCGGTTGTACTCTTTTCGGGGGAATCGTTGAATATAGCTAGTGCTTATCTAAAGCAAGTCTTAGACCTGCAAGACTTCGAGTCTTGGTCTAGCACTCGCAAGCATTATTTGCCTTCTGCATACCATCGTCTCTTCACCGAGATAGATAAACATTGCGAGAAGTTTCATCGACTCCCCACCTTTGAGGATCTCAAGTTCGAGATTCGTGACACATCTACCAAAGAGCTTCTCTTTGCGATAGATGCTGTCGAAGTAGAGGCTGATCCCTTCATGCTTCTACAATACCTTAAGAACGAGTATACTCAGAAAGAGATACTACAGTCCCTTGAGGATTACGTTGACAACTCCATATCCTTCGAGGATGCGGAAGAGTCAGTAAATCATCTGCATCAAATAGTTCTTGATATCGAAGAAAAAGTAGAACTGCAAGAACCACAAGAGAGTATGCAACGTATTCCCTTGTTTGAGCCAGATGAAGAACTTGGAAAGTACCTGCCCTTGGGTCTTAACACAGAGCACGACCATGAGATTACGTTCTCCCCCCGAGACCTAATCTTGGTTGGCGGAAGACGCGGGGCAGGGAAATCCATCACCTGTGCTAATATAGCTAACAACGTATACAATTCTGGTAAGTCTGCACTTTATTTCACTATTGAAATGGACAGTAGAGCAATACTTCAGCGGTGTTGTTCTATTTCTACTGGCGTGCCTTTCGCTCGACTGAGATCAAAGAATCTGAGTATTACAGAGTGGGAAGCAGTAGCCAGTTGGTGGGCTGGAAGATATACTGATAGTCAAGAGAGACTGGCAGAGTACCGAGAGCATCGGAACTTTGAGCAGTTTCATGATAAACTAAAAACTACCTGTGAGCTTCTCCCAACTCAACAGCTAGATGTTATCTACGACCCCAGCTTGACTATTTCTAAGATACGCTCTGAACTTGACAAGAAAGTGAAAAGCAAGATGGATGTTGGCGTGATTATCGTTGACTACATCAATCAAGTCAAGCGTTCCAGCATGCCCTCTCGTGGAGGACAGTACGACTGGACAGAACAGATCGAAGTTAGTAAGGCACTCAAAAGTATGGCACAAGAGTACGAAACCCCAGTATTCTCGCCATATCAAACTGACGCTAGCGGTGAAGCTCGATTCGCCAAGGGAATACTAGATGCTGCTGATGCGGCTTACAGTATGGAACCTTGGGGGCAGGAAGATGGTTGCATATCATTTAACTGTGTAAAGATGAGAGCAGCCGCTATGCGTTCTTTTACATCTACCATAGACTGGGAAAGCCTTAAGATTGGTCCTGATACAGCACTTACTCCGAAAGAAAGAGAGGACAATGACCAAAAAACTGGTGAAGACATAGACGACATCTAAAAATAGTTCTTGACATTTGTATCTATTTCTAGTATAATATATGTATTCTAAAAGTGGAGGTTTTATGATCGTGAGAGGAAGTATGAGATATTTACCTAATGGCAGAAAGAAGAAACCATTTCCTGCAAAACAAAACAGGGAGAGGGTACAATTCATGCAGTTGCATAGAAAAGAGTCTGTGTTGCATACCGAGAACGAATATCCTTCACATCCCATGACACCATATACACCCAAACCTAGGGATGACTGGAAAGTTCAGGCTTCTTCTGGGTATACTATAGCACCTGCGTATAACAAGGGTGCGTACCAAGTAATCACAGAAACTAACGTCAAGGATATCGGCAAGTAGTGTTGATGTGTTTTTTGTTAGTTGTGATTGTAAATGGAGAACCTGAGAATACGGCAGGAATGTATTTTCGTGACATAAACCGATGCAATTACTTCTCTGACAGAATCGAGCATGGTCTACATGATCGTCGCCACCGAGGCTCTCAGACAGAAGTATCAGCGTATTGCACACCAGTAATGGTGTCAGAAGGAACTAAATTTTGGGACTAGAAGAAGAAAAGAAAATACCGCCTCGCGGTGCCCCTGTGTTCAAAGGGTGGGAGAAGCAGTACCTACCTGATGAGGACGAAGAAGAAGAAGAGCAAGTTACTACAACATCAGAAGAAGATGAGAATCCTAGCTGGTGAATGTAGTAAATATACTCGAAGATAAAGGTATTCACTACCTACCAAAAGGTAGTGATTATCTTGTAAGCTGTTTGAACCCTGAACACGCTGATAGAAATCCCAGTATGCGAATAGATCAAATTACTGGGATTTTTAATTGCTTTTCTTGTGGGTACAAAGGCAACCTGTTCAACCATTTTGGAGAGCGGGCCAACCAACTACAGATGCGTAGAGAGATGTTCAAAAGAAAGATCATACAAAAACGTTCTGAAAGTGTTGGTTTGTCCTTTCCCCAAAATCGTTTACCATATGTAGGAAACTGGAGAAACATTCGTCCAGAAACTTACAGAAGGTTTGAAGCGTTCCAGCATCCTGACTCTGATTATGTAGGCCGTATAGTCTTTCCTATCAGGGACATAGCAGGACGTATAGTAGCGTTTCAAGGACGACACACGGGCGATGGAATGCCCAAATACAAGTTTACACCACCAGGTGCTAAACTTCCCTTCTTTCCAGTAGTAGAGTTTATAAGAGGCTCTGTGATTCTGGTAGAAGGAATCTTTGACATGATAAACCTTCATGACAAAGGATTAACAAATGCAGTTTGTTGTTTTGGCACTAACAACTACAATGAGACTAAACTTTCTATGCTACGAGTACAAGGGGCAGAGTTTGTGGACATCTTCTTTGATGGTGATGATGCAGGACAGCAGGCCGCAGAGAAATTGGCGAGTGAGTGCGAGAAAGTAGGTCTCGCTACTAGGAACATATCTTTGAAACATACTGATCCAGGTGAGCTCACTCAAACTTCAGTAGATAAGCTAAGGAAAAAATTATATGAAGTTAGCGGCTAAAGTTGCCTTAATAGAAACTAAACCCAGTAGGACAGACTATAAGAAAGAGTTTGGAGGAGCTTTCGAGTTCGACCAATACCAACTCTGCTCTGACCCTACAATCAAGAAAGTATTAAAACGAGACTGCGACATATCCATCAGTCTAGATCTTTATGAGTGGATCATATTGGTTGGAAGTGAGTCTTTGAAATTCTTTACACAAATAAATTCAGTTACAGAATATTCTGGCAAGAGAGTACAAAAAAAGTTCCTGCCAGTAATAAACCCTGCGATGCTAGCTTTCAAACCAGAAGCTCGTAAGACGTGGGACGACTCAAAGAAAAGCATAATCAACTTTATTAAAGGAGATTGGGAGGAGGTAGTAATAGATGAATCAATCGCATTCGGAATCGAAGACACGGAAGAGTGTAATAAGTTCTTGCAAGACGCACTTGACCACAAAGGGACTTTCATTTCCTTGGACTCTGAAACAACTGGGCTCTACCCTCGTGATGGTCATATGCTCGGCATATCTCTTTGTTATGACGGCCACAGAGCAGCGTATATCTCTACAGATTGTTTTGATGAACGATCTGAAGAACTTCTTCAAACGTTGTTTCGGAAGAAGCGAGTAGTATTTCATAACGCAAAGTTTGACATGGCTTTCTTTCAGTACCATTTCAACTTTGAGTTCGAAAGAATAGAAGACACCATGTTGCTCCATTATCTCATAGACGAGAATCCCGGAGGGCATGGTCTTAAACCACTATCTATCAAGTTCACTCCATATGGCGACTATGAGAAGCCAATGTATGACTGGATGGATAACTATCGTAAGGAGAACGGCATACTCAAAAATGACTTCCAATGGGGGTCTATTCCATTTGACGTAATGAAAACTTACGCAGCGATGGACGCTTTATGTACTTACCTTCTTTACGAGAAATTTAAGAAAATTAAAGAGAACCCTAAACTCAAGTGGGTATACGACAATATACTCATTCCTGCTACTCGGTTTCTAATCGATGCACAGGATAATGGTGTTCCCTTTGACAAAATGAGATTGTACAAAGCACAGGAGCTTATGCAAGATGATATAGATAATGCTATCTCTCAGCTGTACAAGAACCCTATAATAAACAAGTGGGAAGATTACAATGGAAAAGATTTTAACCCTAATTCTACTGTTCAGCTTCGTTCCCTTCTTTTTGATTACTTGGACTTGCAACCTACTGGAAAGAAAACTGGAACGGGTGCGCACTCTACGGATGCAGAAGTACTCGGAGAGCTTGGATCCCAGTCGGAAATTCCACGACTTATCCTTGACATACGTCAACGATCCAAAATTAAAAATACTTATCTGGACAAAATCATACCGCAGTTGGATAGAGATAGCCGACTCCGTACATCGTTCAACATTCATGGCACTACTAGCGGCCGCCTCAGTTCTAGTGGTAAGCTTAATATGCAGCAACTTCCTAGGGATAACCCTGCCGTAAAGGGCTGTATCAAAGCTGCCGAAGGGCACAAGATTGTAGCAATGGACTTAACTACGGCAGAGGTTTATGTTGCCGCAGTTCTAGCAGAAGACAAGGCACTCATGGATGTGTTTCGCTCTGGCGGAAACTTCCATAGTAGTATTGCGAAGACAGTATTTAGGCTACCTGGTGACGTGGATGATGTCGCAGAACACTTTGCCACAGAAAGACAGGCGGCTAAAGCTGTTACTTTTGGCATCATGTATGGTGCAGGGCCGAAGAAGATTAGTGAGCAAGTTACTAAAGACTCAGGTACATACTTCAGTCCGTCACAAGCAAAAGAAGTGATAGACGATTACTTTCAGTCTTTCCACAAGCTTAAGTCGTGGATTGACACTAACCACAGATTCATCGAACAAAATGGATTTGTATACAGTTTCTTTGGAAGAAAGAGGAGATTACCAAATGTCAAATCAACAGACGCGGGCATCAAGAGTCATAGCATTAGGTCTGGTCTTAACTTTTTGGTGCAGTCTGCTGCTTCTGATATTAACCTTCTAGGAGCTATAGATATGCACGATGAGATACGGGCAAGCAACATGAAAGCTCGTATATTTGCACTTGTTCATGACTCGATTCTCGCAGAAGTGCCAGAAGACGAGATAGAAGTGTACTCGGAAAAACTTAAGCATTGTATACAGAAAGACAGGGGTATCAAGATCCCAGGTGCTCCAGTTGGGTGCGACTTCGAGATCGGAGACGACTACTCAATGGGCAAATTCGAGAAGCAGTATGGCATACTCTGATAAGGTAATGGATCATTACCAAAACCCTCGAAATGTGGGTAAAATGGATCCCAAAGATCCAAACGTGGGCACAGGTATGGTGGGTGCACCTGCCTGTGGTGACGTTATGCAACTACAGATAGAAGTAGTTGACAACATAATAAAAGACGCAAAGTTTAAGACCTACGGATGTGGGTCTGCTATTGCTTCTTCCTCTCTTTTGACGGAGTGGGTAAAGGGAAGAGATCTTAATTCTGCACAAAATATAAAAAACGTAGAAATAGCAGAAGAACTCGCTTTGCCCCCTGTCAAAATTCATTGTAGTGTTCTTGCAGAGGACGCTATTAAATCAGCAATCCAAGACTACAAGGACAAGAATGATACCGCAAATGATACAGTACTCAGTTAGTTGGGAGCAGGACGGAAAGACCCATGAGCAAGAAGTGGTTACTCCGATAAATAATTATGACTTCTGCAATCTAGTGGAACAGCAAGGTGGTAAAAATATACGAATAATACAATGGAAAGGAGAAGTAGTTGATAGTTACTTACAGGGACGTTCAAGACGTAACCTTCCCAGTGTTCAAACTACCAAACGACAACTGGACTTATTCTGACGGATTACTATTTTTAGACGATTTACTTCTTGACGACAAGAATATGCCAGGGGAAACACTTGGAATACGGAGAATACAGTCCCCTTTCGAGAACTTGTTTCCACTAAGAAATGCCTTGATTAGCCACATTGGTATAATCAAACAAACAGGAAAAAACTTTATTGACTCAAAAGGCGACCCCTTTATCTACGACAAAACCTTCATGTGCAAACTTAAATACTATAAGATTCGCAAGGTTGATAGAAAGGGTGTCGCCTGTCTTTTATGGGTAAAAGGAGTTTCTTTTCCTTTCACAATCCCAAGACCCCCAGAAGACGGCAGGACTTGGGCGGGTATATTGCATAGAAACGATATACCTTGGTTATTATACGAGTATTCTGAAGAAAAACTTAAAGACACTCGAAGGAAAATATAGAGGATTATGGGTAAACGCAGTAAGACCTTAAACGGATCTGGCCTAGAGCTAGCCGAAATAGAACCTTTAACACGTAATCAATTGATCGCTTTCGAATCTAGTCAGAACCTAGTTCTACATGGGTGTGCAGGCACAGGAAAGACTTTTATCTCTTCCTATCTTGCATTTGACGACATGACAAAGAATATGTATGAAAAACTTGTAATCATACGAAGTGCAGTTCCTACTCGGGACATTGGCTTCTTGCCAGGCACAGAAAAAGAAAAAAGTTCAGTGTATGAAGAACCCTACTATGATATAGCCATAGATTTATTTGAAAGGGGTGATGCATATCAGATACTTAAGACCAAAAGATTAGTGCATTTTATGACTACTTCATATATACGAGGTATCACACTGAGAGATGCGGTCATACTTATAGATGAGTGTCAAAACATGACATTTCATGAACTAGACTCTATCATAACAAGGGTCGGGGAAAACTGTAGAGTAATATTCTGCGGAGACTTCAAACAGTCGGATCTAAAACAGAACGGCATGGGGGAGTTTCTGGATATTCTGCATTCTATGAATAGATTTGATTTTATAGAGTTCGGAGTAGAAGACATTGTACGAAGCGGTTTTGTAAAGGATTACATAATAGCGAGAGAGTATAAACAGAACTTATGAAGGCTGTAATCAGCAATCGGATATATCTAGAAGTAACGGATGCGTATAAGGAGGTTCTCAGTAAAGAACTGACTTATACTATTCCGTCTTTCAGTAAGAATGATCCGCCTATAGTTATAAAGAATATGGCACGTATTCAGAGTAACTTAGTGAGTATACCGATTGGAAGAACGGATTTGATCCCGAATGACTACGAAATAGTCGATAAGCGTGTCAACTTACCAGTAGAATTTCCCGAGTTTAAGTTTGAATTACGACCAAGCCAGCAGAAGGTTTATGATGAAGTCGAAGATAACTGCATAATAAACGCTTGGGTCAGTTGGGGAAAGACTTTTACAGGTCTTGCAATAGCTGGTAAGCTAGGACAGAAAACACTCATAATTGTGCACACAGTACCACTAAGAAATCAGTGGGCAGCGGAGGTAGAAAAAGTATATGGAATTACCCCAGGAATTATTGGAAGCGGTAGGTTTGATATTAGCAGTCCTGTGGTTATTGGGAACACTCAAAGTCTTTACCGTCGCATTCAAGATATACGTCGAGAATTCGGAACAGTCATCTTGGATGAGATGCATCATGTCTCGTCTCCAACGTTTTCGAAAGTAGTAGACACAAACTATGCAAGATATAAGATAGGTTTATCAGGCACAATAGAAAGAAAAGACGGCAAGCACGTAGTATTTCGTGATTACTTTGGACAAAAAGTCCATAAACCCCCAAAAGAAAACTATATGACTCCGAGTATTCTCGTATATCGCTCGGAAGTACGATTTATGGATGGAAGTAACATTCCTTGGGCGAATAAAGTAACACAGCTAGCCTACAACGAGGAATATTTGCATAGCGTTGCACTTTTAGCCGCATTTTATGCCGAAAAAGGCCATAAGGTGTTGGTAGTAAGTGATCGAGTGCACTTTTTACAGACATGCGCCGAACTGGCAGGTGAAAAAGCTGTATGTGTTACGGGGGAAGTCCCCCATGAGGACAGAAAAACACTCATGTCTAAAATATCGGACGGAAAAGCTAATATTTTATGCGGAACGCAGGCTATTTTCTCAGAAGGCATCTCATTAGACGACCTAAGCTGCTTAATTTTAGGAACACCAGTAAATAATGAACCTCTGCTTACACAGTTGATAGGTAGAGTG
>Ga0209404_10002525_pt1 | contig 11267 bp, 6 predicted proteins | sample TroAtlMetagenome_2_FD_187447 | JGI IMG/M metagenome (GOLD analysis project Ga0209404, IMG submission 187447) | Marine eukaryotic phytoplankton communities from Atlantic Ocean - Tropical Atlantic ANT8 Metagenome (SPAdes) (version 2) | ecosystem: Environmental > Aquatic > Marine > Oceanic | place...
GGTAAATATATTTATTTCACAGAGAACACCGTGCCAGGAAGTCGTTTCGACTATAACCGCGATCCATTAGGTGGCATATTCGCCATTACCCGATTCGACCGTGAAAATGGTGATGAAAGCCGTTACATCAGTGGCACTGGCGGTGCGGTGGTACCCACTCCTTCACCCGATGGTAAATACGTCGCGTTTGTGCGCCGCGTAAAAGAAAAGACAGCTTTATTTTTAAAAGATATTAAAACCGGTGTTGAAACCCCGCTTACCACAGAACTTGAACGCGACATGCAAGAAGGCTTTGGCTCTGAGGGCTACTTCGCCTACTTTGACTGGATGCCCGATTCCTCGGCCATTGTGTATTGGACGGGCGGTACTTTTCATAGCATCAATATTAACGATAAAACTATTTCAGATATTAACATTAGTGTAGAAGCTACCCTTCACTATGCTGATGCGCTGCGTTTTGATGTAGATGTTGCACCGGATGAATTTGATGTAAACATGATTCGCTGGTCGCAAATGTCGCCTGATGGCAAAACCCTCTTGTTTCAAGCATTGGGCAAACTTTACGTAAAAGACATTAAATCTGGCAAGATGAAACGCCTGACAAAGCAAAATGAACATGGTGAATATTACCCGCGTTTTTCTAACGACGGCAAAGCTATTGTTTACACCACATGGAATGATGATGAGCTAGGCTCAGTACGCATTGTTTCTGCCCGTGGCGGTAAAGGTAAAATCATCACTCAGCAACCTGGGCATTATATAGAACCATCGTTCTCAAGTGATCGAGAAAAAGTAGTGTACCGCAAGTTTACCGGCGGCTATTTGCTAGACCCTAAATACTCGGTGGACCCTGGTATTTATGTAGCAGACCTTGATAGAAAAACCGAAAAGAAAGTATCTGATGGGGGCATTAACCCACACTTTGCTGGTGACAATTCACGTGTATTTTTCACCGAATCTGTAGGCGGCACGCCGTATCGAGAGACACAACTTTCAAGCGTCAACCTACAAGGAAACGATAAGCGAACGCACTTATATGGCGCTGATGATGTAAGTGAGTACAAACTTTCGCATGATAAAAAATGGGTAGCATTCGTTTATCAGTTTAAAACCTTCGTGACCCCATTTGTTGAAAACGGCAAGAAAGTAACCATTGGCCCTAAAATGACATCACTGCCAGTTACTCAGCTTTCATCTAAAGCCGGAGAGTACTTAACATGGTCGCCGGATAACACGACGGTAAGCTGGTTTAATGGCCCAACCTTCTACAGTCGCTCGCTTAAAGAAGCCTTTGCGTTTGTAGATGGTTCGCCAGAAACATTGCCTGACCCTGTGGCTGACGGTATTAATTTATCGTTCACTACAGAAGCAGATAAACCTCGTGGTTATAAAGCCTTAATAGGCGGAAAAATCGTGACTATGCGCGATGCCGACAACACCCAAGAAGTCATTGAAGATGGCGTTATTATTATTAAAGATAACCGCATTGAAGCTGTGGGTAAGCGCGGTGATATTGCTATTCCTGAAGGTGCTATGCAAATAGACGCCAGTGGCAAAACCATTATTCCAGGATTAGTTGATACCCATGCTCATGGCGCGCAAGGCAGAAACGAGATTATTCCAGATAAAAACTGGAGCCAATACTCGAATGTTGCCTTTGGAGTGACCACCATTCACGACCCATCAAATGATACCACTGAGATTTTTGCGGCCTCTGAGCTTCAACGTAAAGGCGACATAGTTGCACCACGTATATACTCTACCGGTACTATTTTGTACGGCGCAGAAGGCCTAGGCTATAAAGCCATTATCAATAATTACGAAGATGCGTACTTTCACGTAGAGCGCTTGAAAGAAAGTGGCGCGATTTCGGTTAAAAGCTACAACCAGCCACGTCGTGACCAACGCCAACAAGTGTTATGGGCGTCGAAAAATCAAGACATGATGGTAGTGCCAGAAGGCGGCGGTAAGCTTCAACAAAACCTGACCATGTTAGTAGATGGCCATACCGGGTTAGAACACAGCTTACCTATTGAGCGCGGTTATAGCGATGTCACCCAGCTATGGAAAGCCACCGAGTTCGGTTACACACCTACATTTGTAGTTTCTTACGGCGGTATGATGGGTGAAGAGTATTGGTACGACCGTACTGAAGTATGGAAAAACCCACGCTTACTCCGCTACACACCAGCCACTATGTTACATGGCCGCTCGATAAGACGCCCGACCGCGCCCGATAACCAGTACAACCACCAAAACGTTGCCAGCTACGCCAAAGAGCTTCGAGATAATGGGGTCAGTGTACATATTGGTGCTCATGGCCAACGTGAAGGCTTAGCCGCGCACTGGGAGCTGTGGATAATGCAACAAGGCGGTTTCACCGCGTGGGAAGCATTACGCGGCGGGACTATCGATGGCGCAAAACACCTAGGTATGGGTAAAGACATCGGCAGTATTGAAAAAGGTAAACTGGCCGACTTAGTCGTTATTGACGGCGACGTATTAGCAGACCTACGCCGCAGCGAATATGTGGAATTCACCGTACTTAACGGCCGCGTATACGAAGCCGCCACCATGAACGAAGTGGGCAGTAAAACCAAGCGCTCCCCTTTCTTCTTCGAAGAAAACAACGCCACCTTTATGCCAAGAGCCACCGCTGAAGCGATTGACGCTAAAGCCCATCACTTCCACTGGAAACACTAATTACCGAATAAAGTATTAGCATTTATCAAGCCGGCGTAAATCGCCGGCTTTTTTATGCCTAACGATTTCCCCGACTTCCCACATAAATTAGCTTTCGGAACTACCTCCCTCACGCCAACTCACTCCAACTACCAATTTAGTTCAGAGGGTGGAAAGCACCATGACAGACCTTCCACCGCATGGATGCGGTGGCAGAGCCCCCATGGATGGGTTTATTGGGAGCTAGGGTTGCATTAGAAGTGTGGGGCACACAATAAGTAAGCCCTCCCCCTTCTAAAAAGTCTCCGATGACCGATGATGAGTATGGCTGGTGGGGCGATAGACTTACTCTCCCCAAAGTCAGCCACGGATTTAGCTCAGAGGGTAGGAAGCACCATGATAGACCTTCCACCGCATGGATGCGGTGGCAGAACGCCATGGCAGGGCTTATTGGGAGCTAGGGTTGCATTAAAAGTGCGGGGCACACAATAAGCAGGCCCTCCACCTTCTAAAAAGTCTCCGATGGCCGATGATGAGTATGGCTGGTGGGGCGATAGACTTACTCTCCCCAAGCCAGCCATGGATTTAGCTCAGAGGGTAGGAAGCACCATGATAGACCTTCCACCGCATGGATGCGGTGGCAGAGCCCCCATGGATGGGTTTACGGCGAGTCTATCATGGTGCTTTTGCCCTTTGAGCGAAAAGCGTCTTCAACGGTTGCGTCCATATTGTTCGTGAGACGACACCCAATCAGATGAGCTAATGGCTGACGCTAACGAGATTTCCCCCGCTAAGGCCACCGCTGCAACAATTTCGGCAAATTTATACACCTTGTTTTTGCCATAGCAATCGATGAGCTCTAAACACTCGCGCTGAGTGCCCATTCCGGTGCCACCACCATAGGTGGCTACGATTAACGAAGGAATGGTAATAGACACATACAAGTCGCCATCATCGGTAAGCTCTGAATACATAATAGCTGCCGATGATTCCGCTACGTTTGCCACATCTTGCCCCGTGGCAATGAACATGGCAGTAATGCCATTCGGCGAATGTAAACCCGTATTGTTCACACCTGATAGGAATGACCCAACACCCGCTACCCTGCCGTGATAATCAATTTGCTTAGGCTCTACACGCATAATTTGCAGTAAATGCTCACGCTTTATCGTGGCCTCCGCGGTTACTCGTTTACCACGCGTACGCATAATATTTATTTGTGAGGCTTTCTTATCGGTGGCAAAGTTAGATTCTAAGTAGAAGTTCTCTATCCCTTCATAATTATCTAAAATCCACCCGCACGCAGCGAAAGTAGCTCGCCCCACCATGTTCTGCCCAGCCGCATCGCCGGTTAAATAATTAAAACGTAAAAAGGCAAATTTGTTTGATAGAAAGTGGTCGATATAAGTGAGTTTGGCAATGCTGGAAGTTGATTCAGCCTCTTCTCGAATTTTGCTGATGTTTTGGTTTACCCAAGTCACAAAATCCCTTGCGCCACGGGCATCGCTAAATATAAAAACAGGGGCACGCTGCATAGCATCATCAACAACGGTGGCCTTTACTCCACCGCTCATATTGAGTAGCTTCATACCACGATTATATGACGCCACTAAGGTGCCTTCTGTTGTAGCCAGTGGCACAACAAATTCACCTTTCGCATGTTCACCATCAATTACCAATGGCCCTGCAATACCAATGGGCACTTGAGCTACCCCAATGAAATGCTCAATATTGCCTTTTAATTTATCTGGGTCTATCGAGTATTTACCCACGTGATTGAGTTTGCCATCAGTGAAACTTTCAAAATACGACTGGCGCTTTTTGATAATGTCATCGCCATAATCGTCGTGGTCGTCACGGGGTATATGCAACTTGCGATTCGCTGGTGAGGTCACATTATCTTCTACTTCGAACTTAAGCTTTCCAAAAGGCGACGCTGAAAAACAGATGCCTATTTTGCGCTTTTCAGGACTTACTTCTTCATTGAGTTCTAGGTGTACCGTGATGACTTGCCGTAATGAAAACGGCATACCACCGGTGTCATTCAGTGCATCGACACTAATGTCACTGTCGTTGCTGCTTTGAATAGAGATTTTATGGCTTGGAACTTTCTCACCATCAAATGAAATCCATTTAAGCTCTTTTAATGTGGCATCTTTTAAACGGTTTTTAAGTGCGAAGGAAACGCCGTTGTCAGTTTTGGTTAGGCTTCCGTGAGTGTATAGCTGCTTGAGTAAAATACTTGGTACAAACATGTGAGTTCCTATTCCGTTTTGGTTAAGCCACTGCGTGAATTAAGTACACTACTTTTTATAGTACAACCTTTGTACAGTATCACTAACCTTTTGCATTTCCATCAATTTTTAACCACATTTAAATTTGAGCCATTTCATTAAAAATTCATCAAGTTTTGCGCCAACACCCTATGAATAAAGGGCGGCGAATGCCCTGACTTCTTTTTATTCGATATTCCGAGCCCGCCTCTTCTAACGTTAACAGCGTCAAGGCTTTTCCCAAGACCACTTGTCGGTATTCAGGTTTTCGCTGCTTAAAAAGTGTCGATTACTGATTAAGCGCTATGTCCACAGGGAAATGGCAACTGAATACCATTTTTTTAATTTCATGGGATGAACTGTTATGAGAAAAGGACTATTCCGTCATCAGGCAATGCAGCCTACTTCGTCATTTCAAGGTGAATTGCTGATGACGCCTCGACCGTCCCATATGGGAATAACCGCGATACTACTTTTATGGATAGTGTGTTTGGGGGTATACCTCACTACGGGTAGTTATGCCCGAAAAGCCACAGTTGAAGGTTGGTTAGAGCCCTCTCATGGCGTACTAAGGTTGTACGCCGACTCCCGTAAAGGCCGCATTTCCCAAGTGTATGTCAGCGAGGGGCAAAAAGTTTTGAAAGGCGAACCATTACTATCGATTGAATACGGGGTTCAGCAGCCACAAGGTGAAACCGTAGAGCTAAAACTGCAACAAGAGCTTCTAGCTAAAAAGCAGCGAATAACCGACTCTTTGACGCGTACCATTACTATTCATAAAAACAGCCACGTGCAGCTAGTAAAGCAACTTGAGCACGCACAAACAGACGCCGATTCAATACGCCATATTTTAGCGATTTCTCATCAACAGTGGCAGTTAGCGCACAATCATTTTACCTCACTTGAAGTGCTGCGCGATGCCGGCCATGTAAGTAACGCAGATTTCGATAGTTATAAATTGGAGCTTTTGAGTAGCCAGCAACAATGGAAACAAGCTGAGCGGAACAACCTAAAAAGCGAAGCTGAAGTAAGCCGACTGACATATGAAATTGCCGGCTTACCCGAGATACAAGCCAATGAGCGCACTGCACACGAAAACCAACTGAGTGATATCAACCAACAGTTACTAACGTTAAATCGCGATCGGCAGCGCATTCTATATGCAACGCAAAATGGTGTGGTTTCAAGTCTGCAAGCAAGTACTGGATTAATGGTCGATCAGAACAGGCCGCTACTTAGCTTACTTCCAGAGAATTCACCAATAGAAGCACGATTGTTGGTGCCCGTGCGCGCCGCCGGATTTATTGCTAGCGGGCAACAACTCGCGATTCGTTACGATGCCTTTCCCTATCAGAAATTTGGTTTGCAAGAGGGGCAGATAACGAGCATTTCTGAAACTATTTTACTGCCTGGTGAATGGGCGAACGCGCCTTTAACCGTAAGCGAACCCGCCTATTTGGTTACCGCTAGAGTAAGCAGCGACGCCATTATTGCCTATGGAAATCCGGTAATGCTTAAGGCTGGAATGACATTTTCAGCAGACGTTGCGCTTAGCCAGCGTAGCTTACTGGAATGGATCTTAGAGCCGCTTCTAAGCGTCACTAAAAGGTTGTGATTATGAATATTACTCACGGTTTTGCTTCACCTGTACTCAGCGCTTTATCACCTAAAAACAAAGTACCAGTTGTGCTTCAAACTGAAGCCGCTGAATGTGGCTTAGCCTGTGTCAGCATGGTGGCACAATATTATGGTGACAAACGGGATATGACCCACCTTCGCCAGCGCATTAGCGTTTCACTTCGTGGTATTACACTTAAAGATATTATGGATATCGCGCAGCAAATGGCATTTCAATGTCGTGCGCTAAAAATTGAGCCACAGGATTTATCTCAACTAACCCTGCCAGCAATACTACATTGGGACATGCGTCATTTCGTTGTTTTGACTAACGTAGGGCGTGAACGATTTACCATACACGATCCGAGTATTGGCAAACGCACCTTCACCTTCGACGAGGCAAGTAAACATCTAACAGGAATAGCGTTAGAAATTACGCCTAAAGACAATTTTTCGCCGCCTCCGGTAAAGCCTTTACTAAAACTAAGAGACTTTTTTACCCGCACCATAGGGTTCAAACGTAACTTAGCGACCTTGCTTGCGCTGTCTGCCTTGCTGCAACTTTTTGCATTGGCATCTCCCTATTACGTACAAACCGTTGTTGATGATGTGTTGTTGCAAGGAAACCAAGCGCTGCTAACCGCACTTGCCATTGGGTTTACTTTCTTACTACTGATAAGCATCTTCACCAGAGTGTTGCGACGCTTTCTGATCCTTGCTGTATCAAGCCGACTTCAACTTCAAATGTCCGCCTCGGTCTTTCAACATTTGCTTTCGCTACCGCTGGATTTTTTTGCTAAAAGGCACGTGGGCGATGTGGTGTCTCGTTTTGGCTCCCTCGCGCATATTCGTGAGTTTCTCACCACTGGACTTGTCACAGCCTTGCTCGACGGTGTCATGGCTATTATTACCCTTGTCGTGATGGCACTTTACTCTGTAAAACTCACGCTATGTGTGGTGCTAGTAGTGGCGATATATCTACTTTTCCGCATTGCATTAATACCTATCACTAAGCGGCTCACAACAGAAAAAATTGCGTTAGGCGCCACCGAGCAAAGCCACTTTATGGAAAGCGTTCGAGGCATGTTGCCTATTCGTGTATACCGCCAAGAATCGCAGCGCCATAGCCAGTGGCAAAACAAGTTAGTCGCCACTTTAAATAAAGATATTAGTTTAGGAAAACTCAATATTGGCAGCGACGCGGTAAACCAAGTGTTATTTGGTCTTGAGAACATCGCTGTAATCTTTATAGCGGCCTCTTTGGTGATGGATAATATGCTGACCGTAGGAATGATGCTTGCCTTCATTGCTTACAAAACCAAATTTACTGCTGCGGTAGACGGGCTAGTGTCTAAATTTATCGAATTACGAATGCTGGCCGTTCACTTTTCTCGCCTGAGCGATATTGTACTAACAGAGCCTGCTGAAACCACCTTGTTGTCACAACAACCTAGCGCTTATTCAAACGCAACCCCAGTACCTGCAGCCGCCACTTCTAATGCTATTGCCTCTAGTACTCCTGCTATTCATTTAAAAGCTCACAATCTTAGTTATCGGTATGGGGAGGGGTGTAACTGTATTTTTGAAAACCTTAATTTATCGGTTAAAGCAGGGGAAATCATTGCCATCGTTGGAGCAAGCGGAAGTGGAAAAAGCACCTTACTTAAATGTCTGATGGGGCTATATGCTCCCTCTGAGGGAACGGTTAGTCACAATATGATTTCATCATCAAATCACGCGCCAACCATCGCTTCTGTGCTGCAAGAAGACATGTGCTTATCCGGCTCTATGGCTGAAAACATCAGTTGTTTTGATGAAATACCTAATCAAGAAAAGATCGTCCGGGCCGCCCAGTTAGCCTGTATCCATGACGAAATTTGTGCCATGCCTATGCAATATCACTCGTTAGTCGGTGATATGGGAAGCAGCTTAAGTGGTGGTCAGAAGCAACGGCTTTTATTAGCTAGAGCACTCTACCGCTCTCCCGATATTCTTTTTCTTGATGAAGCAAGCAGCCATTTAGATATTCAAAATGAGCACATCATCAATACTCATCTAAAGGCACTGAATATTACCCGCATTATGGTTGCCCATCGGCCTCAAACAATTGCCCTTGCGGATACTGTCTATCAGTTAGTAGACGGCACTCTGCAGCGATACCCAGCTTCTGAAATAGTAGAAGAAAATGATAATACCCCACTAGGAGATTCATAATGATAACCCCCGAAGTTAGAGAATCTACACCCTTACTCACCGATATTGAGCGTCAACAAATCGTTGAGCATGTAGAGAACTTAAATAGTACTGCCCTTCCTATCGACACCTTGTCTAAACGCGAGCTTCAGGTTGCGCGAAAGATCATGGAAGGGCTATCGAATAAAGCGATAGCGACAGAGCTATTTATTAGCGAGCGAACGGTTAAGTTCCACTGTGCCAATATTTACAAAAAATTAAAAATAAGCAGCCGCACCGCGCTTATCGCGAGTTGCTTTCGATCGATTTACCACCCCTTAAGGTTGGCTTAACCGCTAGCTTTTTAAATCACACTAAAACGCTTTTATAAGGAGCGAAAAATGCAACATAACACGCAAAACCATACACACAAAAATACACAAAAACATGTACAAACTGCTACTGAATTTCACCTTGCAACCCAAGAACTACTGCAAGTGACTGGCGGCAAGTCTGGCGTATCAACAGGTGCAGATAAAGCGCCAATCCGTCTTATTAAACCACCTGTCTATATCACCCTAGCGATTGGTGAGGACGGCGGACAATTACCCGATTTATTGTCATAGCAGATTAAGGAGGTTAAGCAGTCCTCCTTTTACCATTTAGAAAGGATATTTCAATGCAGATTGCATTAATAGGGAGCGAGAATGACCCACAAATTCTTCATGTGGCTGAAGCCTTAATAGCCGATAAAAACGAGCCCTGTATTATCAACACCAACTACTTTGGTAAGCACTGGCAGCTCAGTTACGATCCGGATTATAATGATGGTCTTTTGCATTTTAACCAGCCTACGCGCAACGGGCTTTTTCGAATTCCGCTATCAGACATCACATCTGCCTATTGGCACCAATATATTCCTCCCTCGGTGAGCGCCTCTGACAATGTGTCTTCGCAATGGTTAGATCAAGAATATGCCAGCACCTTGTTATGTTGGTTTTTATTCAGTGAAACTAAGTGGGTTAATGGTATTGACGCCATTCGCGCTCATCACTGCAAACCCATTCAGCTGCGAATGGCAAAAAAGCTAGGGGCTAAGGTGCCATATACCTATATAGGCAACGCTAGTGATGTTGCTCTACAGTTTTGTGCGAATATAGACGAGGTGGTTTACAAGCCCGTGAAAGGCGGCGAAACAGCGAAATTCATGCAACAGGGCTATGATACTCGCGGTTTAGTACAGGCTTTGTTAAAAGAGCGCCCTGTGACGTTTCAAGCATTTATTGAAGGGACAAACATTCGCAGTTACGTACTGGGTGATGAAGTCGTCAGTGTACAAATAGACTCTCACGATCTCGATTTCAGGGACGATATAAACGCACGCCCTTTGCTGACCCCCCTTCCTAAACCAATGCAGGATTTATCACGAAAGATATGTTCCGGCTTAGGAATGCATTGGTGTGCTATTGATTGGCGTAAAAATACCAAGGGTGAATATTACTTTTTGGAAGCTAACCCTTGCCCTTTCTTCTTGTTTGTTGAAAACGAGACTGGCGTTGATATTACTGGGCGTTTAGTGAAATTATTAACCACATAAAAAAAGAGCGCATTTAAATAAATGCGCTCTTTTGTGTATTACTCGTCCAGGGCTTTATAGAATAAAGCGAGACAGATCTTCGTTTTCTACTAGCGACTCTAAGTGGCTGTTTACGTAGTCTTCGTCAATCACAAAAGACTCACCGCTTTTTTCAGACGCATCAAATGAAATATCTTCCATTAAACGCTCAAGCACTGTGTGTAAACGGCGCGCGCCGATATTCTCAGTACGCTCATTCACTCGCCATGCTGCTTCAGCAATACGCTGAATGCCCGATTCCACGAAATCGATGTTCACACCCTCAGTAAGCATTAGCGCTTTGTACTGTGCGGTAAGCGATGCGTTAGGCTCGGTAAGAATACGCTTGAAATCACCCACTTCTAATGCTGACAACTCAACGCGAATTGGCAAACGGCCTTGAAGCTCAGGAATAAGGTCTGACGGCTTACTCATTTGGAAAGCACCAGAGGCGATAAACAAAATATGGTCTGTTTTTACCATACCGTGTTTAGTCGATACCGTTGAACCTTCTACCAAGGGTAGCAAGTCACGCTGCACACCTTCACGCGATACATCGCCTGACGTATTGCCTTCACGCTTACAGATTTTGTCAATTTCATCCACGAACACAATGCCGTGTTGCTCAACCGACTCAATCGCTTTTTCTTTTAAGTCTTCTTGATTCACCAAACGTGCGGCTTCTTCTTCCACCAGCATTTTCAGTGCATCTTTAATTTTTAGCTTCTTCTTTTTCTTTTGCGAACCTGACAAGTTTTGAAACATGCCTTGAAGCTGATTAGTCATTTCTTCCATTCCAGGAGGCGCCATAATTTCTACGCCTACTTGTGGAAGTGCCACATCAATTTCAATTTCTTTGTCGTCTAAATCGCCTTGGCGAAGCTTTTTACGGAACGCTTGGCGTGTGC
>Ga0209404_10002526_pt1 | contig 11263 bp, 19 predicted proteins | sample TroAtlMetagenome_2_FD_187447 | JGI IMG/M metagenome (GOLD analysis project Ga0209404, IMG submission 187447) | Marine eukaryotic phytoplankton communities from Atlantic Ocean - Tropical Atlantic ANT8 Metagenome (SPAdes) (version 2) | ecosystem: Environmental > Aquatic > Marine > Oceanic...
ATAAGGGATGGATCACATGCCCGTAAATTAGTGGAACGTGCTAGATTTAGTGCTGCTAACTTCAAGAAGGATACTCTTCCAACTAAGAAATGGGTGGAAGGCGATGGCAAGTAAACGTAAACGAATCGTGTTTACATTTGGTAGGTTTAATCCACCAACTACAGGACATCTGAAACTTATAGAGGCAGTAGCTAAAGAAGCAGGTAGTTCTGATGATTATGTTATTGTTCCTACCAGATCATTCAAACCTGATAAGAACCCATTGAAAATTGATATTAAACTTGCATGGATGAAGGAGATGTTTCCTAAACATGCAAAGAATATTATAACTTCTAAAGATCTTAATGTCATTATTAAAGTGATGCAGTCTTTTCAGGGATTAGTAAGTGAAGGTAAGTACACTGATGTCTGTATGGTTGTTGGATCTGATAGAGTTGAGGAATTTACTACTTTGTTAAATAAGTATAATAGAGATAAGAATGATCCTGATAAGTCTCCAGTGGAGTATGGTTTTAGAACTATAGAGGTTAAGTCAGCAGGAGATCGCGATCCTGATAATGATGATGATGTTTCTGGTATGTCTGCTAGTAAAATGAGATCATATTCAAAAGCTGGTAAGTGGGGTAAGTTTCAAGATGCTCTTGAAGGACTATTAGATGCAGAAAGAGCAGCAGAACTTATGCGAGATGTTAGAAAAGGCCAAGGTCTATGAAGAATTTTAAAAAATTACGTGAGCAAGCAATAAGACAACAGTTCCGCAAGACTGATGTGCTGAAGGAAGGTGATTCTGTTATGTCTTCTCGTACAGGACAAAAGGGAACAATACATAGGACTGGACCTAACTATGTCATCTGTGTTACAGAAGGTGGTGACATGTTCCGCGAATGGGTTAAGGACGTAAGAGCTATAAATACTTTGAGATAAGATTCTTTGAGACGATTATGAAATCCCCAGACCCAGTTAACACAGTATATAATAATGATCAGTTTTCCGATGAGTTAAAGGAAGCTTATGATCGTTGGATGGGTGGTGACACTTTCCAAAATACAAATCTGAAAGATGTACATGAGGTTTCTGCTGATTCACTAGAGGCAGGTGTACTTGATCTTAAGGAAGCACCTTTCGATGGAATGGATCCTCAGTCACATGGTGCTGAGATAGAGAATGTAGCAGTCAGAAAGAAAGATACAAAGAAAGTTAATCCAGTTGGATCTAAAGAGACTGCACCATCAGTTGCAAAAGAAGAAGTTGAAAGCAAACTCTGGGATGAGATTGCAGAGAAGTTGACTCAACTTGGAGCACTCAATGATACTGAGTATAAAGTAATTGGTGAGAAGAAAGACGCGGTAAGAGAAGGATATAAGAATAAGAAGATTGCTAAAATTTTAGCAAAGAAAAAATGAAATCCTTTAACGATTTTCTAGCAGAAGGTAAGAAGGCAAAGGCCAAAAAGAAGAGAGAACCTACCATAGAGGTAATGCCTACTGTCAATGATGGACAAAAAGGAATGGTTAGTAAACCAGACAACTCCTAAATAGGGCCAGTTGTTAATATTACTATGGCATTTTTACTCCCACTCGCAAAGAGTGTTATACTTAAGCAATTAAGTAAACCAGAGGTTAAATTATTTGTGGTTGAATTGCTTGAAGCATGGGCAAAGCAGACTGATAACAAGGTTGACGACGTAATGGCCGTTCAACTAAGGAAAGCTTTGAATTTATAAATAAAACTTAGAACTATACTCGATCAGGTTAAAAAAGATGGCTGTTTTTGGAACTACGGATGCTGCGGCATTCTCGAATACTGTCGCTGTCACCCAAAACGACGCAACAGTAACAAAGAACGCTGCCGACACTGTAGTTGGTGGTGATGTACTTGAAATTGATGGTGTTAATTACATCGTTAAGACTATAACAAGTACAACAAGTATTGAATTACACAAAGTATATGCAGGAGCTACTAATAATACTCTTGCTGCTGCTAAGGTAATTAAGCGTACACCTCCAAAGGCCGTCGCTGAATTCGTTATACTGGGTGGTGACAGTAACAGTTACGACCTTGTGTTTGCTGACGCAACAGAAGGTTCTCTTGCTGAGAACAAATCACGCGGTATAAACGGACCTGGTTGGTGGCAGTATCGTTCCTATACAGATCATGCTGGTAGTACACGTCACAAGGCAGAATGTCTAGCAGCAGTCACAGTTGCATCTAGTGTATCTGGTGACCTTGCTGATGATACAATTGCAGCTGATGTTGCATCTTCTGTAACTATAACTGGTCAACCTGCTAACTCTGCTTCTAGTTCTGGTGGTGGTACATTTGCAGTTACTACAAGTACAACTGGTACACCTGGAACTCTCACATATCAGTGGCAGCGTCAAACTGCATCTGGTAAGCGTTGGGTTAACCTTGCTGCTAACACAGATACAGGTATTACTTACTCTGACTTCACAACAGCAACACTTACGTATGCATCACTTGGTGGTGATACCTTAGATGGTCAAAACTATAGAGTTAAGATCAACTCTGCTGGTGGAACAGAAGAAGTAATTACTAACGGAGCAGCAACATTAACATTCTCATCATAATGTAAATGAACATTTGTGAACTGGACCATGAAAATTGGTTATTCTTTGCTATTCAAAATTATAACAATCCATCGTCAGTAACTTACTCTGATTTTGAAGAGGACTTAAAGCGATTTAAGTACCTCAAGCGGCTTCTGAGAAGGTATGAAACGACTGGAGAGTTGAAAACTCATCTGATCTTAAATCATATTATAGTTCTTTATAATGTATTTGGTGATGCAGCAACACCATTGCTGTTTTATAAGGTCGAAGCAACATATTGGTCTGTTATTAAGGCATTTATGCTCTTTCTAAATAGATTACCCACTTCATTAAACGAGGATGTTAACGAGGAATGTCTAAAGAATCTAAATCTAATATAGAAGAAGAGATTAACTCTGCTGGCGATGGAAGTGGACTGGCATTACCTCCAGCATTTGTTGTTGTCAAACCAAGATCCCATCGAACTTATAAAAGTAATAATAGTAAGGTAGATGGCCGTACCAAAGGTGCAAAATCACTAATGTCTCGTATCCAAAAAAGAAAAATGAAAGAACAAGTAGAAGAAAAACCTGTTGTTGAGGCAATCGCCACAGATACTGAGCGAGCCCAAAAGCAAATTGCTCAAGGCAAGAAACTCAAGAGACAGAAGGAGCTTCAGAAGAAGCGTAAGGAAGCAAAATCCAAGATGCAGGACAAGACTAAGGAAATGGATGTCCTTATGAAGGCTCGTCTTTCTGATTTTAAAAAGAAAGCAGGTAGTCAGACAAAGAAATTACAAAGAACTAAAGATCATGTAGAACCAGTAGGTGATACTATTGCTGAGGGACAAGATGTAGTTAAGGTAGCACTTGACGTTGCAACATCTGAACTCAATCCATCAGGTGAAGGTTCATTTGCAAAGATTCAATTTAGTGATGGTACATCACAGAATTTAGATAACTTCTCTGCTAAGAGAATTGCTGCTACATATGCACAACTAGATGATACACATAAGCAACAGTTCCAGTATATGCTGAACAAAGATGCTGCTACTTATCAAAGTGCTTTGGATTTTGCTGTAAGACAAAATTAGAGAAATGTCTGAGAGTATTAACGCTGCAATTCTAGAACGACTGGAAAAGGTCGTTAGTACTCTTCAAGAGAACTCTTCCAAAATGGGGGAGTTACTTGCTGTTCATAACGAGAAGCTTGACAAGCAGGATAGAATAGATGCTGTACTGTTTGAGAAGGTTGATAGTGTACACCGTGAAGTTAACCGTAGGTCACAGGAGATAAAGAACGGATGTGAAAGAGATATTAGAAAAGTCGATGACCGTCTTCAGGTCATGGAGAAGAAAATGTGGACTATTTTTGGTGCTCTTTCTGTTATATCTTTCCTCGTTTCGCCAGTCGGACAGAAAATCATTAGACCAGTATTTGAACCGTCACAAGGACAGTTGACAAATCCTTTACCAAGACCTATTATAGAAAGAACTCAGATTATGTGACTTGTCTTACCTTGATGTAAAATTTATTAATATGGTAGGCCCTCGTCTGTCTCTCTTCACTAAGAAGAAGGCAGACCTTTTTAATTTTAGGTGTCCTTACTGTGGAGATTCACAGAAAAAGAAGAATAAAGCTCGTGGATATTTGTTCAAGGTCAAGAATGATTTTGTTTATAAGTGTCACAATTGTGGTGTAGGCAGAACATTTACAAACTTTCTTAAGGATCAAGATACATTCCTTCATGATCAATATGTCATGGAGAAATTCAAAGATGGTAGGACTGGCAAGGGTACTACTGTACCCAATCCTAAGTTTAATTTTAAGGCACCAGTTTTCCGTAAAAATGATATCAATTTAGAGAAGATTTCTGATCTAAATACATCACATCCAGCACGAGAGTATCTTGAAAAACGAGGTATCAAAGACTTAGATTATTTCTACTATTGTCCTAAGTTTAAGGCTTGGACTAATGAGCAGAAAAAAACCTTTGATACACTACGACAAGATAGTGCTCGTATTATAATCCCCTTCAAGGATAAAGATGGTAAACTCTTCGGGTATCAAGGTAGATCGTTAGCCCCTACGGCCAAGATGAGATACATTACGATAATGCTTGATGAAGATAAACCCAAAATCTTTGGACAGGATAGAATAGATTATGAAAAAGAAGTTTACATTGTTGAAGGACCGTTTGACAGTACCTTCATTGATAATTCCGTTGCGATGGCTGGGTCCGATGTTGATCCTCGGACGTTTGGTTGGAGCAATTATATTTGGATTTATGATAACGAACCACGTAACAGAGAAATCGTCAACAGAATCTCCAAGTCAGTTGACAGAGGAGATAAGGTCGTAATATGGCCTAAGAATATACAGCAAAAGGACATAAATGACATGCACCTTGCTGGACATGATGTGCAAAAGGTGGTAGAATCTAATGTATATCACAAACTAGAAGCAAACCTAAAATTAAACGATTGGAAACGAGTATGAGCAACGGTAAAAACATCACAGTCCATAAGAGAAATGGATCTATAGAGGGATTGAATCTTGAGAAGGTTCATAATATGGTAGCGGATGCTTGCGAAGGTCTGGGAAGCGGTGTGAGTGCCTCTCAGGTCGAAATGAATTCAGGTCTACAGTTCTTTGATGGTATAGAGACAAAAGATATACAAGAAATTCTTGTAAGATCTGCTAGTGATCTAATTGATTTAGATCATCCTAATTACCAATTCGTTGCTGCTAGATTATTACTATTTGGTCTTAGGAAACAAGTATTTGGATCAGAATGGTTGACTGAAGGATATCCAAGTGTTCATAGTCATGCAAAAGTATGTGCAGATAAGGGCATATATGACAAGGAGATCTTGGGTAAATATAATGAGGAGGAGTGGGAAAAGATTAACTCATGGGTTGATCATGAACGTGACTTCTTATTCACATATGCTGGCCTACGTCAGGTAGTAGATAAGTATCTTGTACAGGATAGGAGCAGTGGAGAGGTCTATGAGACACCACAGTTCATGTACATTATGATTGCTGCTACTCTCTTCCAAAATTATTCACTAGAAACTCGTCTCGATTATGTCAGAAGATACTACGACGCAATCTCAAAACACAGAATCAACATCCCAACACCAATCATGGCAGGGGTGCGAACTCCCCTTCGACAATTTGCATCCTGTGTTCTCGTTGATGTTGATGACACGATTGACAGCATTTTCAGCAGTGACATGGCTATTGGTTACTACGTTGCACAAAGGGCGGGAATCGGTATTAACGCAGGGAGAATCCGTGGCATCAACGCTAAAATCAGAGGCGGTGAAGTTCAACACACGGGTGTCGTCCCGTTTCTCAAGAAATTTGAGGCGACTGTCAGATGTTGCACTCAAAATGGCATCAGAGGTGGATCAGCAACTGTCCACTTCCCAATCTGGCATCAAGAAATAGAAGACATTCTTGTCCTTAAGAACAACAAAGGTACTGAGGACAATAGAGTCAGGAAACTTGACTATAGTATACAAATATCGAAATTATTTTATGAACGATTCATCTCTAATGAGGATGTTAGCTTATTCTCTCCTCACGACGTGCCTGGTCTGTATGATAGCTTTGGCACCCCTGCCTTTGATGACCTATATGTTAAATATGAACAAGATAATTCAATCCCACGAACATCCATTGGAGGCCAAGAATTAATACTTGATCTATTGAAAGAGAGAGCAGAGACAGGTCGTATTTACATCATGAATATTGACCATTGCAATGAGCATTCATCATTCAAAGACAAGGTTAACATGAGTAACCTATGTCAGGAGATCACACTACCTACAGATCCTATTAATCACATTGATGATAGTGCAGGTGAGATAGCATTATGTATCCTATCTGCTGTTAACGTAGGTAAGATAAGAGGTCTTGATGATTTAGAGGAGTTATGTGACCTTGCTGTACGTGGATTAGAGGAGTTAATTGATTACCAACAGTATCCAGTTGATGCAGCAAGACGTAGTACTTTAGCAAGGAGGTCTCTTGGAGTCGGCTACATAGGATTAGCACATTACTTGGCAAAGAATGGAGTTAAGTACGAAGACCCAGAAGCATGGAAACTTGTCCACGACTTATCTGAAAGTTTCCAGTACCACTTGCTTAAGTCAAGTAACGAAATCGCAAAAGAAAAAGGGCAGTGCGAATATTTTAATCGCACCAAGTATGCAGAAGGTATCTTCCCAATCGACACTTACAAGTCAGACGTTGATGAAATCGTCCCAAACAATTTGAATTATGATTGGGATAGTCTTAGGTTATCAATTCAAGAGCATGGACTCAGGCACAGCACTCTGTCCGCACAAATGCCTTCGGAGAGCAGTTCCGTTGTGTCAAATGCAACAAACGGAATCGAACCACCTAGAGCACACATGTCCACTAAAAAGTCCAAGAAGGGGCCTCTTAAGCAGATAGTACCTCAGTATGGAACGCTTAAGAATAACTATACGCTTCTGTGGGATATGTCTGGGAATACTGGTTATATTAATGTGGTTGCAGTTATGCAGAAATTCTTTGACCAAGCGATTAGTGGAAACTGGAGTTATAATCCAGAGCATTACGAGAATTCTGAAGTTCCTGTCTCTGTAATGGCCAACGATTTATTAACCACATACAAATATGGTTGGAAGACATCTTATTATCAAAATACATATGATTCTAAGACTGATTTTGAGGAACCATCTCATCCAATAGGATGGCATGATGAACAGGATCCTAAAGAAGCGATCCATGAGTTAATCGACGAAATTTTTGAAACCCAGGAGGAGTCTTGTGACAGCTGTGCAATCTAATATCAAAGGCATGACAGTATTTAATACTGCTGATGTTGATACATCCAAAGGACAGATGTTCTTTGGTCCTCCGTTAGGAGTCCAACGATACGATAAGTTTAAGTATCCTATATTTGATAAGTTGACACAGACACAGTTAGGATTCTTCTGGAGACCAGAAGAAGTTTCTTTGCAGAAGGATAGGGCAGATTATCCACAGTTAAATGACGCACAGAAACATATCTTTACAAGCAACCTTAAGTACCAGATCCTATTGGACTCTGTACAAGGCCGTGGTCCTGGTATGGCATTCGCACCTTACTGTTCTTTACCTGAGTTAGAAGGATGTATGAGTATATGGCAGACTATGGAGATGATTCATAGCAGATCATATACTCACATCATTAAGAATGTATATCCTGACCCCTCTGAGGTCTTTGATACTATACTAGATGATGAGAAGATCATTGCTCGTGCTGAGTCAGTGACTAAAGCATACGATGACTTCATTAACTATGCACAGGAGTGGGGTAATAGTAATCAGTGGAGAAAAGATTCACAAGGATCTCCATCTGTAGAATGGACACGTAAGGAATTGAAACGATCACTTTATAGAGCAGTAGCAAATGTCAACATTCTGGAAGGTATTCGTTTTTATGTTAGTTTTGCATGTAGCTTTGCCTTTGGTGAGCTTAAGTTACTTGAAGGTTCGGCAAAGATTATCTCCCTCATTGCGAGAGACGAGTCCCAACATCTTGTTATCACCCAGAATATACTAAACAAGTGGAGGGAAGGTGATGATCCTGATATGATAGACATTGTAAAGGAAGAAGAAGAGAATGTTTATGAGATGTTTAAGAAATGTGTTGACGAGGAGAAAGAATGGGCAGAGTATTTGTTTAAGGATGGTTCTATCATTGGTTTAAATGATGTCTTACTACAAAGATATGTTGAATGGACTGCTAATCGTCGTCTTAAGGCCATTGGATTGAAACCTATATTTGATACACCATTAGCAAACAATCCATTACCTTGGACTGCACACTGGTTATCTTCTAAAGGTATGCAGGTTGCACCACAAGAGACAGAGGTTGAATCTTATGTTGTTGGTAGTATTAAGCAGGACGTTAAGAAGGATACTTTTTCAGGATTTAAATTATGAGAAAGAAAACAGGTGATAGGAAACGTTCTAGTAAGAAACCTGACTGGGATGATTCTAATTGGAGAGAAGAATACAAAGCATACACTAGTAGCAAGAAAGAACTAGAGTTGCTTGAGAATGGACCTAAGAGTTTATCTCAGTCATGGATAATGGGTGCATTACATAACAAATGGATGAAGATGAAAGGATATAAGTATCCTGAACCACCAGATGTATCTTCTTCATTGAAAGAATTTTTTGCAAAAACAAAAGATCAAGGCATTTAATAAATAGGAGATATGAAATGAAAATTATGACATGGAAACCACCACAGAGACCATTGTGGTTGAAACAGATTATGAAAATCCCTGGTACTACCAAGGTACAGCTTTCACTTCTGCTGATATTGGCGAGTTCTTCGGTTACGTCTACTGCATTACTAATCTCCAGTCTGGGAAAAAATACATCGGACGTAAATACTTTACCAGTCGTAGAAAGCCTCGAAGTGGCAAAAGTAAACGGAGAGTTACGAGTGAGAGTGACTGGAAAAAGTACTACGGAAGTTCTGACGAACTTAAGTCCGATGTTAAAAGACTGGGCAAAGAGAAATTCAAAAGAGAAATCTTAAGTCTTCGTTATACGAAAGGCAAAGTAAATTTTGAAGAGACTAGACAATTGTTCCTCAATAATGTTTTAACAGAATCATTAGAAGATGGAACACCAGCATATTATAATAGTAATATCTTAGGACGTTACTATAGGAAAGATTATTTTCAAGAACAATGATCGTAGTACAATGTCGTTCATGTGGAAAGGAGTTACATGGACATCCGACCAAGACCAAATGTTGTGGATGTGAAAACATGACCACAATAACTGGGGAAAATGTTTCGGCCTTAGACCTGTCCAAGGTTGAAATGTTAAATGTTGTAAACAAACATAAGAAATCCAACATATTGACCCCAGAGGATCTAAAATATCAGGAGGCTCGCCGTCAACGTAAAGTCCGTAAATTAAACTTCGAGGAACGATGATCAATCTAGATGAAAAATTCCATAATTATCTGGAGAAAGGTGGAAAGACCTTTAGAATTGATGGTATTAATGAACCTCTTACTGGGTATGGTTTCCATTGTGATGGAAACGACATCAAAGGATATTGGGTCAACACAACAAATTATAAATTGTACTATAATCTAAACGAACAGTTCCTAAAGATGGAACCTTTAAACGAAACAAGTGACTAACAATGAAAATTTTTATTGACAGTGCAGATACGGAAGCAATTAAATCTTGTTATAAGACAGGAATTATTGATGGTCTCACTACTAATCCATCTCTTATTCGTAAGAGTGGTAAGAAACATGAGGATGTTTACCAAGAATTAAAGGATATAGGTCTCACTGATATCAGTATGGAGGTCATAGGTAGTAAGGAAAATATGATCTCTGAAGGAAAGAGGCTATATAAGAAGTTCGGCAAGGTTGCCACCATCAAAGTACCTTGTACTGTAGATGGACTTAGAGCATGTGTGGATCTTTCTGAGAATAATATAAGAGTTAATGTAACTCTCATATTCTCTCAATCACAGGCCATACTTGCAGCAAAGGCAGGAGCAACTTATGTGTCACCATTTGTAGGAAGAGTGGATGACAATTCTTTTGGTGGTCTATGTCTTGTTAAAGATATAGCTAACGTGTATCAGAGACATGATATAGAGACGAATGTTTTAGCAGCATCACTTAGAAATGTAAGAGATGTAGGTAGAGCATTTGAGTATGGAGCAGATATTGTTACCATGCCACCAAATGTATTCGACGGAATGTACAAGCACATTTTAACCGATAAAGGTTTGGATTTGTTTGACAAAGATTATGCTGCATCCATAGAACAATAAAAACATGCAAAACTTCACCGTATACTCTAAAGATGGTTGTCCTTATTGCAAACAGATAATAGATGTATTAGGTCTTTCGGAACTAAATCATGTTGAGTATAAACTCGATCAGGATTTTACTAAAGAAGCATTCTATGGCCAGTTTGGTGAGGGAGCAACGTTCCCTCAAGTAGTATTGAATGGAGAAAATCTTGGCGGTTGTCAAGAATCCATAAGATATATGCAAAAGAAAAATATATGTTGTAACGTATAATGAAAGAAATATCTGAAGCAGAATTGGAGGCGAACTTTGAAGACTACGTAGAACGTTGCGAAGAAGGTGAAGTTTTTATCATCAAGTGTCTTGATGGTAGGCAAGTGGCGATGGTTCCAGCAGATGAATATGCTGATGTGTTACCAAAGACACTTGACAAAGACGATGATTCGTGCGATGATGTGTGGGATTAGTTCTCTGCAATAATTAAATTTGATGTAAATTATGCTAGATGTGATAAGTTCGATCCTACAAAAGGAACTCTATATGGGTTACATTTTTGGGATCATGATTTTAGGTGGGTTCATCAGACAGTACCATGTACTTGATGATGTTTACTCATTAGCGAAAAGATATGTTAAAGATAATCGTGTGATGATTATCATTACCTCTATCTTCGGTGGAATATTACCTATACCTGGTCGTGTTGCATTGTCTGCACCACTACTAGACGCGATAGCACCAGAGGATAAGCGAAAGAGAAGTGAGTTTGGTGTGATAGACTACTTATCTACACATCATTACTATTGGTGGTCACCATTAGAGAAGACAATTGCTCTTCCTATGGCAGCACTGGGTATAACCTATGGACAGATGCTAG
>Ga0209404_10002533_pt1 | contig 11243 bp, 8 predicted proteins | sample TroAtlMetagenome_2_FD_187447 | JGI IMG/M metagenome (GOLD analysis project Ga0209404, IMG submission 187447) | Marine eukaryotic phytoplankton communities from Atlantic Ocean - Tropical Atlantic ANT8 Metagenome (SPAdes) (version 2) | ecosystem: Environmental > Aquatic > Marine > Oceanic | place...
TAAAAGAGAACACTGAAGGTGGGTCTTTCACCGCTGACTACGGTAGCTATTTTGAAGGTGACGGCGACCAAATTACCATTACAGGTAACAAAGGTTTTGCGTTAGGTGATGATGGTTTTTTAAGTATTTCAGCAGAATATTCAGACAGCGAAGCCACCTTTCGCGGCGAGCAATACTGTGAATCTTGGTTCTGTGTGGATGAACAATCAGAACAATACATTGCAGATGCCGCCGCAATGGCTAGCTCAGTGCATGATTCAGATGTAGTTCAGCCTTGGGGACAGCCAGATACTAGTGGTACTCGTATCTTTTTCAATGCTGGCTATGCATTAACGGCTGAAATGGAGCTTTACGCGTTTGGTAACTACTCTGAAAGTGAAGGTAGCGGTAACTTCTATTATCGTTACCCAGGTAACGGCACTATAGAAGATATTCGGCTAGAAGATGGTTCTATATGGAGCCCTACTGAGTTTTTCCCTGGTGGCTTTACGCCGCGATTTTCAGGCGATGTGACCGACTACTCTTTTGTTGGTGGTATTAAAGGAATGTCTGGCGACTTAGGCTATGACATAAGTGGTCGTTACGGGTATAACGATATTTCATACACCCTTGCCAACACAATTAACCCCTCTATGGGTAATGAGTCACCTACCTCATTTAAGCCCGGTGACCTAACTAACGAAGAAACGCAAATTCAGGCCGATTTCACTTACGATTTTAACGAATATATTTTGGCCTTCGGGGCAAGCTATCTTGACGAGTCTTATGAAATTTCAGAAGGCGGAGTAGATTCTTACTTTGCAGGGCCTTACGCAACCTCTGATCCTTGGGGCTTCTGTGACGGAGATGCAGCTAGTGCAGCTGGTTTAGCCGTCATTGGTACCGGTTCAACGCTAAATTGTGCTGACAGTGATGATGCGGTTTATACCGTGGTGGGTGTAGGCTCAAATGGTTTCCCTGGTTATTCACCTGACTACTCAGGTACGTATAGCCGTGACTCTTATGCGGTATATACTGATATTTCTGGTGACATTACCGACGAATTGTTCGCACAAGCCGCTATACGTTATGAAGACTATTCAGACTTTGGTTCTGAGGTGGTTTATAAGGTTGCGGGTATTTACCAAATTAATGACGAAATTGCAGTAAGAAGTTCATACGGTACGGGCTTTAGAGCACCGACGCCAGGTCAACAAGGTACAACAAACGTATCTACTCGTTTACCTGATGGTTTTCCAGTAGCAACGGGCTTGTTCCCTGCTGGTGGCGATGTAGCCCAAGCATTAGGAGCTGAAGAATTACTTCCTGAAAAATCAACTAACTTTACACTTGGTTTAACCGCTAGTTTTGGTGATTTAACGCTTACTGCCGATTACTACAACATTAAACTAGAAGACAGACTGTACTCAGTATCTACACGAGATGTATCTACTACGGTAGTCACTGACCCAGACGCTGATGGTTATGATGCCTACCAGAACTACTTGGCGCTATCAGGTGCGGGCGTTTCTGGTGCAGAATCAATTGGTGGTGTGTTCTTCTTCCAAAATGCGTTCGATACAGTCACTGAAGGTGTTGATCTCGTTGCCACTTATAAAATGGAAACGACCTACGGTTCAACTATGATTACAGGGTCTATTAACTATAACGATACCTCGTTCGACTCTGATCCTAGCGAATTCTTGGACCCCGAGGACATATACGATTTTGAACATGGTACGCCAGAAATGCGCGGTGTGTTCTCTGTGACACATAGTTATGATGTGTGGTCTGCGGTAGCACGATTGAGTTACTACGGTGAATACGAAAATGTAGGCAGCGATGATGGTACCGTAATCGATGCCGAAACAATTCAAACCTACGGCTCTGAATTTATGTTTGATATTGAAGGGTCATACCTTATCAATGAAAACCTAACGTTATCAGTAGGTGTACGTAACCTATTTGATAGCTATCCAGACCCTTCAACAAATGGTGACGCCTGCTGTGGTCAAGTCTATGACTCAGGATCAGTCGTCGACTGGCAGGGTGGTTACTACTACACCCGCTTAGCGGCAAGGTTCTAAAAACAACTAATACTAAACACCGGCAAATGCCGGTGTTTATGTTTTCACCCCTCGTTTTATAAGTAAAATTTAAAGGTCTATTCATGTTATTAGAAGTATTTGCTGGAGATGTAGTTTCATGGAAATAGAGCTTCTCTGGTTCGTTGTTACTCTTTGTATTACAGGTGCTATTGCTGGCATTACTGCTGGTCTTTTTGGTAATGGCGGTGGGTTTGTTGTTGTTCCCGCTCTATTAGCCGTATTTCCATTTTTTACGCCCCCATCCCAAGAGCTAGTGAAAGTTGCAATAGGCACTTCTTTAGCTTCTATTGTGGTATCGAGTACCCGCTCAGTTATGGCTCACCATAAAAAAGGCGCTGTAGATTTTGATATTCTAAAATCATGGAGCATCTGGATAGTATTGGGCGTAATAGGCGGTATTTATATTGCCAGTAGCACAAGTAGCGATGGTCTAACGGTCGTTTTTGCGGCAGGTGTTTTACTTTATTCTATTTACTTCTTGTTCCCAGAATTTGTCATTCGCCCTGGTGTGGCATTGTCTATGCCTGAAGGTGTGGCTAAATCAGTACTCGCTTTTGTACTAGGGGGCTTTTCGGCCCTTCTGGGGATTGGCGGAGGCACGCCCATGGTAATTACTATGGTTATCTGTCAACGCACAATCCAGCAAGCAGTAGCCACTGCTGCTGGCGTTGGTTTCCTAATAGGTCTTCCAGGCGCTATCGGCTTTCTGTTTATGAAACATCCTGAAACCGCCATTTTGCCCGTAGGAACTATAGGCTATATCAACATTCCCGCATTAGTTGCCATTAGCATTGGTGCCATTATCACTGCCCCAATGGGAGCAAAAATGGCGCATAACTTCAGCGAGAAAAAATTAAAACGAATGTTTGGTATTTACTTAGTAATTGTTTCTAGCGCTATGTTTTACAAGGCCCTATAAACACTTACGATGTTTGAGATAAGGAATTAACAATGTCACATAATGTTTCAAGACGCCTATTTTTGGGTGGTAGTGCTGCCGCTACTGCCATTGGTGCCTCAGGCTTGATTACGTCTGCGGGGCTTCAAGCTGCAACACCCGCTATGTCCAAAGTACTCTATGGCCCTAAGCCAGGTATCGCCAAACTAAATGCTAATGAAAACCCATTTGGGCCAAGTAAAGCAGCATTGAAAGCGATTGCTACTGCTTCTGCAGAGGGCGGCGCATACTATGCCTACCCCGCTGCAATGACGTTGCTAGACATGATTGCGGAACGCCACGGAATTACACCTAAAAATATTTCGTTAAGTGCAGGCTCTAGCCCAATCCTTTCTTATGCAGCCCTTGCGGCAAGCAAAAAGGGAAAAATATTAGGCCCCGATCTTTTCTGGGATACCACCTCAAAAGCACCAGAGAAACAAGGTGCTCCTGAGATTGTTCGGGTACCTAACACGAAAGATTTGGCAATCGATTTGGATGCCATGTATGCAGCCATTGATGACAGCGTTGGTATGGTGCATATCACCAACCCTAACAACCCAACCGGACGCCTTCTAGACCCTGCCAAGCTTCGAGAGTTTTGTATCAAGGCTTCGAAAAAGACGTTAGTACTTGTTGATGAAGCGTATAATGAACTCACCGACGATCCGCCCGCAAACTCAATGATTCCGTTAGTAAAAGCCGGACACAATATTATTGTTGCACGAACCTTTTCTAAAATTTACGGGTTAGCGGGCATGCGTGTTGGTTACATGATTGCCTCTGAAGAAAATACTGAGTGGATAAATCGCTACGGCATGGGTGGCTACACGCTGAACCAAGCAGGTTTAGCCGCAGCAATTGCGTCTTACAATGATGAAGCTTTTCTAACGTTTGTTAAAGATAAAGTTATAGAAGCAAAAGGCTTAGTGATGGATGGCCTCAAGGCCAATGGCCTAACCGCACTTCCTTCTAGTACTAACTTTATTTTTGTGGACCTTGGTAAAGGAGATGCTGAATTATTTAGAGCCGCGATGGCGGAGAAAGATATTCACATCCGCGGTATTTATCGTACCTATACTAATTGGTCGAGAGTAAGTATGGGTAAAATCGCAGATGTGCAGCGGTATGTTGATGCCATTCCACAAGCACTTGAAACGATGACTAAAAAACAAAACGCTTAACTGAGTTAAAACATCGTAATATTATGCGTGCAGCCACGTTAGGCTGTACGCCTCTCTTATTCCCCCCCTTATCAACTAGTATTTACACGTAAAGTATAATGCTCATAAATGCCCTCTTTGTCATATACTCTTAAAGTATCTTGCGCAAATACACCAACCTAGGTTTTAGAATCTCAGTATGTCTACTAAGCTTCTTTCAGGCGCTAAGAAATTGCACACACTGTATTAACAGACGTTAAAGGAGGCTGTTGATGGCACTATCTGTTTTAGTTACTGACGACTCTAAATTGTCACGCCGTAGCGTAAAAAAGTCGTTACCGCCGGAGTTAGACTACGATATTTCAGAAGCAACTAATGGCCAAGAAGCCATAGACTTGTTAGCGGAAAACACCTTCGACCTTGTGTTGCTTGATTTAACCATGCCAGACGTAGATGGCGTGGACGTGTTGGAATACTTATCTAAGCGTGAACAATGCTTTCCTAACGTTATAGTAATCAGTGCAGATTTTCAGCCCGAAAAACAGCGCATCGTTCTATCCTTAGGGGCGAAACGATTTATTAGAAAGCCGTTGGATAAAGAAGAACTGGCAATGACTATGTTTGAGTTGGGGTATTTATGAGCGCAGTAATACCATTAGACGAGGAACAACGCGATGCGTTGCAAGAATTGCTCAATATTTCAATGGGCCAAGCAGCAAATTCACTCGCGCAACTCATTGAAACCAAAATTGATATTTCAATCCCTAAAATAACCTCAGTGACCCCCACTCAGCTATATACCTTGCTGTTTGGTTCTGACGATACTTTTCATACCCGCCAGTCTTTTTTAGGTGATATTCAAGGTGAAGTGATGTCAGTACTTTCTCGTTCTGGACTGAGCGAGATGGCAAAACTGATGGAGTACAGTGAACCGCTCAGTAAAGAAGATGTAGAAGAAATTATACTTGAGCTGTCTAATATTCTCGCCGGCGCGTGTTTGGCAGGCTTATCAAGCCAATTAGAACTGACCACCAATTTGAATATGCCAACGTTGTTTACCCCTAACAAAGAAAACTTCGATGAGCTAAAGTGGCAACATAGTTTGGTCATGGAAGTACAATTCACTGTCGCTGTTTCATCCTTTTCTATGCGCGTTGTTTTCTGCTTAGATGACGATTCACTGACAAGAATGAAAGATACCTTAGATGAACTACTAGAATAATGTTTGAGCAACTGGTTGAAAAACTTCCGGTTGGAATTGGCATCGTTGATGAAAACTTTTTGGTGGTTTATTTAAACGACTTTTTTAAAGACCGCCTTCCTCACGAGAATCGCGCTTCGTACAAAGATACACCGGTTACCGAAATTTTTAGCGACCAAGGTAAGTTTCTAAAGCGAAGACTAAAATCGGTTTTTGTTCTGCAGCATCCAAGCTTCAGCTACTGGGAGCAGCGCCCTCATATATTTCCGTTTAAAAGCAGTAGGCCGATTACTGGCGAAGAAACACAGATGTATCAAAACATGGAGATATTGCCGGTAAAGGACAAAAGTACTGGGAAAAAATATGCGTGCATTTTTTTACAAGATGTTACCGCGCAGGCCAGTTATTTTCGTACCCAACAAAAGCTATCTGCCGCACTAAAAGAAGAGCACGAAGCTCAACGTAAACTAATTCGTAAACTTGATACCGCCCAATCTCAACTCATTCAAGCGGAAAAGATGGCATCAACGGGTCAATTAGCGGCGGGCATTGCGCATGAAATAAATAACCCTATTGGTTTTATCAACGCAAACCTAGACACCTTGTCACAATATGCCAATAACTTAATATCCATCTGCGATGGGGTAGAAAATCACGTTGCTGATTTCAACGATGAACTAAAAGAACAAATCAAAAACCTTTTCGAAGCACAACACTATGATTTGATAAAAGACGACATTGAAGAGTTGCTTGAAGAATCAAAAGCTGGCTTAAATCGAGTTAAAGATATTGTCGATAATCTAAAACAATTTTCCCTCGACAGCACACAAGGCAGTCAGGTTGTAGATTTAAACGACGTCGCCACGCAAACCATCAAGTTGGTATCTACCCAATATGCTTCTCACCACTATAAGGTGGAATCTCCCGACGAAAAGATAGAAATAACGGCAAACCCAGGGATGATAAAACAAGCCTTAATGAACATATTACTCAATGCCGCCCAGGCTATTCCAGACAAAGGCTACGTTAAGTTAACACTATTAAAAAATAACGAGAACGTCACAATTAAGGTACTCGACAGCGGTGAAGGTATTGACCAAAAAAATATGAAAAGAGTCTTCGAACCTTTTTTTACTACCCGCCCTGAAGGTCAAGGCCAAGGGTTAGGCTTGTCCACCGCCTATACCATTGTAGAAAAGCACAAAGGAAAAATTTCAGTCAATAGCAAAGTGGGTAAAGGTACAGTGGTTACAATAGCGCTACCTATCATCTCAGAAGCCGAGTCAACTACAGCCCCTGAGTAACATCTATTGTTGCACCCCATACAGATAAAGTCCTTCATCAGATAAATGGCGTGTTATCTTTCCATGAGACAAGAGGTAGTTTAAATGGGACACACACTCGGCTACGGCAAATACGATATTTCTACCACTCAGTTCCCGTTTAAATAAAACAGGTAACAACTCGACAACGGTCTGAGGCTTATTACAAGCCTCTACGAGTGCATTTAAATGGCGATGGTGATGTTCAATAAGCTCATTCACTCGGTCTTTTACCCCAATAAAAGGTTGTCTGTGTGCGGGTAACACCAAGGTTTTTTCCGGTAAGTCAGTGAAAGGCAGTAGCGTAGACAAATAATCTTGTAGCGTATTGCCCTCAGGCTCCGTTGAATATACCCCTATATTGGGCGTGATCTGCGGTAAAATATGATCGCCTGCTAGCAGTATTCCAAGCTCTTTAGAATATAAACATACGTGCTCTGGTGAATGCCCCCTCCCTATCATCACTTCCCATGAGTTACCTTTTAACGTAAGCACATCACTTTGCTTTAATCGTCGATAACTGATTGGAATTGGCGATACAACGTTGCTGTAACCTTTATTCCCAGACATGAGCGACATCACGTCATCGGATTGTAAACCTGCACGGTGATAGTATTGCTCATCCCGCCAAGCAGAGGTGTCGCTTTTCCCCCCAGTGAACGCGCGCGCAGTAAAATACTCAACCTGCGACATGTACAGTGGCACTTTGAATTGGTCGGCTATCCATCCGGCTAAACCAACGTGATCAGGATGCAAATGAGTAACTAAAACCGCTGAAACGGGTTTATCCAATGCGGCAAAAATTTCATTCCACAAGGCTTTAGTTGTATTCGTACCAAGCCCAGTATCAATAACCACCCAGCCATCATCATCTTCAACAAGATAAAGATTAATGTGGTCAAGTTCGAAAGGCAGTGGCATACGAAGCCAAAGTACGCCTTTCGCTATCTCTGTCCATTGACCTGGAGACGGTTGCTCAATTGCTGGGTAATGCATACATCTTCACCTTTTCGCTGGTATACTTACTTCTATAACGATAGGTAGGCAAAAACAAACGTATCTGTTTGATAATCAACTATAGCGTTAAGTAATAGCACTGCTATACCGAGAGTTATTAAGACCTAGCGAGCATTGGTAAACCATTGACCTCTCTCATTTCGAGTAAAGAAAATCGATTGCCCTGTACTATGAGTCCTTCATTATCTCACCAACGAAAATTAACTTGCCGTGATTAGAAAAGGTTACATTCTCAGTAAACACACTATTGCTAAACAAGCGCGCAGTAAGCATAAAGGCGCTTGCGTTGAAGTGTGGGTATCTACCGACGATGGTCCTGTGTGTCTTCAAAGCGCTTTGCAGAAACCCTCATGTTTTGTTGCTACTGAAAACACAAAAAGCATAATAGAAAAAGCCAAGCGGGAAGGTATTGAGGTTGAAGTTTCCTCTGACAGCTTCTTTACCCTAGAGCAAGTGGAAGTAGACACCCTTAAAACCACGTCTGATTCCCACATGCATCAATTAAGGCAGCTTGCTAAAAGCTTACATATCACTTTGTATGAAGCTGATATACGGCTTGCTGATAGGTATTTGATGGAGCGGTTTATTTACGGCTCATTGGAGTTTATTGCGGCTGACGAAACCGCCACATTAATACCTGAGGCGCGAATTAGACCCGCAATCTACACGCCAAGCCTTTACTCGATTAGTATAGATATTGAGTGCGATGAAAATGAAAATCTATTCAGTATAGCGCTAGCGTCTAACGACGTTAATGAAGTGATGTTAGTTTCTGCTTCCACTCATCCCAAGACGTTAGATGTTCCAGACACATTTTCACTTAGCCAGTTTTCTACTGAATCAGCACTGCTCACTGCGTTTATAACGCGTATATGTGAAATCGATCCTGACGTTATCTTAGGCTGGAATGTCAAACAGTTCGATATGGCCGTGCTTGCTAGGCGAGCCAAAAAACAAGGCGTGAAATTTACAATAGGCCGAGACAAACGAGAAGCCTTCGTAAGGGACTGGGATGGTCAAACTATTGTGGATATACCTGGCCGCAGTATTGTAGATGGGATTGAAGCACTAAAAACGATGACCTATCAATTTGATTCTTTCTCTTTAGACAATGTTGCACAGCAGTTATTGGGTGATAAAAAGCTCATACAGAGTGAAGACAAGCTTGGGGCAATAAAGGCCTTGTATTACGAAGACCCCTCTTCGCTTGCCAGCTATAACCACAAAGACTGTGTATTGGTAAATGAGATTGCTACAAAAACTCGATTTATAGAGTTTCTTATCTTGAGAGGCACCTTAACTGGGCTCGATTTGGGAAGACCCGGTGGGTCGGTAGCGGCATTTCTAAATGTATATTTACCAAAGTTGCACAGACAACGTTATGTAAGTGGTGTACGCCCCGAACACGGCGGGTTAGCTAGCCCTGGTGGCTACGTGATGAATTCACAGCCAGGCCTGTACTCTGATGTACTTGTGCTCGACTTTAAGAGCCTATACCCGTCAATTATTCGCACGTTTAAGATTGACCCAATGGGACTTGCTGAGGGCCTTAAATACCCAGAACGCGCCATTGAGGGCTTCAAAGGGGCGATGTTTAGTCGTGACAATCATTTTTTGCCCGATATTATTGACAATCTATGGCGCCAAAGAGACGAGGCTAAAAAGCAAAACGATGCTCCCCGCTCGCAAGCAATAAAGATTTTAATGAATTCATTTTATGGCGTATTAGGCAGTGGCGGATGCCCTTTTTACGACCCAAGACTAGCAAGCTCTATTACTCTGCGTGGGCATGAAATAATGCAAACTACCGCAAAGTGGATAGAAGAAGCAGGGTTCTCAGTTATCTATGGCGATACAGACTCTACCTTTGTACATGTAAATAACAACACATCGTTGGGCACGCCTAATGAAACGGGACAGTCGCTAGCAAACACCATCAATCAAAAGTGGCAAAGCAAGCTTCGTGAAGATTATGATATAGACTGCCATTTGGATATTGAATTTGAAACCCACTTTGAAACTTTTTTTATGCCCACAATTAGAGGTTCTGCGTTAGGCAGCAAGAAAAGGTATGCAGGTTTAAAGCAAATTGGTGATAAAAAAGAGCTGGTTTTTAAAGGGTTAGAAAACGTACGTTCAGACTGGACTGAATTAGCTAAATACTTTCAGTATGAGTTGTATCGACGGGTTTTCGAAAAAGCACCTGTATCTGATTTTATTAAACAAACTGTTGATAATATTCGCCAAGGGAAAGAAGACACCAGACTCGTATATGCTAAGCGACTAAGAAAGCCATTAAACGACTACATCAAATCTTTGCCTCCTCATGTAAAAGCCGCGCGCCTTGCAGATGATATTAATCGTAAAACAGGTCAACGATTACGTTACCAACACAATACAACCATACGCTATGTCATGACAGTACAAGGCCCACAAACTACTGAACATCAAATGGCACCGCTTGATTACGACCATTACATCGAAAAGCAGATAATGCCCATTGCAGACAGTATACTTCCGCTCATCAATCTTTCTTTTTCTGAATTAACCAACGAACAATTATCCTTGTTTTCTAACTAAGGTGATGATGTTGGAGCATTCATATCATGAATGTCACCTCAGATGTAATTTGCCTGAATATTTTTCAAACCCCTGTTGCAAGTTAACAAGGTTGATAAACATCTAACTTTTAGGTTTATTCAATTAATAACTAAAAATCAGTAGCTTATTTCAGTGGCATAAACAATGAATGTGATTAAGTGAGTATTTTATTCCTTGCTCTAACCGAGCAAAGTGTTATCACTACAAAAGGAGAATGTGATGAAAAAGCTTACACTATCACTTGTTATAGGCGCAGTAATGTCAACGACCGCAATCGCTGGAGATATCCAAGGTGGTCACAAATCTAAGGTTAGCGCTGATTTTTCTACATTGGATCATGATGGAAATGGACACATCACTAAAACAGAATTAAAAGAAGCAAACTCTAGTAAATTTTTTAAGAAGATGGACACAGACGGTAATGAAAAAGTGTCCCAGTTAGAGTTTGATAAATATGTAAAAAATAACCCTAGCATGTTTTCTGAAGATATCGTAACGCGGGTTAAATCAAATGGCACTACCGATGCAGTGCTAACTCGTAGAATGACGTCATCAACATCTCAATCCATGAATGAGCCTATGATCACCAGTAGCGGCTCAACCATGATGAAAGGCGAAGAGATGATGGGAAAAGAGATGTCCAGTGAAATGAAGTCTGAAGTTACTGCGAAATTCAATAAAGCAGATCGTAATGATGACGGTAAGCTCTCAATGAAGGAAGTTGAAAAGGCTGGCATTGATGGCGATTTTAGTGAAATGGATAAAGACGACAACCAGTTACTAACCAAGATGGAATTTCGTCAGCATTTAACGCAGTAGCTGTTACTCAATAGGTTAATTAGCTATTTTGTACATTAGTGTATGAGATAACAAAAACCCCGTCTTCGCGGGGTTTTTTACTGCCTGTTCACTTTC
>Ga0209404_10002538_pt1 | contig 11219 bp, 12 predicted proteins | sample TroAtlMetagenome_2_FD_187447 | JGI IMG/M metagenome (GOLD analysis project Ga0209404, IMG submission 187447) | Marine eukaryotic phytoplankton communities from Atlantic Ocean - Tropical Atlantic ANT8 Metagenome (SPAdes) (version 2) | ecosystem: Environmental > Aquatic > Marine > Oceanic...
AATCTATTCGTGATAAGACAACAGGTAAACTAATTGTCAAAGAGTATCCAACTGCATCTGCACATACAGGACACTTTAGACATCTATTACAAGAACTTAATCTCAAGAAAGACTTCCTTCCAGATATCATTTATCTTGATTATCTAAACATTTGTGCATCTGCAAGAATGAGAGCTGGTGCAAATGTAAACTCTTATACAATGGTTAAGAGTATTGCAGAAGAATTAAGAGGACTTGCAGTTGAGTTTAAACTACCAATCATGACTGCAACACAAACTAACAGACAAGGATTCACATCAACAGATGTAGGACTTGAAGATACATCTGAATCATTTGGATTACCAGCAACTGCTGACTTGATGGTTGCATTGATATCTACAGAAGAACTAGAAGAGTTAGACCAAATCATGGTTAAACAATTAAAGAATAGATACAATGACCCAACTTATTTCAGAAGGTTCATCATAGGTGTAGATAGAAGTCGTATGAAGTTGTATGATTGTGAACAATCTGCAACAGAAGAACTACATGACTCTGGCCCTGCATTTGATAACAGTGAATCTGGTAAAAGAATTTCTGGAGAAAAAACTGATGGATGGGACATTTAATTTTGTAGGAGACCAAAGTGTAAATACGAAAGTGTACACTGAAATATCTCCACCAGAAATTCAGAATATCAATGTTAATCTTGTAGAATACATTCATGAAATGGATGGAAAAGGTGAAGGTGTTCATGATACAATTAATGCTGGTGTTTCAAAATTTACAGGTTGGAAGTCATTTGATAGTCCATACATGCAACAACTTTTAGATTGGGTAGGGTATGTACTTCAAGGATATCATTCTAATATAACAGATTATCAACCAGTATTTACTCAAGTATGGGGTATGTCATATGAAGTTAATGATGTAACTCCAGCACATAATCATGACCCAGCACATACAAGTTGGACTTATTATCCATATATTGAAAACCCAGAACTTGCACAACCATTAGAAATATGTAAAGTTCCAGATGGTAGTATAGAAATGGATTTATCTATGTGTGCAGAACATGTTCAAGATAAAACTAAACAATGGGGAGAAACTCTTCTCACCATTCCACCAATAACAGGACAGTTGGTTGTATTTCCAGCATACTGTTTCCATCAAGTCAAACCAGTCACAGTAAACACACATAGATACTGCATTGCTGGGAATGTCCACCACGATTTCGATAACGCAACAACCTTTAATACTTGACCCATAGGTACATTTTTTAGTATAATGTACACATGATAGAGAAATACTTAAATAAACCACTAGAAAACGAAAAACTGCAAGATGCAGTTATAACCCTTTGTAAAGATATTGATGAAGAATACAAAAAACAATGGAAACATTACAACGAAAAAGCAAGTTATCATACTGCTGAAGTTGGTAGGTCTTACATCAAGATTATAAGTGTTGAAGACCCAGATTCAAACAGTTATCCAAAAAGGTCTGTTTGGGGATTCATAAACTTAAAAAACAAAAAGTTTAATGAGGGTGATGTTTTAAAATCTGCTGGATGGTCAACCCCAGCACTGAACAAACCTAGAGGAAACATTCTAGAACAAAAATATGTCATCCAAGGAATGAGAATTTATGGGCCAGACTACTTAAGGTAGTTGACCCATAGGTACTTATTTTGGTATAATGGTTGTATAAATTGGAGAATTAAATGGAAAAAGCACTAATAGTAAACACACAATATTTGGAAAATTATGATTTAGGTGGTGGGAACTATTGGAAGTTTAAAGGTGGCAAAGAGTATGTCATTTCATTTGGTGTCACCAAAGAGATTTATGAAGAAGATGCATATGGTAAGGGTGAACATTCTTACTACGAATGCCCAGAGATTTCTGAGGCAACTATACTTGCATTGTTAAACCAATTAGGTAATGCATCTAGTAGTGGTTATCAAGAGTTTGTTAAAGATTGGGAAGTGACAGATTTACCTTCTGCTTTAACAGAGACAGAAAGAAAATGGTATCACGATAAAGAAGCCTTTGAGTGTTTCAAAGCAAAAAGAATGACTTGGAAAGAATTGGAGAATCAAGTCAAGGAAATGTAATGGAAAGTAAAGTTAAAAATATATTTGTTGACATGGATGGAGTCCTTGTCGATTTTGAGAAAGGTATCAGTGAAATGATAGGTCATCCTTTAGGAAATGACAATCATGGACATAGTGAATACGATGAAAGAAAGAAAGAATTGACTGATAAGAGGTGTTTTAGAAAATTACCACCTACAGTTGATTATCATGAGTTAATTGGTTATATCAAACATACTGGTGTGAACTGGGAAATTTTAACAGCTGCGGGTGCAGTTAACAGGCAACTTGTAGTTTGGGATAAAAACGAATGGATTAAGGAGTATGTTGACCCTTTTGTGGTAGTAACATGCACTCATAGTGGTAGTCAGAAGAAGATATTTGCCAAAAAAGGTAATGTTTTGATAGATGACAGGCAGTCAAATATAGATGCTTGGGAATCAGAAGGTGGTATTGGTATCCTTCACAAGAATGCAAGGGACACCATCAAAGAACTTAAAATATTGAGAAATGGTATGAAAGTTGTCGAATCAGAGGTTAAAAATGTATAAATACTATAATAAGGATTATTATCCTAGGATTGGTGAAGATGCTTTACCATGGTTAATATATCGGAAAAGAGTGAAAAGAAATAGATTCGTTGTGAAAATGACACTCTTGGGAATGGGAATTATAACATGTCTAATGATAATGGGAATAAGTCAGGCACTCTAACAGGGAATGCTACAGTTGATATCCTTCAAAGAAAAGTTACTTTGAAGAAGGAACTCATTCATCTTAGAAAACTCAAGATACAAGAAGACAGACAGATTCAATTACAGAATCAAATCGAAGAGTATGATACTGTACTCAAACAACATAGATTAAAGAAATAGCCCAGTGAAATCGTAGGGGAAAAAATAGAGTCGATTGGTGTCCTTCCGCTCGGATAAAGTTAGGAAAATTTTCACAGATAACTAACAGAGTAAATTACCACTAAGGGAACAATGCATTGTTCCCTTTTTTATTTGCATAAATAGTATTATGAAAAGATTTAATCAGCATCAACTAGACGAAAACCAAATCACTGATTCTCTTGGTCATGACATGTCCATGTCATCTAAGAGGAAGAAACAACTAAATGCAGATAGAGGTGTATTTAAAGATTTCCCAGTACACCTATGGTTAGACTATACTCCATATAGAAACTCATCAGAGGAAACTAAGAGAGAGTTGAGACAACTGCAATCTTATCAAGTCTACAGAAGTAATGCAAAAGAGTTCATGGAACTTGTAGATACTAAACTCATGAAACCTTTTAAAGATTATTTCAAAGAACATGATTTAGATATGAAACTTATTGATGAAGTAAGTAAGTTAAAAGACAACCTTGCACCTATTGTACTACAACTTAAAGTACATTATAATAGACCAAGACCAAGAAAACTTGCAAATGCACTTGTATTTTCCAAAGAACTAAACTTCACAGTCCATCCATTAAAGACAGCAGAGACACCATCTTATCCATCTGGACATGCAACAGAAAGTAGATTTGTTAGTCTATATCTTGCAGATAGAGTACCATTTGAACACAAAGGAAACATTAAAAAGATAGGTGATGATATAGGTCATTCTAGACAGATTGGTGGTGTTCATTATCCAACAGATACAGAGTTTGGTCATCAACTTGCTAGTTCATTGTATGGTCATCTAAGAGACAAAGTGGGTGTGGTGAAAGAAAGTGTAATCTTTCAAGATTTGATTTTATCAGAGGAAGCATTCAACATCCCACTAGAAACTCCAGAAGATATTGACTCGTTTCCTACCAAGTTAGATAAGAACGAACTAAAAAAGATACTTAAGTATGTTAAATCACAAACAGAAGTAGTTCCTTTCGCTGGTGGTGCAAATGGTGGTATCAAAGTAAGACTAAAAGATGCAGAAACAAAACAATGGGTAAAAGATAATACAAATGTTAAAGTATCATTCGGAAGTGGTAGTATAGGTAAAGAACCATCACCATCTGGAGAAGACTGGGAAGCAATGATTACAGTTGCACAAAGGACAAGAAAAGGTAAAGACCCATCAAAAGAAACACCAGATGAATGGAACAGAGTGTCAAAAAAAGGATTATGGTCTGGTGGACTGGTTAAACAAGCAGAGAAACTTGCAGATACATTTGATAAAAGTGGATTACCAAACCTAACTCAAACAGGTAGTGGTAAAGGTTCTAATTCAGTATCTAAGGAATGGTCTAAATGGGGTGGTAAGAATGCAACTCCTAAAACAGATATCATGTCTGGAAAGAAAAGAGTATCACTTAAAAAGATAGGTGGTTCTCAAGTTATGAGTGCAAAGAAAGAAGAGGGTATTGCAACCTTCAACGCTGCATCAATGACAATGGGTAAAGATTCACCTAGTGATGCAAAAAAGATTGTAGATTTTATGCAGAAAAGTACCTTAGATTTATCTGGTTCTGGATACAAAGGAACAGTTACAGACCTAGAAAAAGATTTGGAAAATGCAAAACCTAGTCAAATGAAAAAATTAAAACCATTCCAAGATGAATTAAAGTCTGTTAGAAAAAATGGTGCAGTCTTAACAAAACAAATGGTCAGTCTTTTCAATAGTAATCCTACATACAAAAAACACTTTGTATTTGAAGCTGCAACAGGACAAGTAAAGTTTGGAGACAAATCAATATCTCGTGCAGATGTTATGGTTGAGTTTGATGATAAGAGGGGTAAAATTACTCACAACTATTCTTTGAAAACAGTTAATGAGCCTGATGTTCAAAAACTATCTAATCTTTATAAATTTTATGCATCATTCAAATCATCTGGAAATAATTCACCTTATATGTCAGTTCGTGGTAACATTGAGGCAACACCTCAAAAAGTTTTAACCTTTACTAAGAAGATACTTGCAAAAGAAGAAATGATGACATTTAGTGGTATTATGAATGAAGCACTTACTATGAATGAACAAGGTAGAAAAGTACTACACGAAAACACAATAGAACAACTAGATGAGTTTGCATTATTAGATAAAATTAAAAAGGGTGTTTCTAATATTGATAAAAAAGTTAGAGATAAATTTTCACAAATGTGGAACTGGATTAAAGAAAAACTTAACATGGCATTTGAGTGGATTAAACAACAAGGTGAAAAGATGATAGGTATGTTAATGAAGTTCTTTGGTATCCAAGTAACTACAGCAGGATTAAGAGGTGGTGTAGAACTCTTTACAGAATAATATGGCAAAAGCAAATTTACATTTAGAACATATCGAAGACGAAATTTTCAATACTGGAGTGGATGGTGCAAGACAATCTATTCTTTTCCTACTATCTCTTACTAAGATGTTATCATCTGGTAGTAAAGGTGTAAAGAATGTCACTGTAAAGTGGGATGGAGCTCCAGCAGTATTTGTCGGTGAACATCCAGAGACAAAAGAATTTATAGTTGCAAAGAAAGGATTGTTTGCAAAGAAACAAGAATACTATACATCACATGAAGATATAGATGAGAAATTATCTGGAGACCTTGCAAAGAAGTTTCATATATGTTTAGATAACTTCAAAGACTTGGGTATCAAAGGAATACTACAGGGTGATTTGATGTTTACCAAAGGTGACTTGAAGACCGAGAAGATAAATGGTGAATCATATGTTACCTTCGGGCCAAACACTATCACTTATGCAGTACCTTCTACATCTAAACTTGCATCTACCATGAGGAAAGCAAAGGTAGGAGTTGTATGGCATACTACTTATACAGGTTCAACCCTATCGGATATGAAAGCATCATTCGGTGCAGATATTTCTGGTCTTAAAAAATCATCTAAGGTTTGGATGGATAATGCAGAATACCAAGATGTATCTGGAACTGCAACATTCAACATAAAAGATACAGCAGAAATGACTAGGCTTATGTCCAGAGCTGGAAAAACTTTCCAGTCAATTAGTTCACCTACTCTTAAAAAGTTCCTTACAATGCAAGATAGTATGCCACAAGGTGCAACTTACAAAACCTATCATAACAGTAGAGTTAGAGCTGGTGATAATCTTCTTAGAATAAACTATAAGAATCATGCAAATGGATACTTTAAATTTGCAGAAGAAAAACTACAAAAAGAAGTAGACAAATTGAAGTCCCCAAAAGGTAAAGCAACTAAACAGAAAAACAAAGATATGTTTTTGACTGAAATACGAAAGTCTTTACCAATACTAACAAAGTTAGTAGAGTTCCAAGCACTTATAAATTTTGGTAAAACTAAAGTACTATCTAAGTTAAACCAAGCAAATCAATTAACCAGTATGTTTACTAAGAAAGGTAATGGTTATGATGTGGTTGCACCAGAAGGGTTTGTTGCTATTGATGACAACTTGGGTGGTGCAGTGAAGTTAGTAGACAGAATGGAATTCTCACTAAATAACTTTACAGTACAGAAAGACTGGGACAAATAGATTATGGAGATATATTATGGTAGACTCGTTAAAGAAGTTTGCAGAGTGGAACAATCAAGATACAATTGAAATACCTAATGTTGGTATAGTCGCACCTCACTTCGATGGGGAAACATGTTGGGAACGAACACAACCAACATTCATATCAAAGAAAAGAAAAGTAATTCTCACATGCCCTCGTAAGGTAGGACATTCCTCAATTCGGTTTTATTTACACGCACAAAATGAAATGAATGGTGATGATTGGATTTGGTTGGAAGATGATAATAGAAATCCTCAAACATGGTTAGAACCAGAAGAGTTCCAGAGTTTTATGGAATCAATATATGCAGAAGATGTTCGTAAAGTTATATCTAAAGAAAAACTACCACATCACAATGACCAAAACCCTTTCCTTAAGACAGCAAATATAATGCACATCAATACAAAAGAATGTATTGATTGTTTTGGTGAATATAACAAATGGGATTGGGTAAACTCTATTGCACCAGAATGGGTTAAGAAAAGAGAGTTTGATATGACTCCACCATTTCAAACATTACCATATTTTGAGGATTGGACATCATACCTATTAGTCAGAGACCCTTGGGAAAGATTTAAATCTGGTCTTATAACTGAAATGGATAATGGAATGTTATGTCCTTGGGTATATGATATGATTGCAAATACCGAGGAAGGATGGGAAAGATATTACAATAGTGCAAAAAGAATGTTATATTTTACAGAACCAGAGCATATGTTGTTAGGTGGATTGGATGGTATGCAAATGAATCATACCTTCATACTATCTAGACCAAAGTGGGAAGGAAACACCATGTTTGATGTATATGATAACTTTATTCATTATAAACATGATATAGATTATGAGAAAGACAATGAAGGTCGTATACATCCAACAGTAGATTCTATGAAAAAAAGTACTGGTGTACTTGAATCATTAGAGGAATTAAACTTCATAGGGTTAGAAGTTAAAGATGCATTTCAAAAATCAAATCCAGAAAATATGCATGCCCATACTCATATGAATATAACACCACCATTAAGACAAGCTGTTATAAAGGAATTAGAAGATGATGAAGATTTAAAGGAGTGGTGGGATAGATGTCGTGAAATAGTAAATTGGGACTACGATGCTCTCAAAAATAATAACCACAAGTTTTAAAATACATAAATACCTATATGAAATCTTTCAAAGACATAGTTGAGGTAAAATCCAAGACAGGAGTTTTTGCATTTGGTAGATTTAATCCACCTACAGCAGGACACCTTAAACTTGCAATGAAAGTAAAACAAGTTGCTGGTTCGGATGATGGATTCATCTATACAAGTCATAGTCAAGACCCAAAGAAGAATCCATTAGATTATAGAGCCAAAACAAAGTTCATGAAACTATTGTTTAGACCAGCAAAAGTCACAGTATCGACATCAAATGCTAGAACTGTATTTGATGTAGTAGTTGACTTATACAACCAAGGATACAGAGATATCAAGATGGTTGCTGGTTCGGACAGGATTAGAGAGTTTGAAAGTCTTCTTACAAAGTACAACAATGTGAAAGGAAGACATGGTTTCTACAACTTCAACACCATTCAAGTGGTGTCTGCTGGAGAAAGAGACCCAGATGCAGATGACATATCTGGTATGTCTGCATCTAAGATGAGAGCAATGGCTTTTGATGGTGATGAGAAGGGATTTACTTCTGCATTACCAAGAACTTTTAGACAAGGAAAACAACTGTATAAAGCAGTAAGAAAAGGAATGGGACTCACAGAAGAGTTTCATCATATACCAGAGTATATAAGAAATGACATTGGAAGAGAAGTACGAATCACTACTTGAGGGAATAAACGACCCAGGCGTGTTTAAGGCTGTCTTTATGGCAGGTGGGCCTGGTTCTGGAAAATCCCTTGCAGCCAAGAAACTTGGTTTTTTAACTATGGGTTTACGAGATGTAAACTCAGATACAGCATTTGAAAGAGGTTTAAAACAAGCAGGTCTTTCACTTAAGATGCCAGAAGACGAAGAAGAACAAAGAGATGCAGTTAGATTACATGCAAAATCTATTACTGCAAAACGACAAGACATGTATGTTAAAGGTAGATTAGGTCTTGTTATAGATTCTACTGCAAGAGATGTCAAAAAGATAATGAAACAAAAGAGACTCCTTCAAGATATAGGATACGAAACTGCAATGGTATTCGTAAACACATCATTAGAAACTGCATTAGATAGAAACAGAGAAAGAGCTAGAAGTATTCCAGATAAGATAGTTAAAGACAACCATGAAGTAGTTCGTAAAAACATGGGTAAACTACAAAATACATTCGGTAGAGCCAATTTCTTCATCATAGACAATGATGGTGATGTAAAAGATTTAGAAAAAAATACAACTAAAGTGTTTCCTAGACTACAAAGTTGGGTAAAAGGATTCCCAGATAACAAGATGGCAAAAGCATGGAAAGTTGCATTAACAATGAAACCTATGAAGAATGTTGCACTTGCAGCCGAATACGAACATCCCGCAGAAATGGAAAGAAGGATACAAATGAAAGAGAACATCAAACAATCATCGACTGAAAGAAAGTCCTTTAAACAATACTCTGAGGATGCACAAACAGACCAGTTAAAAGATAGACAGGAAAGAGAAAAAGAACAACTTGCAAAGAAACATGATGCAGAGAATGATAAAGACAAACTTAGATTAACAAGAAAATCTAATGCAAAAACAGAAGGTGTTTCTCCAGAAGTCATGAAGACTAAAGAAAAGATACTCAAAGACCTTAAGAAAAAGAAAAAGGTTTTTGATGCAGAGTATGGAGATAAAGCAGATGATGTCATGCATGGTACTGCAATGAACCAAGCAAAGAAACATCATAAGGTTGCAGAAGGTAGATTTGGTTCTGAATTACAACGACAACTTAGACTAGAAGTTTTCAGTATGCAAAGAAGACGAAAAATGGCAATGACCATGAAAAGACTTGGTAAGAAGATGGCAATTGCAAGAAAAAGGTCAGCAAAAAGGATGAAGAGTAAGGATGCACTCATGAGGAAAGCTGCAAAACAAGCCAAGTTAGTCTTATTTAAGAAACAATCTGGTGGAAAGACACCAGGCCAGTTACCAATGGGAACAAGGATTGCAATCGATAAAAAACTTGAAAAAATGAAAGGTAAAATCAAATCATTACAGAAGAAGATGATGCCTAAAGTTAAGAAACAAGAAGTTGAAAGACTTGCAAAACTTAGACAAAACAAGAATGTGAAAGATAAACAATAGTCAAATTAGTGATATATATAAATACTATAGAAAGATTAAACAGGAGACCACAATGTCAGATATTCAAGATAGATTAAAATTCAACAGTGGGACTGATAAAGTAACTAAATCTGTTGCTGACGCGGTCTCAGAAGTACTTAATTCTGGACAAGCACCTCAAACTCGTATGGAGAAACAAGCAGAACTTCACAACTATCCTTTACAGGAAAAACCAGAAGTTGCAGAAACCTTCACACAAGAACTTGAAGAACTCAAAAAAGCAGTAAATGATGATAAAGCACAATTTATCAGTACAGCTCGTCAAGCAAAGAAAGATGGTAAAAAAGAGTTCACCTTTAATGGAAAAACATACCCTTGTACAGTTAAAGATAAAGTTGATGAAACTAATAAAAACAACAAATCAGATGATGGTGATGGGTTAGACGCAGTTCAACCTAAAGCAGTTAAGAAGAAGTTTAAAGACAGAAAGGACAAGGACATCGATAACGATGGAGATACAGACGATTCTGATAAATTCTTGCATAAGAAAAGGAAAGCAATTTCTAAAGCAATAAACAAGGATAAGAAAGAAGATGCATCTGAAACAAAGTATGATGCAAGAAGTAAGTCCTTTAAAGAAACACTTCGTAGACTTGGATATGTTAAGAAAGATTCATTAATTTACGACAACAAAAGAAGCGGAAAATAATTATGTCATATAGAGATGTCAAAACAGTTCGTTCTGTAGCAGATGCATACAGGTCTATGTATGTGAAGCCTAATGAAGATATATTAAATGAAGAATTGATTGACGCTCTTATTGAAGATGTTCGTGAAGAAGAAAAAAATCTTCAAGAAGGAACATGGGCAATACCAGATTCATATAAAAAACTATACAATTTACAAGTAGCTTTTTTACAGATGCCATCAAAAGCTAACCCAGCAAATGCAAAGAGAATGGCCAAACAGATATACCCTTTATTTGGTGATGATTCGTTCTTTGATGATTTACTAAGAGTAGAGTTGGGTAAAGATGGTGCTGAAAAAGATGATTTAAGAAATTTAATAGTCAAACATTTAGAACCTTGGGGTCTTAAATTTAAGAAAGGTTCTAAATATCAAATTACACATGCACCAAAATCTTGGTTAGATAATATGACTAGTAATCCAGCTGAATCAGTAGATGAATCAGCTAAGAAGAGAATGTCTTCTAAATTCAGAGTTAAAAAACTACCATCTATTAAATTCTCTTTTGATAAAGATAAAATTGATGAAAGAGTCAGTGGTGATGATACTCCAATGTCTATGATGGTTCATAGTAAAGATTTAGATGTCTTTAAAAAGTTAAAAGTAATTGCATCAAAAGCAGGAGTTAAACTTGCAAAAGAACTTAAAGGAATTAAGGTCACTGGCCCAGTAAGAAGTTTAATTAGGTTTACAGAACT
>Ga0209404_10002541_pt1 | contig 11208 bp, 2 predicted proteins | sample TroAtlMetagenome_2_FD_187447 | JGI IMG/M metagenome (GOLD analysis project Ga0209404, IMG submission 187447) | Marine eukaryotic phytoplankton communities from Atlantic Ocean - Tropical Atlantic ANT8 Metagenome (SPAdes) (version 2) | ecosystem: Environmental > Aquatic > Marine > Oceanic | place...
AGTTGCGGGAGGCACTAATATCTCGACTGCAATCGCAGGAGACACCCTCACAATAAACATGACGGGCACCTTAGGTGACCCAGCTCAAAATCTATACAGTGTAATTGGAAGTGATTCTGGAAATAAAACTGCTACATCTCAAACTAGCACGATTAACTTCATTGGTGGTACTGGAGTATCTACTGCTATCTCTGGAGATAACCTCACAATAACTAATGACTTACCTAACGTAACTCAGGAAGTTTATAAGACAGTTACTGGAGATACTGGTACAACTACAGCACAGTTGGCAACTTCAACTCTAAGCGTTGTCGGAGCAGCAAACCATATATCAACTGCTGTTACATCAAATACTGTAACTCTAAGTGTTGTTAACCCATTACCTGCTTCTGCAACAGAAGGTGATACTCTCATCTATGATGAGCAGAATGGTGTGTGGGTTGTAGCAGAGAGTCCTTCTGTTGGATTTACTGTTTCGTCATTAGGAACTGGTGCATATAGGTTTACTGGTGGTGGTGTTAATGCAACATCTGATAACCCAACAATCTATGTGTATAGAGGTTTCACTTATAGATTCTATAACTCAACTGGTGCAGGTCACCCATTTGCCTTAAGGCAGACTGCTGGTGGTACTGCTGTTACCAATGGTGTTACTGGAACACAAACAGGTGTGCAGTATTGGACAGTCCCTCAGACTCTTGCTGCTGGCACAACCTATGTTTATCAATGCACAATCCATTCCGCAATGACGGGAAACTTAGTGGTAGTCTAATATGACAAGAACAGTCCCTGGTAGTGGTGCTCAGATAACCCCGATATTTAATAGTATCTTTGGGGTCAGGGATGTCTATGTGAACGATGGTGGTCAGGATTATGATCCTAATGACCCACCAAGACTTCGGATAGGCAATTGTGGCACACCAATTAGAGATGCAGTATTAAGAGCAGTAATCGCCAATAATGGTGAGATAATTGCTGTTGAAGTATTGGATCCAGGTGAGGGTTATGACCCTTTACGTCTTGTTATTACTGATGAAAACTCATCTCAAACTGCTGCTGGTAACGTTTACCTTAAGGATGATGGCACTGGTGCATTAGACTTTGTACAGATAACCTCTCCAGGTGACTCATACTTTGATGCTACTGCTGAGATAAAAGGTGGTGGTGGGTCAGGTAGTGAGTTAGTCCCTGTTACTGGATTGGTAACTGGTCTTGCTATTGAAGAAGAGGGAAGAAACTATACTGAAGAAGATGTTAACATCATCATCTCAGGTGGTGGAGGAGACGGTGCTACTGGTGTTGCTAGTGTCAATCGTTTCGGGTCAGTTACATCTATTACTCTGACTAATCAGGGTGAATTCTTCGAGACACCTCCTCTTATACAAATAATTAAAGGCGGCGGTAGTGGAGCAACGGCCGAAGCGTTTATTAACCTAGGTGTTATTACAAATATTGACCTCTTGTCTGGTGGTGGAGGATATACCACAGACCCTGAGATTATATTTACTAGAGACACCGACCTTGTTAGGTCTGCTAGAAATAGGCAGTCACTTAACTCAGTCCTCTACAACCTCACAGGTCTATTAGAAGACGCAGACTCAAACCAAACTACTCTACATGTTGAGACAACCAATCCTTATCCAGGATCAGGTAAAGTCTTAATTGGTAGAGAGGTTGTTAGATATACTGGTAAGACTGCTACTACACTGACTGGTTGTGATAGAGGTATTAATTTCAGATTTGACCAGAAGGTTATTCTTGATAACCTACAGGACGACCCAAACACAGGTCTTACTCAGTATAACTTCCAAGTTACTGACAAAGTAAGACGTGTTATTGAAAGCTCTACTAACAGAGTTGCTATTGTATATGACTGGGATCCTACTAATAGGGCACTTTACCTTACCTTCCAGGTTGATGAGTTGGCATTTATTGATGCTGGTAGATCAGGTGAGAAGGCAAAGATTATAGCATTCGTTGCTGGTACTGCTGGTGCTTCAGGCACTGGTGTGGCACCACATAATGTGGTTGAATCTATTGGTAATGATATTGTTACATTCACTTCACCCCTTGGTGCTATCCTAAATAGAGCATTCGAGGACATAGCGGAATTAGATGGCCTTGGAGATGGTATTCCTGACTTAATCAATACTAGTACTGAGTTTGAAAATCAAATATCACTAGATGGTGGTATAGCATCTTCACTCTATGGTATCGAAGAGACGTTAGGTGGACAAAACACTACCCTATTCCAGGCTGGTGACCAAATATATGACGGTAGTCAGAATTCATTAGTTGCAACCATACAAGGTGCTGGTGCACTGGGTGATGGAGATGCTCATGAATCTGGTGCTGTTATCAAAGCAACATATACTGCATCTTCCGCTGCATTTACTGCTGTTGAGGCATCTGAAGGACTCACTTCGGGACTTACAGCAACAAACACAGCAGTAGCCGTTGGCGATAGTGCCACGGAAGTTGTTGTAACAGTTAAAAGTATGACTTCATCAGGTGCTAATTATAAGTTCCAGAAGGGTGAAACCTTAAGAGGTAACTCAACAGGTGCAACCGCAGTCATAGATTCTATAGAATATACTACCTACCTCAGAGATGAGGAAGATTAGTCCCATAAATAAAAAGAAGGCAATTGTAAAGTAATGGCGTTACTTACCGACCAATTTAGAATATTTACTGCCGAGAGGTTCAGGAAGGCTCTTGAGGGTCCTGATGCTACACAATCTGACCTATTGGCAGGTGCTAGTCGGGATCGTCTATACGTCTTCATCGGTAGACCACAACCGTGGGATAACGAGAATGCACCTCCAGACCCAGTAGATTCATTCCAAGAATTTTCCGATGACTATTCGGATATGATATCCTTGAAGAGAGTGTTAGCTAATGACACCATTCAAGTAATCCGTCGTACCGACTGGATTCCCCCAGAGCAGACTACTGGTGGTCTGGGTTATGTTTATGATATGTACCGCCATGATTATTCCTCAACTAAGACAGCATCGTCAGGTGCTACGAAGTTATATGATGCGGACTTTTACGTTGTTAACTCGTCCTATCAAGTATACAAGTGCATTTACAACGGCACATCTCCTTCTGATCCTAACGGTAAACCTTCTACTGTTGAACCTACAGGAACGTCCACCAGCATTATCACAACTGCTGATGGCTACCGTTGGAAGTATATGTACACGATCCCTGTTGGTCAAGTCTTAAAATTCTTCTCTAACGAGTACATGCCTGTGCTATCTGATACCGCAGTGGTAGCAGATGCTATTGGTGGAGAAATTGATACTATCATTATCGGTTCATCTGGTAGTGGTTATAATAATGGTACATATGAAAACGTCCCTATTAAAGGAGACGGTGTAGGTGGTAGGGTATCACTTGTAGTTGATGGTGGTAGAATTGCCTCTGCTACTGTGACATCTGGTGGTAGTGGATACACCTTCGGTAAAGTAATCATCGATGAAGTCAACGGTATTGGTGCTGGAACAGGTACTGGTGGTAGCGTTGAAGTTGTAATACCTCCATCGATGGGACATGGTGCAGCACCAGCAACTGAGTTGGGTGGTTTCCGTGTCATGATTAACACTAAGTTCACCTATGATGAAGGATCTGGTGACTTCCCAACTGACAACGACTATCGTCGTATTGGTTTGGTAATTAATCCTAACAAGTTTGGTACTCAAGAGTTAACCTCAGATTTAACATTGAGTGCAACAAAAGCGTCTATCTTTGCACCGACGTTTACTGGTAACTTCCAGACAGATGAGATTATCACACAATCTCGTACTGTTGGTGGACAGCAGGTAACAGCAAGAGGACGTGTTATATCATGGAACAGCACTACTAAGGTGCTGAAATATTATCAGAATAGAGTTGACGGTATCTTCCCAGAATTTACTGGTAACCTAATCGAATTTGAAGGTGGTAACCCAATTGTGGGTGCTACTTCAGGTGCATCTGCTGACCCAGACATCAACTTCCCAATTGTTTCAGGATCCTCTACAAGGGTTATTAACAATGCAGAATACGATCTAGGTATGGCTTTCACTAATGGTTATGCAAAAGCAGAAGTTGATCCTAACTCTGGTGACGTTATCTACATAGATAACAGAGGAGCTATCACTCGTGCTGGTGACCAGATAGAAGATATCAAAATCGTAATCGAGTTCTAATTCAATGCCACAGAATACTAATCTAAATATTAGTCCTTATTTTGACGATTTCGATAAGGATAAAAACTTTTACAGAGTCTTATTCCGACCAGGATATCCTATCCAGGCAAGAGAGCTCACGACTATGCAGTCGATTCTCCAGAATCAGATGGAATCGATTGGACAGCACTTCTTTAGAGAAGGTGCTATGGTCATACCAGGTCAGGTAGGTTATGATCTTCAAGTACAAGCAGTCGTAGTCCAACAGTCTTTCTTAGGAGTAGACGTTGAGACATATCGTACCCAGATAAATGGACAAATTATCGAGGGTATTACAACAGGTATTAAAGCAAAAGTATTATATTCTATCCCTTCTACAGAATCAACTAAGGGATATGTCACACTGTACGTTAAGTACGTTGAGTCAGGTGATACCGTAAGTGGCACTGGTATCAAGACATTTCAACCCAACGAGCAGTTATTGGCCGAAAATGAAATAACTTTCGGAACTACGTTGATCGAAGTTGGATCTCCATTCGCTCAGTTACTTCCTACCGATGCAACAGCAATAGCATCAACAGCATATATTAATGCTGGTGTATACTTTATAAGAGGACACTTCGTAGATGTACCGTCATCATATCTCATACTTGACCAGTATACTAATAACCCCTCATATAGAGTTGGACTTGAAGTTAGCGAATCAATCGTTACACCAGAGGATGACCCGTCACTTAATGATAATGCGGCTGGGACATCTAACTACTCTGCTCCAGGTGGTCACAGATTTAGAATTAAGACTGCTCTCACTAAGAAGCCAATCGCAGATGAAACAGATAAAAACTTCATTGAATTACTGCGTATTAACAACTCAAAGGTTGAGCAATTTGTTACTCACACAGCATATTCAGAACTTGAAAGATCTCTCGCAAGACGAACCTTTGAGGAAAGTGGTGACTATGTAATTGACACCTTTACTGTTAAAGCAAGAGAGACTCTAGATGATGGATTTAATAATGGTGTTTATAGAGTAGGAGAAACAACACAGTCAGGAAACCTAGCATCAGATGATCTAGTAACATATGAGATCTCTCCAGGTAGAGCATATGTTAAGGGTTATAGGACTGAGTTTTTAGTACCACAATATGTGGATGCTCCTAAACCAAGAGATTTTGAATCAGTAAATAACGCTATCCTAGCATTCCGCCTAGGACAGATGGTAAAGGTCTACGATGTATATGGATGGCCCGAGCTAACTGGTGAAGGTGTATCACAGGCATATCAAACACTTGAGTTATATGATGAGTGGACACTTAATACTACTAATACTGTAACTGGTAGGAAGATTGGTAGAGCACGTACTGTGCAATTACAGGAGTCTTCTGTAACAGGAGTCTGGGAACTATGGATAATGGATCCCACCATGTTTACTGCTCTCAACTTTGCAGCAGGTAATAACTCTGTAGCAGTTGGTGATGTGCTAGTAGGAAGGACTTCTAGGGCAAGAGGATACGTTGGTGACGAAGGATCTTCTCCAACATCAACAGACTGTATGCTTGAGCAAGTCTCAGGTGCCTTCATAAATGGCGAGGTTATCGAGCGTGATGGCCGAGTTGTTGGTACACTAGAGGCAGCACACACATATAACCTAACTGATACTAGAAAGTGTCTTGGTAGACAAAACTCTGCTGGATCAGGTACTGTAGTATTTGGTTGTAACTGGATGCTCAATGATGTAAGAGTTATTGAGGGTGCAACTGTTACTATTGACAGTGCAGGTAACGGTAGAATAGAAGGATTTAGGACTAAGTTTGCAGAAGATCTACGTCCAGGTGAAGTAATCACAGCAACTAACACCTCTGATGAGGGTGAGAATAGTCTCAGAGTTATGAGAGTAGACCCTGGTGGTATTAATACTACAGCACAAAATGCTGCAACAGGTCAGACATCATTCATATTTGATTACTTACAACAACATGCGTTGTTAGAGACTGGACTTAAGAAAGGTACTGGAAATGCCGACGGTGAGGTAACTACACTGGCTAGAATGCGTCCTTTCGTATTCCAAAAGGATTATCAGAATGGTGAATTGTCAATTGACTGTCCTAGGACATCGATGAAGTCAATTGCTGACGAATCATTCTTTGTATACAGGACATTTAATAATAAGACTGTTGTATCTGGTGGTGTTACTGTTTCACTACCTGAATCTGAGCAGTTTGCAACACTAGATGATGAAAACTATATCTTAACTATCATTGCTGAATCAGGATCTTCATGGTCTGTTGGTGATAACCTTAACATTGATGCACTCAATGAATTAGGTACATTAACAGTTACCTTTGGTGCTGACAGACAGTCAGTTACTATTGACGGTCTAGCAAATGTTAACACTGTTAAGTTAACAGCATTGATATCTAAGAATATTGTATCGAAGAAGATTAAGACTGCTGCTAAGATGAGATGTCTTAACGTCCTTCGCACAAGAATTAATAATGACCAACCAAAATACGGTCTTGCCTATGGTAACTTGTATGGCACACGTATTGAGGATGAAGAGATCTCATTTGCATTGAATGATGTATACAATATACATGCTGTATATGAGTCTGAAGATGATAATGATGCATCTGCACCATACCTAGTACTAACAGAATCTACCTTCTTTGACAACGGATCTGTTGTTATTGGTAAGACTTCTGGAGCACGTGGTAGGGTAATTCAATTCATCAACTCAACATTAAGATTGTATGTTGTGCAGTTGAATGAGATTCCATTTGCCGCTGGTGAGACTATTGATGGCCAGGATGACGATGGTAACCCATTGACTGCTATCATTGATGACGCAGAGGGATCTGTAACTAGGGGTAGTAAGGTTGTAACCACTCAGTATACATTAGAAGCAGGGCAGAAAGCACACTTCTATGATGTATCTAAGATTACAAGATACCCACAGTATACACCTCCAATTCGTAAACTGTTAATTATATTTGACTACTTCGTACATGAATCATCTGGAGATTACTTTGCCTCTCAATCATATACAGGTATAAGTTATTCAGAAATACCGACTTATAAGTTGGATGGATCTATCAACTTCTTAAGAGATCAAGTTGATTTCCGTCCAGGTGTAGGTGAGTTGGCATCTAGAGATGGCACGGTATCTAACCCATTCCTAGTAGAATGTGCATCTCTAGACTTCTCAGCTAGGGCATTTGACACCTCTGGTGGTGCAGGTGGATCTACTATCTTCGACATACCGAAGGTTAATACAGAGATTCGTATGGACTATTCATACTATCTCCCACGTGCAGACAAGTTATATCTAACACACGATAATGAACTTAGGATAACCAACGGTGTATCATCTGAGGATCTACCACCTCCTGATGAGATTGACAATGCTATGCTATTAGCACAGCTTGAATACCGTCCATATGTTTATGACGTAGAAAGAGATATTCTCATTAACCCTGAGATTATCCGTCGTTATACTATGAAGGATATTGGTGATCTTGAGACAAGACTAGAGCATGTAGAATATTATACTTCTCTATCTTTACTTGAAGTCCAAGCAGATAACACCAAGACTTATGACGATAACGGATTTGACCGTCTCAAGAACGGTTACGTTGTTGATGACTTCACAGACCATAATGTCGGTGACGTACTCAACGTTGACTACAAGTGCTCCCTTGACTTTAAGGAGGGTCATCTAAGACCATCACACTTTACAACTAACGTCCCACTTCAATTAAATACATCGTCTTCTACTAATATAGTTAAGACTACTGGTAACATGGCACTGTTACCTTGGGATGATCATGCAATTATTACCCAACCATATGCATCTAGGACAGAGAATGTAAACCCATTCAACGTGTTTACTTTCATTGGTCGTGTTGACCTAACTCCTGCATCAGATGACTGGGTTGATACAAAGCGTATGCCAGCTAGGGTAGAAAACGTAGAAGGTGACTTCTCTGCTACTGCTAGAGATATGCAGATTGATGGAGATGGATTTGCACCTATACAGTGGGGATCATGGAAGACTAACTGGACAGGTGAGTCTCTAATATCTACATCACAGTTTAGAAATAGATCAGGTTCATTCAGTGCAGGTGGTCGTAGACTCGGTAGATTGGGTCACGGACAAGGAAGACAGGCATTGTTTGTCCATGAAAGAAGGACTTGGAGGGTTGTTAACAACCAGGCAAGACAAGGTATCAGGACTAAGGTTGTACCTAAGATTGATAGAAAGTCTTTAGGTGACTTTACCCTATCACAGACTGCTATTCCTTGGATTAGAAGTCGTAACGTTGCATTCAACGTTGAAAGAATGAAGCCTAGGACAAGAGTCTATGCTTTCTTCGATGGTGTTAACGTATCTACTTACGTTACTCCTAAAGTTATTGAGATAGTTAAGTCATCTACTGCTGATCCTAACACTAACGAGACACCTTTCGTTGTTGGAGAGACAGTTGTAGGACAGATTTCAGGATGTCGTTTGAAGGTTGCTCCTGCTAATGAGGGGTATACAACCGACCCATATGGCACTGGAACTGCTGCTTTAGCAGAGTCATATGCATCTCAAACTCCATTCATTAACATTGATACTGTCTCATTATCTGAGAGTGTTAACCCTAACTTCTACGGTAATATAAACGTCGGTGAGGTGCTTATAGGCCAGACTTCTGGTGCTAAGGCAGTTGTTAAAGATCGTCGTCTATTAACTGACAACGTTGGTAGTCTAAAAGGTACATTCTTTATACCTAACCCAGGTAATGATTCCAACCCACGTTGGGCAACTGGTACTAGGACATTTAGATTTACCACATCTGAAACTAATGCTAAGGGTAGCAGCAGTGTAGACTCATCTGCTGAAACTACTTACACAGCAGCAGGTCAGTTGAAGACAGTTAGAGAAACTATTCTTGCTGTAAGAAACGCTGAGTTGGTTAGAGATACAGTTTCTGATACTAGGACAGTTACTACAACAAGGACTGAGACTAGACAGATTGGTTGGTATGACCCTCTTGCACAATCATTCATATGTGATGAGGAAGGTGGTGTATTCCTAACTGGTGTTGATATATTCTTCAAGACCAAGGATGCTAACATTCCTATCTCTATGCAGATAAGGACAATGGAAAATGGTTATCCTACTAAGGATATTCTTCCATTCTCTGACGTAACTATTAATCCAGCAGACGTTGAATTATCAGATAACGCTGCTATACCTTCAAGATTTACATTCAGATCTCCTGTATACATTAAGCAATCGATTGAATATTGTTTTGTATTACTGTCTGACTCTAACGAGTATACAGTATGGATATCAAGGATGGGTGACATTGATGTCACAGGTACAAGGACTATATCAGAGCAGCCATATGCTGGTGTCTTATTCAAGTCACAAAACGCATCTACTTGGACTGCTGACCAGTACGAAGACATGAAGTTTATTGTCTATCGTGCTAAGTTTAATCAGATGACTGGTACCGCAATGCTCAACAATGCTGAGCTAGGACGTGGTAACGGTGGTATTAAGAATCTCATAGAGAATCCAATACTGACACTGAAACCGACTCAACAACTATCTTTACCCGCAGGTAATAACTATAACTTCACCATTGGTGCAAGAATACAACAGCAACCATCTGGTGCATCTGCGACTATTAAAGAGTTTGATGCTGTATCAGATCCAGAGAAGATAACTATCACAGACATTGATGGGACGTTCGCTGCTGGTTTCTTAGATGCTAATAATGATCCTTTCCAAGGACTAAGATCATCTCAATCAGTTGTAGTATTTGTATTGTCTGCAATATACAACGGTGTATTTGCTGAAGGTGATGCATTAAGTGGATCTACTTCATCTGCAAATGCTACTGTCACAGCATACTATGCTATAGGTGATGTCCTCCCTGGTGGAGCGACGGCAACTGCTATCACGGTTTATGCAAACTATGTTTCTAAGCAGTTTGACTTAAGTGACACCATATCAGAAGCTGGAGGCACAAGTGCTACTCTAACGAGTGCCACATATAGTGGTGACTCTTATGTAGCATACCCAACTGCTTCACCATCATTCCCTGCTGACGACAAAGAAGTCTTGGTATACCATAGAAACCACGGTATGCATCAAAGGACTAACAACGTAGAAGTCACAGGTATTATTTCTGAAGTCCCTGATACAACACTAACTACTACACTCGCAGCTGCTGCTACAACTATTCAGTTGTCAGACGCAAGTCAATTCCATACCTTAATAGGTGGTGCTGCAATTAGTAACCTCAACCCTGGATACGTTAAGATCGACGATGAAATTATTCAATACTCTGCAATTGCTTCCGATGGTAAATCAATTACCGTTGCTGCATCTGGACGTGGTGCTGCCAGCACTGCTGACGTAGAGCATGGATCTGGATCGATTGTTGAGTGTTATAACCTTGATGGTATACCACTAACAGAATTGAATAAAGTCCACACTTCTATATCATGTCCTTGGTTGGATACTTATATGTTACACATTGATCATGTGGCAACTAACGGTATTAGAGGTGGTGGCACCGATGTATGGTCATCACAGAATGTCCAGTTTGAAACTCTGACACCTACTGTCTCAACGATGGTATTACCAGAGACTTCAATTACTGCTCGTGTTAATACTACTACTGCTACATCAATAGGTAATGGATCAACAGTTGTTGACCAAAACTCATTCATTAATAGTGGTCAGTATCTTGATGTTGTATTGAATCAAATTAATCAGTTTGAGCAACCACAAATGGTATGCTCTAAGATCAATGAGCAAAACAAGTTGGATGGTAACAAGTCATTTAATATGGCACTTGTCCTGACAACAGAAAAAGACACTCTATCACCATGTGTTGACTTGGATAGACTGTCGTTGATTACTACGTCAAATAGAATCAACTACTGGCCTGGTGGCCCTGAGCCATACGGTCAGCAGAGTAATATAGATACTTCACAAGACGTATCTACATTGCCTCAAGGTGATCAAAATGATGCT
>Ga0209404_10002543_pt1 | contig 11205 bp, 5 predicted proteins | sample TroAtlMetagenome_2_FD_187447 | JGI IMG/M metagenome (GOLD analysis project Ga0209404, IMG submission 187447) | Marine eukaryotic phytoplankton communities from Atlantic Ocean - Tropical Atlantic ANT8 Metagenome (SPAdes) (version 2) | ecosystem: Environmental > Aquatic > Marine > Oceanic | place...
ATTCCAACTTCTTATTAATAACTTCCCACAATATATGTAACATAGAATTCACTATTATGTATAGAGTTACCCTGTTTATTATTATTTTATCAACACAATTCTTAAATCATTCCGGTAAAGCCGAATATTTTGAATTAGAAAATAAGCGTGAGTTATTCATCGATAAGCATTTGATTGAAAAATTGGATGGTGTTGAGATGAGACTCTCCACACCCATTTCAAGTGGTCCCATACATGAATTTGATAAACCTTGGGAAGGTCCATTCTGCGGTTATTCCACTGTAATTAAAGATGGCGACAATTATTTCCTTTATTACCGAGGGCTCCCAATTTCTGGTAAGGATGGCACGAACAATGAAACATCATGTGTAATAACATCTCAAGATGGCATTAATTGGATAAGACCTAATATTTCCAAATATTTAATACAAAAATATCCAAAGAATAACATTATACTAGCGAACTCTGCTCCTGTTACACATAACTTCTCCCCTTTTTTAGATACAAAATCTGGAATAAACAAACAGCATAAGTTCAAAGCCTTAGGAGGAACTGAAAGCTCAGGACTAATCGCATACACATCTCATGATGGATTAGATTGGAAAAGACTTACCGACAAACCGGTATTTACTAAAGGTATTTTTGATTCACAAAATGTTTCATTTTGGTCTCAACATGAGGAATGTTATGTTTGTTATTTCAGAACTTGGACAAAGGGTGGATACAATGGGTACAGGACTGTTAGTAGAACGACCTCTAAAGATTTCATTAATTGGACTGAACCTGTTAAAATGACATTTGGTGATACACCCTCAGAACATTTATACACCAATCAAACACATCCATATTATCGAGCTCCTCACATTTATATTGGCATTGCCGCAAGATTTATGCCTGGTAGAAAAGTTTTATCAACTAAGGAGGCAAAAGAACTTGGTGTTTCTCCAACATATTTCAATGATTGCTCTGACGTTGTTCTACTTTCATCCAGAGGTGGGAATTCTTACCAAAGAAATTTCATGGAATCTTTTTTGCGACCAGCGATAGGCTTAGAAAACTGGGTATCAAGGTCAAATTATCCAGCACTTAATATTGTACAGACATCGGACCAAGAAATGTCTTTTTATGTAAACCAAAATTACGCTCAACCGTCGAGTAATCTGCACCGATATACATTAAGAATTGATGGTTTAAGCTCTCTATATTCAGGTTATAAGGGCGGTGAAGTCATCACGAAGCCCTTTATATTTACAGGAAAAGACCTATCAATGAATTACTCCACATCTGCTGCTGGAGGAATCCGTGTAGAGATACAAGACAGCACCGGTGTCGTTCATGAAGGGTTCTCAACCGAGAATTGCATTGAAGCGATTGGTAACTATATCGATGGAAAAATTAAATGGAAAGAACACCAAAACATTAAGAAACTTTCTGGAAAGCCAGTAAAATTAAGAATTTTATTGAAGGATGCAAATTTATATTCGTTTCAAATAAACTAACGTTAGTTTTACTTTTTATTAAGTCGTATAAATAAGATAGCTCCAACAATCAAAATAATAATTGTGGGCAACCACATTAGGTATTGCGCGTTAGCTTGATCCTTTAAATTATCAGCATAAATAATTCCTAAAAAATAAAAACAAGCGACTGCCAGACTTAATACATATCCGCCATGGGATTCTCTTCTTTGTTTATTAATTCCTAAAGGTATGCCTAATAGAGCAAAGGCAAAACATGCCGCTGCGAATGAATTCCTTTTTTGAATTTCTGTAAGGATTTCATTTTTCTTAGACTCACTTAAGTCCTCCCCTTCCCTTAATCGAGTTTTAAGATCATCTGTCTCTAGTAAGCTGGGTTTAAATTTCTTTGGATTATTACGGAATGATGAAAGTTCCAATGGAATAGTGGTTTGGTCGGCACTTAGCCCTGGAACAATATTAGTTAAATCTTTAGGATTCTTATCATTCTTAATGATACCTTCAGCTTTTTCTAAGATAAGAAGCAATTGATCTAAATCAGCATTATATTCAATTCTAGCTTCTTTGGACTTTAAATATCTAATCGGGTATTTATCTTCGTCTAGTTCGATTATCTCTAAGCTGACTAATTTATTTTCATTTCTAGCTTCCGTATAAATTCGATAGTTTGGAAACTGAGTAATGACTTTATCCGGCACAATTAAGGCCAGGGGGTCATCAATAGCCATGTTATACAATGTCATTTTCATGGCTGCTTTTCCTCTAGGCGCTATTGTTGTGTTGATATAAAAACTCATTAAAGACAGTAAAATAGCTATTACAAAAACTGGCCTACATATTTGAAACATACTTCTTCCAGACATTCGCAACGCTAATAATTCATTGTCTGAAGACATCCTTCCAAAAACTAAAAGAACGGCTGTCAACAAACTCCAAGGAAGAGTAAAAATTAATGAATACGGAAATATGTATACAATAAATCGAAGGACCGACGAAACCGGCAAATCCCTATCAACTAGGAGTTCAAAGATTTGTTTAAATAAATTACCTAAAACAAAAATTAAACTTAATGATAAAACACCAAGTACCGTTGTCGACAGTACTTGATGTGAAATGTATCTAAAAGACCGGCTGAATAAAAAAGCCACCCTTGAATGATAGTCTTATTTACTTAATCTTCAAATCTATCATTTAAGATTCAGATTTTAGCTTTTCATAGAGTTGAAAAGCTTCCTCCGCTTCCATCCCTTCATGAACGACTCCCCTTACGGCCTTCATCATAGGGACAGGAGCATCGGCTTGGAAGATGTTGCGCCCCATATCAACACCAGAAGCACCTTGAGCACAAGCATCATAGGCCATTTGTAAAGCATCTCTTTCTGGCCGTTTTTTTCCACCAGCGATGACAATCGGTACAGGGCAACAACTTGTTATGGTCTCAAAGCCCTCATCAATGTGATAGCACTTGACCATATGACATCCTAATTCCGCCATAATTCTTGTGGCCATTCGGAAATATTTCGCATTTCTTTCCATTGCTCGACCAACAGCGACTACACCCATAACAGCTATCCCATATCTTGATGCTGCATCAATTAAATTAGTCAAATTCTGTAATGACTGACGTTCGTGTTGGCTGCCAATAAATACTTGAACTGCCAAAACTGATGCGTTCAGTCTAATTGCCTCCTCAATATCAACTGCAAGGTTCTCGTTAGATAACGGCTCATACCCAGGTCTAGATAACTTTGCTGGAGAACCATTTACTTCCCCTTCCCATTCATCAATTGTACTAATCATACTTGTACCACCAGACGATCTTAGAGCTACGGCCTTTTGAGTACTTGATGGAATGATTGATCTCTGGATGCCTCTTGTTAACATTAGACAATCACAATAAGGTTCTAATGGCAAAATGGTTTGATCAACGCGTTCTAGCCCCGTAGTTGGCCCCATAAAATATCCATGGTCAAAAGCCAGCATTATAGTTCTTCCAGATTCTGGATTAAAAACATGAGCCAATCTATTCTGTAAACCCCAATCATATTGGTGCGAACCCTTAAGGAAAAATTTGGGAACAGTTTGTTCAGTATCAGTGTAGTACTCTTTTTGTTTTTCTGCAGATATTCCGTCTAAATCAGCCATAATATTTTTTTTGTTTAATTGATATGATTAAGTGTTTATAAAATCTGACATTGCTTGAATGATAATTGCTACTGAGCATGCTCCAGCATCAGGATGACCAAGAGATTTTTCACCAAGAGTTTTTGCGCGACCCATTGTTGCGACCATATCCTTGCTATTGTCCTTACCTTCATTTGCTGATAGAGCCACCATTTTAATCGCTTCACAAAGAGGGCTTTTAGAAAGTTCTTCGGCTCGATTCGAAGCTGGCTCTAAAGCATCAATCATTGTTTTATCTCCAGGAGCAGCTCCACCCCTAGCTTTTACTCCATCATTGGCAGCATTTAGAAACAAATTTAAACCCTCTGAGTCAAAATTCGCTCTCCCATCCAAAGCTTTCCCACCATTTCTAAATAATGTACCAAATAATGCCCCTGAAGCTCCACCCATAGAACTCATCATTGCCATTCCAGAAAGTTTAAATACCTCTGAAACGTCATTAGGTTCTGATGCTTCTAATTTTTCAATAACAGCATTCATTCCCCGCTCCATCCCTAAACCATGATCACCATCACCAAGATTCCTATCAGCATCCGTTAACAAAGGCTCAGCCTCGATGATACTTGAAGCTATACGCTTCATCATTTCAATTGTTTCACTTAGATTTAATGATTCTCTTGGCATTTGTTTAAAGCTTTGTGTAACAAACTGATTCACATGGCAAGTCCCAATATTGCTTAAGTTCATCATTTAACTTAGTAATACTGAAAGAAATACCAGACATTTCCTGACAAGTGACGAAGGGTCCTACTATTGTGTCATAAACAACAATACCTTTTTCTTTTAAATAAGCCTTTGCCTTTCTTAGACATATAAGACACTCCATCATCGTCGTTGCTCCAAGACTATTAACTAATAATAAAATTTCATCTCCTTCAGATAGATTATCGATATCAACATCCTTTTGGAAATCTTCAAAAATAAGATCTAGCATTTTAGGAGTTAAATCATCAGCAGTCGTCATTGGTATTTCAGAAACTCCTGGTTCACCATGAATACCCATACCCAAACCAATTAGATTCTCATCAATATTGAAAGTCGGCTTTCCAGTTGCAGGAATAGATCCTGGGGACATTGAAACTCCAACCGAACGCGTATGAAGAACAGCCATTTTTGCAACCCTCTCAAGATCTTCTAAATTATCCGCATTTTGAGATGCAGCTCCAGCAATCTTAACTATAAGAACCAGACCAGCGATGCCTCTTCTGTCGTTCTTTTTTTCTGGGGGAGCAGAACAAACATCATCAGTAATCAAAACTGTTTTAACGTCAATGCCATCCTCTGATGACAATTCCGCACCCATATCAAAGTTCATTACGTCCCCTGCATAATTGCCATAAAGATAAAGAACACCATTATCCCTATTGACGGCTTCAGTAGCTTCAAGAACAATATCAGGGGGCGGAGCTGCAAAAATATCACCACATGCTGCTCCATCGGCAAGGTTAGTACCAACAAGACCGTGATATATAGGTTCATGTCCAGATCCACCTCCAACCAGTAATGATACTTTATTGTGAGGTATCTCGGTCTTGACTATTGACCGAACTCCGACTTTTTTGCATTGTCCATCGTAGGCTTCTACGAGGCCATCAAGCAGCTCGTCAGCAACTTTAAGTGGATCATTTATGAGTTTTTTCATATATTTGGTCAATGATAAGAGCAAATGAAGTTGTTTGCGGCAAGTTAAAATAGATTTTAATAATTATTATATATCTTTAATCAGCTTATCTGGATTTATTAAACATAGAAGTATATATTAAAGGACTATAAAGTGCTTAAAAAGATATTATCATCACTTCTTTATCTAATAATAATCAATCTAAATGCCAAAGGCATTGAAGATAAAGATGACTCTGTCTCTAATATTCTTGATTTACCTGATTGGACCGCAGCTATATCAGCTTATAACGATGGATTATCTGATGTCGCCGTTAATATACTAGCAAAAATTAATGCAAGGCCTGATTTATCCAATAATGATGAAGCACGAGTCAGATCACTACTTGTTGAAAACCTTGTGAGGGCTGGGAGATACCAAGAGGCCATTGATACGATAACAGGTGATGAACTTAAATTCTGGCGTGGCATTGCTTACGCTGGCCTTGGAAAAGTGAACAAAGCTTTACCACTAGTTGAAGAATACTTAATCGATCCCAACTCACCATTACATTCAAGTTCAGTGTTGAGCATTACTTCTGCATACGAATCATTAAAAATGAATAACAGGGCGCTTGAAGTTATTAAAGATTCAGTCACAAGGAATATTGAAACTGGAAAGAACATACCAATCATAAAATTCAAATTAGCAAGCCTATACCTGTTAGAAGGTAAATATGATGATACGATCGAATCAATCGACTCTATTAATTCAAACAAAAAGCAAATTGATAATTTAAAAAACTTAATACTCTCTAAAGCACACTTCAAACTTGATAAACTTAAAGAATCTGAAGAGATCCTTCGAAAAGTTGAAATCGAACCGAATAAAAGAACTCCCCAACTACACATATCAATTGAATTACTTAGATTCGATATTCAACACAATTTAAATAAGGTTGAGAATGCAATATCGACAATCCGTTCAGCAATTGAAAGTGCTCCAAACGATTGTGACACTTCAATTCTTTTCGAAAAACTCTTATTCGCTAATGATAAATTCAGTGACCAAATTGACTCAATTCTACAAACTTGGATCAAATCTGAGAACAAAGAATTATCCAGGAATTCTCAATACTTTTATATTAAAAAAAACCAAACAAAAGAACCTGTTGCAGCGATAAGTACTCTTAAAAAACTTTCCATTGAAAATGATGATATCTCTCTGAAGTCTAAAATTTTACAGTCTAGAATACTTATTGAACAAGGGAACATGCAAGAAGCTATAGAAACATTGTCTCCACTAGAAAATTCTGTAGAAAATAAATCAACCAAATCTGAGATTAATTTCTTGCTCGCTGAAGCCCATAAAGAGAACAAGGATTTAAGATCTGCTACCGAAAGTTATCTTAACATTACAGATTCAACAAATTTAAATGGAGCCGCTTTTAATGCAGCTCTTGCCGATTTAATGGATTCAGAAATTGACCATTTAATTGATCCTCAGATTTTAACAAAAGTAAAAGATAACTATCTCAAAGGTAATTTAATTCTCGAAAGAGGCTTATTATTGGCTGCTGAGCAAAACGCTAATGCAAAACAGGCTATTGAAGAATTCATAGATCTATACCCTAAGCATGAAAGAATTGCTGAGGCTCATTTAGCGATTACAAGCCTTATCCTCTTGGAGTCCCCTGTTGATTTTGAACTAGCAAAAGCCTCATTGGTAAAAGCAAATAATCATGCGGTCAAAACAGTCGACAAAGAAAGATTAGATTATCTTAGGTTTTGGTTAGAAGAGAATTCTTCAAACCCACAATCAGCGAGCACTATAGCCGATGAATTTGTAAAAAAATGGCCAAATTCATCCTATTCTCCTGAAATAAGAATGAGACAAGCTGAGCTATACTATACAAGCAAAGATTTCTCAAAAGCGTTATTAAATTTTGAAAAACTATATACGGACTATCCAAATTCCATTCTTGCAACAAGAGCAAGATATTATGCTGCCCATGCAGCAAGGTTAACGCTTACTGACGAAGGAATTTCAAGAGCCTTTAGTTTATTTCAAAAAGTAGCAGACAGCGATGATGCACTTTCTGAAAAGGCAAGATTAGAACAAGCTAAAATTAAATTGAATAAAAACCTTAATGACGAAGCAATTATAATATTAGACGCTATAATTAAATCAGAATCATCTACAAAAGTTAAAACCTCAGCGCTCATGTTAAAAGGAAAGTCCTTATACGAATTAGGTGCAACGAGCGCAGACAAAATCACTGAGGCGATCAGAACATTTGATCAAGTTTTATCAATGCAAGATTTGAAAATCAACGTGCGAAATGAAGCCATTTTCCGCAAAGCAAAATCATATGAATTTATCGCACAAAACACTAAGTCTCTTGAATTATACTATCAAATATTAACAGCGCCTCGCCCCCCTCTGTTACAAAATGAACGACCAGAAATGATTTGGCATTATAAAGCAGGATTTGAATGCATAAGAATCCTAACTACAAGAGGCACCCCGCAAGATTTAAGAGCGGCTGTAATAATATCAGATCAGCTTTCAGAAATGAATGGACCACGATCAAGTGAAGCAAGAGCCATTAGCGAAAGATTGAAATTAGAGAACTTTATATGGGATGATTAATGAAATTATCTTGATTAAGAAAATCTCTCTGTGAGGAATTGATGAATCCCATCACCAAATAATAACATTGTCATTATTGTCAATGTGGTTGCCAAAATCATAACGCCACATGCAAGTAAAAATCTTCTGTAATTGCTTTTCCCTTCCAAAAAGAAAAAGGCAATAGATGACAAAATAATGCATGCTAAAAGTCGGATTAAATCTACTAAGTAAGTGTTTGAAGGATAACTTGAACTTCTCACAGACATAAAATCAGAGAAAGCCCAAGTACATAGCAAAAACAACGTGCTGAAACCGATTAAAATTATTATTCGAAAACGATTATTCATAAATCTTTCTTTGAAATTTCATTATTGTTTTATAGCAGGAAAATCATGTTAGAACAAAGTTTAAGTCATCTTTAGTCAATCCAGACATAACTGGCCGATCTTCATCAATAGACATATCTATAAGGTTCATTTTTTTCTGCTGAAGTGAAAGGATCTTTTCCTCGACCGTATTGGAAGCAATCAACTTGAAACAGTTAACCACTTTACATTGACCTATTCGGTGCACCCTATCAGTTGCTTGATTTTCAACTGATGGGTTCCACCAAGGATCAAAGTGAATAACTGTATCAGCAGCGGTTAGGTTTAATCCATATCCGCCTGCTTTCAATGAAACCAAAAAAACGGGTGTATTATTATTTGGATCTTGGAAACTATTAACTAATCGATTCCGATCTTTGCTTGAAATTCCACCATGTAATAAAAGTGAAGAAATATCGATAGAATCCAAATGACGTTCAATTATATTAAGCATTTTCACAAATTGAGAAAACACAATAATTTTACCGCCTTGATTAATAACATTTTTAATAATCGGTTCAAGCAGACAAACTTTTGAAGAAACAAATTTATTGTCAACAGGTGTAGCAAAAAGATTAAGATCGCAACAAGCTTGTCTTAACCTTAGAAGAAGAGTTAACACTTCCATACTTTCGTTCTGAGTCTTCTTTGAATCAAAAAAAGATCCAATCAGCTCCTTACCTTGAAGCAATAAATTATTGTAAATAGTTCTCTCTTTATCGTTCAGTTCACAATATATAATTTTCTCAACCTTATCTGGCAATTCTTTGAGAACATCAGATTTAACCCTTCTTAATATGAAGGGTGATACCTTCTTTTTAAGATTACCTAAAGTGGAATCATTTGTATTAGATGATCCATATGAATTGATGAAATTCATTCTCGACCCAAGGTAATTTGGATTAACTATATTTCTCAAACTCCATAAATCTTCAATATTGTTTTCAATTGGTGTACCTGTTACTGCAATTTTATAAGTAGAAGATAACAATTGAATAGATTTAGCCGTTTTTGTTAACGGGTTTTTAAAAAACGAAGCTTCGTCTGCAACAACGATAGAAAAATTTATTTTAGATAAATCATCAACATCAGAAATCAATGTTCCATATGTCGTTATAACTATATCATTGTCATTAATAGATTGCGAAAGGTCTCCCCTTTTGGGCCCATGATGAACTATAAATTTGAAAGATGGTAAGAACTTTTTAATCTCTTTACTCCAATTATGAAACAATGATGTGGGGCAAATTATTAAAGAAGGAATTTTATTAACATCTATTGAACTGATAAGTGCTAATATTTGAATAGTCTTACCTAAACCCATTTCGTCGGCCAAAATGAATCCACTATTCATTGCTAATCTTTCTGACATCCATTGAAGACCAACCTTTTGATAATCCTTTAACTTACCATTAAATCTTTTAAAAAGATGATCATCAATGAGAGAACAATTATCCTTAAAGCTAAGACCAAACTTGGATAAATTTTCTTTTATAAATATAGCCTCTCTTCCATGAACTTGCCTAATTACTGAATCACCAGAGACTGTTTGGTCTGTCGTTGATAACTCAAGGGAATTAAACAAGTCAGAAGAACCCATTAAATCAAGGGCAACGTTTTTCCCCTCCCTCTTTTTAATTGAAGGAGTTCCCCTACTTATAAGTTCTCTAACTTCTCTTTCATTTAATCTAATTCCACCAGGAGATATAAATTCCATACCAAACTCAAACCAATCAGACCCACTCTTTTTTAATATCGCTTTAGGTTGAATCAAATCGATATTATTTGCTAAGGCATGAAACCGTTCACCTAATTCAACTTCTATCATTGAATTAGCTAATAACTCATTCAATTTAGAGCTGTGAAAATTCAATATCTCAGCATTGCTACTAAGTATGGACTTATACTGCCTTACTAATGTGTCAACACCATCAACAATAGAGGAATATTCCCTTTGAAATTTGTTTTCTATTGATAACGAGTCTAAAAATCTGTTTTCAACAGGTAAATTAAACTCCGAGGAGCTCCTGTAGGAAAAGGATGTTATAACAATCAAATTATTCAATGATCCTTCAACTGAAAGTTTAATATCAGGTTCATTAGAAAAAAGTTTTTCCCGATCAAAAACTGTATTGGAAAAATCGATACGAAAATATTTTCGTATCGATTCAATTTTAGACTTAAATGATCTGAGGTCTGTTTTTAAATAGACTGAATTTTCAAAGTTTTTAAATAGTTGCGACAGGTCACTTTCATAAATATTCATTGATTCATCAACAACCATTGGCATGGCTACCAATGACAAAGAATTAATCAACCAGTAAGAATTACCTGAGCCAAATAAGAAATGTTCTGGCAAGGGAGGCCTTCTTACTTCTAAGTCTTGTTCATTTAAGCAAGAGACAACTATTGGAACTTTGGCAGGGGTATCAGTTAAAATCAGTTTCTTTGTATTTTCTGGGAAACTTAATTCAATATAACCAAACTCTATACTTTCAAACAATGATAAAAGTTTATTTACCCCAACAGAATAAATTTTTTCTTCAGAAATCGGATTTACACTAGTCGATTCATTTCCAAAAAGTTTTTTTTGTATAGTTGCTTCATTTAAAAAAGAAAAGTTATCGTGTTTTTTGAATGAAAGATTAAATTCCGATTCATTTTCAAACCTTTGGTGCTGCAGTTCGACAACTGGACAAAACGAATGTTTTTCATTTAATCCACTTCGATATTTGGATTCATCTAAATCATTTATCTTGGGCAAAGCTTCTTGAGAATGATGAATATCATAAAGCATCAACGATATAGAGTGCTTACAAACTTTCCCATCTTTAACCGACTCAGGGCATCGACAAAGGTTTTCAACATTATCAAAGTCATTAAATTTTAGGCCACAAACAAATTTTTTTCTTTTTTCAACAACTAGACCTGTGACAATTATTGG
>Ga0209404_10002546_pt1 | contig 11179 bp, 8 predicted proteins | sample TroAtlMetagenome_2_FD_187447 | JGI IMG/M metagenome (GOLD analysis project Ga0209404, IMG submission 187447) | Marine eukaryotic phytoplankton communities from Atlantic Ocean - Tropical Atlantic ANT8 Metagenome (SPAdes) (version 2) | ecosystem: Environmental > Aquatic > Marine > Oceanic | place...
AGGGGTAGTTACAGTGAATAGAGGTAATTCTGTACCCTCTTCTACTTCATCTGGATGTGGAAGGTCGCCATATACTTCATCAGTTGAAATATGGTGGAACTTAAAGCCTTCCTTTTTCCCATCATCAAGCGTTGACCAATAAACACGAGCTTGCTCAAGCAAGGTGTAAGTACCTACTACGTTTGTTTGAATGAACTCACCTGGGCCGTCAATTGAACGGTCTACGTGAGATTCAGCCGCTAGGTGCATAATGATGTCGGGTTGGTGGGCATTAAGAACGGCTTTTACGCCGTCGGCATCACAAATATCCACTTGTTCAAACGCATAACGCTCGTTATCTGCCACAGATAAAAGCGACTCTAAGTTACCCGCGTAAGTAAGCTTATCTAGGTTTACGACTTTATGTTCCGTATCATTAATAAGATGGCGAACGACTGCCGAGCCAATAAACCCCGCGCCACCGGTTACTAAAATTTTTTTCATAAGTGCATTACTCAATAATTATGCTTTCAATTCATCCATCATGGCAGACAATTGAGTACGCCAATGTGTAAGATTAAGTGATGAAAAAGTATCTCGTGTGCTGGTTTTATCTAGCACGCTATAGTGCGGACGTGAAGCCGGTGTAGGGTACTGAGAAGAAGGAATAGGCAATACTGGAATAGCCGAAGACAACAAACCTTTTTCAATGCCAAGTTCTTGAATGGCTAGCGCAAAATCGTACCAACTAGCAACGCCTTCATCGGTCCAGTGATATACACCTTGGGTTTTATTCTGCGCAGCACTTACGCACACTTCCGCCAACCCTTTAGCCCACGTAGGCGTGCCAATTTGATCGTCAATCACCGACAATTGAGGCTTATCTGCCATTAAACGAAGCATGGTTTTAACAAAGTTATTGCCGTGAGACGAATACACCCACGCGGTACGAATTAAGCAACTTGAGTTAGGCAGTAATTCCAGCAGGACTTTTTCACCATCAGCCTTAGTTTTACCGTAAACCCCTTGAGGCTCGATAGTATCGTCAGTGAGATAAGGCGAACCTTTATGACCGTTAAACACGTAATCGGTAGACACATGCACTAAAAATGCACCCGACTGCTTACAATATTTTGCTAAGTTTTCAACGGCTGTCGCGTTTATGGCGTGGCATAAATCGAAATCTTCTTCTGCTTTATCTACCGCAGTATACGCCGCTGCGTTAATAATAACGCTTGGCGCTAGTTTGCTTAGCGTTTCAGATAGCACAGATTCGTTGGTAATATCAGTATCTTCAGGGCCTAAGCAAATAGTGTCTTCACCTAGAATACGCACTAATTCAAACGACAATTGGCCAGCATTGCCAATAACTACAATACTCATGTTTAATCCTTAAAACGTAGGGGCATCAACGAAAGCGACGCCATTTTCATCTTTTCCAGATAAAGACGGCTTTTCACCATTAACTAATGGCCAATCGATGTTTAAAGTAGAGTCGTCAAATTTAACCGACACTTCTGATTCTGGGTGATAGTAGTCGGTACACTTATACACGAATTCAGCAGATTCACTGGTTACATAAAAACCGTGAGCAAAACCGGCGGGTACCCATAATTGACGCTTATTTTCAGCCGACAGTAAAACCCCTACCCACTTTCCATAAGTCGATGAGCTTTTACGCATGTCTACTGCAACATCATATACTTCGCCGCTGACTACGCGAACCAATTTCCCTTGGGTCTGCTCTAACTGGTAATGCAGACCACGAAGAATTCCTTGGCTAGATTTTGAATGGTTGTCTTGCACAAATTCAACATCGGCACATTCTTTTTTGAACCAGTCGGTGCGGAAGGTTTCTAGAAAGAAACCGCGTTCGTCGCCAAATACTTTTGGCTCGATAATTTTAACGTCTGGGATGTCTGTTTTGATTACTTGCATATACTTTCCGTACAAACTGGCAAATTAAATTAAGAAGAAAGGTGGCATTGCCACCTTTGAAAAGTTGAAGTGATGTTAAATTTTAACTCTGTCGTTGATGACTTTAAGCAGATAATCGCCGTAACCACTTTTCTTAAGTGGAGCTGCTAGCTTTTCGAGTTGTTCAGCGTTTATATAGCCCATTCTAAAAGCGACTTCTTCAGGGCAACAAACCTTTAAGCCCTGGCGCTTTTCAATAGCGGCAACAAAGTTTGCTGCATCAAGTAATGAATCCAACGTTCCCGTATCAAGCCAAGCAGAACCTCGGCCCATCAGCTCAACCTTTAAGCTGCCATCTTGCAGATAAAGATTATTAAGGTCGGTTATCTCTAGTTCACCACGATGTGAGGGCTTAACCTCTTTTGCGAAATCGACAACGCGATTATCATAATAATATAGGCCAGTAACCGCATAGTTAGATTTAGCAACAGCAGGCTTTTCTTCAATTGAAAGCGCGTTCCAGTTATCGTCAAATTCCACTACACCGTAACGCTCAGGGTCGTTTACGTGGTAGCCAAATACGGTAGCGCCATGCTCTTGCTTATATGCATTTTGAAGCGAAAGTTTTAAATCGTGACCGTAATAAATGTTGTCACCAAGAACAAGTGAGCAACTATCATTACCAATGAACTCTTCGCCTATAAGGAATGCTTGTGCTAAACCGTCTGGCGAAGGCTGAACCGCGTATTGGATATTCATGCCTAGAGCTGAACCATCACCAATAAGCTCGATAAAACGTTGCTGCTCTTCAGGCGTGGTGATAATGAGTACATCACGAATACCCGACATCATTAACGTAGTTAACGGATAAAAAATCATAGGCTTGTCGTAAACAGGCATAAGCTGCTTACTAACAACCTTAGTTAACGGATGTAAACGTGTGCCAGATCCGCCAGCTAGTATTATTCCTTTTCTCATTGATAGTGCTCCTAACAAACTATACAAACAATAGTAGCGTTTTATTCTACTTATTTAAATAAGCAAAATCGCCCTGAGGTTCTTGACCATGGTACGTCAAACTTACACAATGGCTGATAATAAGAATTACAAACTCCATTTTTTCAAAGGAATAATGCTTAATGGATGCAAGTAGCACGAAGTTAGTAGGCGGCATAGACGCCTTAAGTGGTGGAATCCTAAGTGGATGGGCTGCCGATCTCAACTCCGAAAAAAGCATTTCAATTGCTATTTATTGCAACAACAAGCTTGTTGGCTCAGGAGTTGCTGAAACATTAAGGCCAGATTTAAAACAAGCGAATATTAATGCAGGTCTACACGGTTTCAAATTAGAAATAGACACTACAGCGCTTGAAGACAATTCTACTTTGGAACTTAGGGAGTTAGAGAGTGATATCCCGCTAGAAACCAATGAATTTGAAGTTGGAATTTTAGCACCTTCATTTTGGGCAGAAGCACAGAGTGTTAATGGCAATCAATTCCTTTTCTCTGTCTCATCTAACGCTCCGATCCAAGAGAAAACGCTTGAAATATCTTGCGATGGAGAAGTTGTATGTGAGCACACCATAAACTCACAAAACAAAAGTGTGCAAGACCATGTTTGGCTACCCGCAAAAGTGTTAGATAATCAAAATCACTTACTGGAAATTTCTATTAAAGGAGTAGCTCGAAAACTTGGTGGGGCGTACTTTACGCTCAAGCCAGTGTTGACTCCATGGATGTATTTGAAAGACAGTCACAAAAAACCTGGTTTTATGAGTTTGCCCAAGCAAGCTGACAGACGCTATGAGGCACTGCACTATCAGTTGGAAAGTAGCGTGAAAGGCAACTCACCAATTGACATGAAGTCAATAGTGACCGCTCATGGAATATTAGTTGAAGGCTATGAGGACAGAAAGAAATTCCCAGCCTTTTCGTTACCTAAATTCGACAAGCCTAAAGTGTCTATTATTGTACCGGCTTACAACAAGTTTGAGCTTACCTACCACTGCATCGCCTCTGTTTTGCTCGCTTATAATAAAACAAGTTACGAAGTGATTTTGGCTGACGATTGCTCTACAGATGAAACAAGTGAAGCTGAGTCGATAATAGAAAACCTAGTTGTCTCAAGAAATCCAGAAAACTTACGTTTTTTGAGAAGTTGTAACCGAGCAACTGAACTAGCCACGGGCGACTATATTATCTTCTTAAACAACGACACTGAAGTGTCTTCGTTTTGGATTGACGAGCTTATTGAAAAGCACAAAGAAGACGAAACGATTGGACTAACAGGGTCTAAACTTCTTAACCTAGACGGCTCTATGCAAGAAGCTGGCGGTATTGTATGGGGCAATGGGCAACCTTGGAACGTAGGGCGTGACGCGAACCCCCTACAGCCAGAATTTAATTATGCCCGTGAAGTAGACTATGTTTCTGGCGCCGCTATGTGTATTTCCAAATCAGTATGGGAAGAAGTTGGCCATTTTAGTGAAGAACTTGTGCCGTGCTACTACGAAGATACAGATTTAGCATTTAAAGTGCGAGATGCCGGCTATAAAACCGTATATGTACCAACCTCTGAAGTCGTTCATTTTGAGGGCCAGAGTCATGGCACAGACGTTACTAAAGGCTTAAAACGTTACCAAGTTGTGAACGAGAAGACGTTCCGAAATAAATGGTTCAAAGCATTTAAACACAATGGCAAAGCAAGCCTAGAAAACTTAAAAATAGAAAAAGACCGAAATATCGATCAGCGAATTCTTGTAATTGATTATGCAAGCCCACAGCCAAACAAAGATGCTGGGAGCTATGCTGCTATTCAAGAAATCAAACTGATGCTGTCGCTAGGTTTTAAAGTAACCTTCGTACCAGAAAATTTAGCACACTTCGGTAAGTACACTACAGCACTTCAAAAAATGGGCGTTGAAGTACTTTATGCACCATTCTACACCTCTATGGATGATGTATTAGCGCGCCGTTTAGATGAAATGGATGCTGTGTACATTACACGGTATTACGTTGCAGAAGCTTACCTTCAAACTATTAAAGCTAAGGGTAAAAAGGTTATCTTTAACAACGCGGATCTTCATTTCTTGCGTGAAGTACGCGCAGCCCTTCAGAACGGTAAAGATAACGGAAAACTCACCGACGCGCTTGAAACGCGTGTAAGGGAATTACGCGTTTGCAACAGTGTAGATGCCATTCTTACCTATAATGCTACTGAACACGCCGTTATAACTAGCCACATTTTGGATGCAGAAAAACTTCATATTACACCCTGGGTATTAGAAGAGAAGCAACCGGGCCCTTCATTTGATGAGCGCGAAGGTATTGTTTTCTTAGGCGGATTCAACCATACGCCTAACGTAGAATGCGTAGAGTTTTTGGCAAAAGATATAATGCCGCTACTTGCCAAACAACGTCCAGATATAACACTTTACGTTTACGGCAGTAACATGCCAGATGGAATGAAAGAGTTTGAATGTGACAATATCAAAATGGTTGGTTTTGCCGAACATTTGGATGATGTTTTCCATAATCACAGAGTATTTGTCGCGCCTTTGCTTTCTGGTGCAGGCATTAAGGGTAAAGTACTAGAATCCATGGCTTATGGGTTACCCACCGTGCTGACCGATGTTGCAGCGGAAGGAACAGGTCTTACTCATGGGATAAGCACATTAATTGCCGAGAAAGCAGATAGTTGGGTAGACGCTATTATTCAACTTTATGATGATCAGAAACTTTGGCAAAAATTTTCTGAAAACCAAAAAACAATGGTTGAATCTAACTTCTCATTTGAAGGTGGAAAAGCCGAGTTTAAAGAAATCTTTGCCTCTGTTGGTCTATTCACTACTCGCTAAAAGGAACATATTTTGAGAAAAGTTATACTACATTACCACTTGTTTAAGAACGCTGGAACATCCCTGGACGCGGCATTCAAAGAAAATTTCAGTGAAGAAAAAGGTGAGTGGGTTACTAGAGAGTTCCCAGCTCAACCAGCTAAGAACCGCGAACAAGTTAAGCAATGGATTCTGGATAATCCCAATGCGAAATGTTTCTCTAGTCACACTGCAATTTTCCCAGTACCAACATTTGATGATATTGAAGTTATACCTGTAATATTCTTCCGCCACCCATTGGATAGAATTGCTTCAGCATACTCTTTCGAAAAAAAGCAAGGGGGGGAAAGTTTTGGAGCAGTCCTAGCAAGAAATACAACATTAGCAGGCTATATTGAGACCCGCTTATCTCTTAATTACGACAGACAATGTCGAGACTTCCACAGTAGTCGATTTTCAACCATGTTTACTCCAGAAAAAGGCTGTGAATCTCAAAGATCGATATTAGCCTGTAAAGAACTGCCGTTTATTGGCCTAGTTGAGGAATATGATACTTCTTTAAAGCTTCTCAACGAATATTTAAGCACACGAACTACGTATGAAATAAATTTAGAAGTTAAGAAGATTAACGTATCAAATAGAGAGCCTTTGTGTCTAACCGAAAAATTAATTAAAATAAACTCGAACATAGGTAATGAATTATATCAAAAACTTATTGAAGCAAATGATATTGATATCATGCTGTATAGCTTAATTAAGGAACGATTTGATGTCTAAATTAAACGTTTTAGTGATAGGAAATTGCCAAGCTAGACCCATCGGGCATTGCTTATCCCAATTGAATTCAAATATCACAATATTGGAGCCTTTAATTGTCCATCTTCTCCAACAATGTGATATCGAGGTTATTCAGCAAAAATTAGCTCTTGCTGATGTAGTAATATCACAACAGTTAAACGATTCTTACCACATTGAAATTTTAAAAACAAAAAATCTACGACAACAAATGGGTAGCAAACTCGTAGTAATTCCAAACATATTTTTAACTAAATTCTGCCCAGATCTCGTCTATATATCTAGCCCAGAAATTGGCCGAATCACTTCAATGTTAGACATTTATCATAGTAGAACAGTATTCAATTCTTGGACATCTAAAGAGAGTATTGAGAATGTTGTTAATAAATTAAATGACAAGTATTTTTGGCTAGAGCAGTACGAGAACGAAGTCATTAAGTCTGTAGACGAACTACAAAAAAGAGATACTAATTCTGACTTGACAGTTTACGATGTAATTGAACAGGTCGCAGAAAAAAGTAAGCCTTTTTATACTTTCAATCATCCAAGCAATGAAGTGTTGAGTCTATTATCGAAAAAAATCTTAAGTTATATTAATGAATCTTGCACTGGCCGAATAAAGTTAATCAAGGAGCCATTGGCAGTTATTGTAGCTCCTACATTTACAGGGGCAGCGAGCGCCTTCGATTACAGATATGAGGCAACAAATTATTGTGTCGGATTCCAGCCTAAAGTAAGTGATGGTAAGATAATATCCAAGGGTATTAGAAAGGTTTTATCTAATTTAGAATTTGTCAAATATAGTTTTGAGCTTTACGATAAAACCCTTTCTGGTAGTACTCTACTCAACCTACGATTTACACCAAGTTACTAATCATGTCTGTTTACAAAAACTATATACGTTATCCAAGAAATGAAAATAAGCCTAAGCCAGATTCGAGTGACTTTACTTGGGGGCCCTTAACGCTAACTAATATCGAAAAATCACCTCGCACCGGAAGTGTTCTGCTTAATAGTGTTGAGTCTTATAAGATTGATAATCTTTACGATATGGGACGTGTACCTCCTTTACAAGGATGCAGATCTTTTATGGATAATCATTTATCTATAGAACACTTCGTATTTAGCACAAAGAATGTTAAAGCAATTATGCCGTCAGGGGTCCTCATTCAAGAAAGTAACGATGAGTCTCCCGATGCTGTATTAGAAGCATCTTGTTATATGTCGTTAGGTTTTTTCCACCCAGATTTAATGAATGATAGAACAACTAAATGGCAGTGGCTCTTAAGAGAGGGAACAGATTTTGAACAATCCCCCGGAAGAATCGCGTGGTGTTATCACCGATTTTACAATCAATACTTTCATTGGTTCATAGATTGCCTCCCTCGAATATGGTTGCTAAAAAAGTTTGATTTTGATTATGATAAAGTATTCGTTGGAGACATCGCTAACATTGATTTTGCTCTAAAGTCTCTAGACGCTTTTGGTATCGATGAAACATCGATTGTGTACTTCGATGAGGGAAAAAACTTATTTTTTGATGACTTAATTCTTCCAGTCACGAAAGTTACTGAACAAAGAAAAATAAGACCATCTTTGGGTGATGGAATACATTTTAAAGGTGGCTGGTCAAAGTCATATATAGTTGAACTAAATAACAGAATAGTCCAAAAATTTGCAAAAAACGATGCTAAACACCTCGGTTTTGACAAGATCTTTGTAGGACGGAATGATGCGTCTCACAGAAGGGTTGAGAATATTGATGAAGTAGAAACACTTTTAGCTAAATACGGATTTGTTTTTATTGATCCAGGAACATTATCATTCGAAGATCAAGTAACTATATTCCATTGCGCCAGAAAAATTGTCGGTATACATGGTGCTGGCATGACCAACATACTTTGGACTAATATAGATTCTACTGTAGATATAATCGAAATTGCTGTCGATGGATTGGACGATCCAGGATATCGAATGATCTCGGAAGCACTTTCCTTAAACTATCGAGCTATTGCAGGTTCACCAGTTGGAAACCATAGAGCGGGAATGGCATTTGATGATCTTCGTGTAAATATTATTGAATTAGAAGCAGAATTAAAAAATATAAACAGTTAATGGAAAATTAGCTGTTTTCTCAAAAGTTTTCGAACAACTGTCTGACTAATTAACCACATTGTTCGAAAACGATTTTATTTTCATTCTGTTAGCAAGTGTTCAAAATACGATAAAGCTTAATGCAATTTGTAGCAAAAAATTTTATATATTAAGGCAGGTTTTCACTTCTTTCAATCAATAAAAAACAGTTTAATATCGTTTTATCATTGAATATCAGAAGCTTACGCAATAATTACTATGCACATCATGAAACTTTAATCTTCTTAAAGCCTAGGCGAATTTAATTGAATCAGTTTAACTTTAGCTCCCAAACTAATATTAACTTAAATAAAAATCCTTCACATTGTTTTGCAATGAACCACAGTATGATGATTTATAAAGTCGATACTCTTTATACCTTCATTCCTAAAAACGCATGTTCTACGATGAGGCTGACTGTTGCGCACGAAAATGGCTGCATAAGTGGCATTGAAAACGGCCATTGGATCCATGGCAACAATCAAACTTTTGTGCCATCGATCAGTGAAGCTATTAAAGCCAAGTATAGCTTCGTTGTACTGCGATGTCCTTTCAGGAGACTTGCATCGGTTTATTTGGACAAATTTGTATCTAAGGAACCGGAGGCTTGGCAGTATAGAAATGCCACGAATAGGAATTTGAGCCTTGACAACCTGAGTTTTAAGCAATTTGTTTTATCTCTTGATAAACCTTTCAAAATTAATATGGATATACACTGGCGACCTCAGTCGTCATTTCTTCTTTTCAAAAACTATAATAATTACTTTTCTCTTGAGGACTTTGCGGATTGTACACGCACTTTGAAGGAAAAGATAAATTTAGATGTTCTGGATGCTAGACCTTTAACTAATCACGGAACAAGTGGCTATGACTTAATATCAGATGATAATTTCTCTAATATGCCAGCTTTTGATATTGCTGTTATGAAAAGAGAAGGAAAATGTCCATCTCACGCAGCACTCTATGACAGTAGCCTAATCAAATGGGTTCGCGAAATTTATTCGTCCGATATAGCGTTATATTCCAACAAAGTTGGAAGTAAGAATTTACTGTTTGAATCGTGAAGTTTTTCAAATTTTCAAGGAAGTGTGATTCCCCCATTGACGAGCAACTACAATCGGCTTTTCTAATTTAAAGCTATATGGAGAAAGTAGTTAACTAGACCCAAATATCTACACTTTCCCAGATATTTTGTTAAAGTTACTCAAAGATAATATGTAGTTCCAACATGGAGAGCTAAGTGCTAAACGTTTTCAAGAAAAACAAAGGGGAGATCACCCCTGCCCTAATGAAAAATACAATAGAAAGCGAATTTAACGCTGAATTCTACGCTGAAAAATATACTTTTCTAGAGACCAACGACCACCTTTCCCATTTCGTGACAGAAGGTTGGAAAGAAGGACTCGACCCTTGTGAGTGGTTCTCTACTAGTAAATATATACAGGCATATCCTGATGTAGCGGCGTCTGGCATTAATCCATTTTTTCATTATCTGTACTACGGAAAAGCAGAAGGAAGAAACGAGGGGTTAGTTGGCATCAGTGGCGATGCTAGTTTACGATCGCTAGTTAAAACATCAAATCAAGCCGACGAAGACTACCATAGCTCTAAGTACTTTAAAGAAGCTAGCAACATCCTTGGAACTGAACTCGAATTTACCACTGAACAGTTTGAACGCTTTGCCAATTGGACTAAAGTTGTTCCAAAGGCAACTGGCCCTCACCCTAACGTTAAAGCATTTTTAGATTCTGCATCAGCTACAGGAAGTGGTTGTGAAGCGATAACATCAGGATGGATTATCCGAAAAAAAGACTCCTTTGTTTGGTTTGAAACTAATCAAGGCCAAATACTTCCAATGCGTTCAGCGTTCTTTCAATATCGCCAAGATGTTTACGATGCATTTGAAGACGAGATGACTGAAGCTCTCCCGCTTACAGGGTTTGTTCAAGCATTAACAGCTTGTAATCCTGGAACCCTATTAAGAATTTACGCACTTTCCTCTGAGGGTGCCCACGAGGTCGCGCAGTGTAACGTCGAACGTATTGATTCCGCCCCTAAAAAACTCGCAGAATTTTTAGCCTCTATTAATACTCCGTTATCCGAACTCCCAAAACGTATAACCAAAATAGATGAGCCTTTAATTACTAGTGCCATTGCTCAGAAAAACAAAGCAATAGCCGCTATGCCCCACGAGGTTTATAGTTTTGGTGAAACTACTGCCCCTGGAGCAAGCATAATAATACCTTTGTATGGCCGAGTAGACTTTGTTGAAGCGCAGATGCAGTGTTTCTCACAAGACATTTTCGTACAAAATCATTGTGAATTAATCTACGTAATCGACGACCCTTCATTAGTTGAGCCTTTCAAGAAGCTATCTAGCGATATTTATGCCCTTTATGGCATTCCATTCAAAGTTGTTTGGGGTGGCTTAAACAGAGGCTTTTCCGGCGCCAATAATTTAGGCGTGGAATACGCGACAGCTCACTACCTACTATTCCTAAATAGTGATGCGTTCCCAA
>Ga0209404_10002548_pt1 | contig 11165 bp, 11 predicted proteins | sample TroAtlMetagenome_2_FD_187447 | JGI IMG/M metagenome (GOLD analysis project Ga0209404, IMG submission 187447) | Marine eukaryotic phytoplankton communities from Atlantic Ocean - Tropical Atlantic ANT8 Metagenome (SPAdes) (version 2) | ecosystem: Environmental > Aquatic > Marine > Oceanic...
TAAAAAAGCAGAAGCTAAAAAGGAAGAACCTAAAAAAGCAGAAGCTAAAAAGGAAGAACCTAAAAAAGCAGAAGCTAAAAAGGAAGAACCTAAAGCTTAGTTCAAGGATTAGTGCTTATGTTTGAAGTAAAAATTTTTACTTTGTATCCAGATTTATATCCTGGACCACTTAATACTGGTATTTATAAAAAAGCTCAGGAAAGTAAAATTTGGGATTTAAAAGTGATAAACATCAGAGATTATGCAACTGATAAGCATAGCTCAGTTGATGATACACCTTTCGGTGGAGGCAACGGAATGTTATTGAGGCCAGATGTTGTAGCTTCAGCGCTAGATTCAAATCTAGAAAGCAATGAAACTACAATTTATTTATCGCCTAAAGGAAGAAAATTTGATCAAAGAGCTGCTAGGGAATTTAGTAAGAAAAAAAAACTAAATTTATTGTGTGGTCATTTTGAAGGAATTGATCAAAGACTTTTAGAAACAAGAAATATCCAAGAATATAGCATTGGTGATTTTATATTGTCTGGAGGTGAAACAGCTTCATTTGTTTTTATTGATTCTATTATTCGATTATTACCCGGTGTCTTAGGAAACGATAATTCAGCAAAAGAAGAAAGTTTTGAAAACGATCTATTAGAATATCCTCAATATACAAAACCTCAAAATTGGGAAGGAAAAAGTGCTCCAGAAGTACTTTTATCAGGCGATCATGCTAAAATTAAGGGGTGGCGTTTATCTCAATCTGAGGCTATAACACGTCGCCAGAGACCCGATCTTTGGAAAAAATATTTAGATAAAAAAAATGAAAAATATTGAAGACATAAACAAAGAAGCAATTAAAAAAATAGTTGCAAACAAAAAAATAACTGATTTTTCTCCAGGCGACACCATTAAAGTTGGTGTAAAAATTGTAGAGGGGAAAAGAGAAAGAATTCAATATTTTGAAGGCGTTTGTATAGCCAAAAAAAATAGAGATATAAATTCATCTTTTACAGTTAGGAAGATATCATTCGGAGAAGGTGTTGAAAGAACTTTTGCACTATACAGTCCAAATGTAGATTCGATTAAAGTTATCAGATCAGGAAAAGTTAGAAGAGCAAAACTTTATTATTTAAGAGGTAGAAAAGGTAAATCCGCAAGAATAGCTGAAAGAATTAAGAAAAAAATTGGAATAGATATATCGGCTCAACCTGTAGAGCCTATAAAAAAAGTGGTGTCACCCACTAAAGAAGAAACGAAAATAGAAGAAAAAAAAGATATTCCTGTTATTCAGAAAAAAACTGAGACAAAAACTAGCGATAAAAAATAATAAATTTTTAATGTCAAAAACTCTATATGATAAAATATGGGAAGAGCATCTTGTTCACGAACAACCTGATGGAACTTCGCTAATTTACGTTGATCGACATTTAGTTCATGAAGTTACAAGCCCTCAAGCTTTTGAAGGTTTAAGGCTTCAAAAAAGAAGAGTGAGAAGACCAGAATTAACATTAGCTGTACCGGATCATAATGTTCCAACTACAGATAGATCTAAAGGAATTGATGATGAAGAATCTAAAATTCAAGTAGATACATTAAGAAATAATTGCAAAGAATTTGGAGTAGAACTCTTTGATGTTAACGATAAAAGACAAGGAATAGTTCATATCATTGGACCAGAACAAGGATTTACTCAACCTGGCACAGTTATAGTGTGTGGTGATAGCCATACAGCTACACACGGTGCATTTGGAGCTTTAGCTTTTGGAATAGGCACATCAGAAGTAGAACATGTGCTTGCAACTCAGACATTAATTCAAAAGAAATCAAAAAATTTAAGAATAAATGTTAATGGAGTTTTACCTAAAGGTGTTACTGCTAAAGATGTTATTTTAAAAATTATTGGAACAATTGGAACTGCCGGCGGCACCGGTTATGTAATTGAATTTGCAGGAGATGTAATAAAAAGTTTAAGCATGGAAGAAAGAATGACTGTTTGCAACATGACTATAGAGGCTGGAGCTAGAGCGGGATTAATTGCTCCAGATGAGAAAACTTTTGAATATTTAAAAGATAAAACAATGTCTCCGAAAGGCGATAATTGGAACAAAGCAATAAAATTTTGGAAATCTTTGTATTCAGATAAAGATTGTAGTTTTGATAAAGAAATTAATATTGATGGAAAAGAAATTGAACCATTAGTTACTTGGGGCACTTCTCCTCAAGATGTGTCGCCTATAACCGGCGTGGTACCTGATCCTAATAAAGAAACCAATGAGGATAGAAAAATGGCGATGAAAAGATCCCTAGAATATATGGGATTAAAAGCAAATACTAAAATATCTGATATAAAAATAGATAAAATATTTATTGGCAGCTGCACCAATGGAAGAATAGAAGATTTAAGAGTAGCTGCAGACCTTTTAAAAGGAAAAAAAATTGCAAATAATGTAAGTGCGATGGTAGTACCTGGATCTGGACTGGTTAAAACTCAAGCAGAGCAAGAGGGGTTAGATAAAATATTTATCGAAGCAGGATTTGAGTGGAGAGAACCTGGCTGTTCAATGTGTTTAGGCATGAATCCGGATCAATTGAAACCCAAAGAAAGATGCGCATCAACATCAAACAGAAATTTTGAAGGAAGACAAGGAAGAGGCGGCAGAACTCATCTAGTGAGTCCAGGCATGGCGATTGCCGCTGCAATTAAAGGCCACCTTTCAGATGTTAGGGAAATAAAATAATGGACAAGTTCAATAAATTAAAAAGTATACCTTCATATTTGGCATTACAAAATATTGATACAGATATGATTATTCCAAAACAATTCTTAAAAACAATTAAAAGAACAGGTTTAGGAAAGAGTTTATTTTATGAGATGCGTTATGATGAAAGCGGTAAAATAATAAAAGATTTTATATTAAATAAAGAGCCATATAATAAATCAAAAATTTTATTAGCTGGTAAAAATTTTGGCTGCGGTTCATCAAGAGAGCATGCGCCTTGGGCGTTGTCTGATTTTGGCATTAAGTGCATTATCAGTTCTAGTTTTGCAGATATATTTTATAACAATTGTTTTAAAAATGGTATTTTACCAATAAAGATAGGCGAAGAAACTGTTTTGGAATTATCAAATTATTCAAAAAGACAAGAAGAGATTGAGATAAATTTAGAGAAACAAGAAATATCTTTTGGAAATAAAATTGTTAAATTTGAGATAGATGGATTTAAAAAAAAATGCTTGATTAATGGTTTAGATGATATTGGATTATCAATGAAAAAAGTAAATCATATTGATAGCTATGAGAAAAAAATTAATGTAGATAAACCTTGGATTTTAAGAAATGGCTAAAGTTAAAAACAGAAAAATTTTATTATTACCAGGCGACGGCATTGGACCGGAAGTTGTTAGAGAAGTGAAAAAAATAATAGAATGGTTTAATAAGAATAAATCTTTGGATTTTAGTTTTGAAGAAGAGTTAATTGGTGGCGCATCAATTGATGCTAATAAAATTCCAATAACTGACGAAGTTTTTTTTAAGTCTTTGGAATCGGATGCTGTAATCCTAGGAGCTTGTGGTGGTCCCAAGTGGGACAATTTAGAATTTTCTAAAAAACCAGAAAGAGCTCTTTTAAAACTTAGAAAAGAATTGAAGTTATTTGCAAATCTTAGACCTGCAATCTGTTTTAAGCAGTTGGTTGACTCATCAACTTTAAAACCTGAAATAGTATCTGGTTTAGACATTATGATTGTAAGAGAGTTAACCGGAGGGATATATTTTGGTGAGCCAAGAGGAATTGAGCCAATAGAAAACAATCAACGAAGAGGTATAAATACACACTCTTATACTACAGGCGAAATACAAAGAATTGCTAGAGTTGCTTTTGATTTAGCAAAAAAAAGAAAAAATAAAGTAACCTCTTGTGAAAAGTCTAATGTGATGGAAGCAGGAGTGCTATGGAGAGAAGAAGTGCAAACTTTAAAAGATAAAGAATATAAAAAAATAGAACTGAACCATATGTTGGCAGATAATTGTGCTATGCAGCTTTTGAGAAATCCTAAACAATTTGATGTGATACTAGCGGATAATTTATTTGGAGATATGCTGTCAGATGAAGCGGCAATGTTAACAGGTTCCCTAGGCTTATTACCTTCCGCCTCTCTTGGATTAAAAGATAAAAATGGAAAAATTAGGTCTCTTTACGAACCTGTCCATGGCTCTGCCCCAGATATTGCTGGAAAAAATATTGCTAATCCTATCGCAACAATATTAAGTTTATCTATGGCTTTAAGATATTCTTTAGATCTCGATAAAGAAGCTGATTTATTGGATTCAGCTGTTCAAAAGGTATTGGATGATGGTTTAAGAACAAAAGACATTATGTCAGATGGTAAAAAAGAAGTTACCACAACTGATATGGGTGATGCAATTATCTCAAAATTGAAATAAAATAATTAAAGGATATGAATTTTGCAATAATCGGTGCCACTGGCAACGTAGGTAGAAAAACAATAGAGGTGCTAGAAAAATCAAAAATAGAAATTGATAATCTTTTTCTAGTTGCATCAGAAAAAAGCGCTGGACAAAAATTAGTTTTTAAAAAAAAAGAAATAATTGTTGAACAATTAGAAAAATATGATTTTTCAAAAGCAGAAATTACTATTTTTGCTGCAGGAAGTGAAATTGCAAAAAATTGGGCACCTCAAGCTTCAAAAAAAACTATTGTTATAGACAATTCAAAATATTTTAGAATGGATAAAGATGTTCCTTTGGTAGTTGCTGAGGTTAATCCCGATGATTTAAGGGTACATAAAAATATTATAGCAAATCCTAATTGTTCGACGATTCAGTTGATGCTTCCTTTAAAACCTCTTCATGACAAGTATAAAGTAAAAAGAGTAGTTGTTTCCACTTATCAAGCAGTTTCTGGTGCAGGAAAAGCATCAGTAGATGAATTGTTTAGTCAAACCAAAGATTATTTAGACGGTAAAAAAATTAAGTCTAAAAATTTTACAAAACAAATAGCATTTAATTTGATTCCGCATATAGATTCTTTTGTTGACGATGGTTATACAAAAGAAGAATGGAAAATGGAAAATGAGACAAAGAAAATTTTAGATAAAAAAATAGGTTTGACGGCAACTTGTGTAAGAGTTCCAGTAAAAACTTCTCATGCTGAATCAGTTAATATTGAGTTTGAAAATGAATATGATTTAGAAATGGTCAAAAAAATATTAAAGAATGCACCAGGATGTAAAGTTGTTGATGAGCATAAAGATGGAGAATATATTACACCTTTGGAAGCAGAAGGAGATCATTTGACTTTTATTTCTAGGATTAGAATAGACCATTCTAATAAAAAAGCTTTAAACATGTGGGTAGTTTCAGATAATTTGTTAAAAGGAGCAGCATTAAATACTGTTCAGATAGCAGAATGTTTAATGAATAAAAAGTAAAGTAAAGAGTTTAATTTATAAATGAATTATGCAGCGTAATACGAACCCTTTAAGTCCACATCTGCAAATCTATAAGTGGCAGATTTCGTCTCTTCTTTCTATCGCTCATAGAATAGTCGGGGTAATTAATATTCTTGCTATTACATTAATCTGTATTTGGACATTATCTTTGCTTTTAGGTGAAAATAATTACGAGACAACAAAACTATTTTTAAAATCTTTTTTTGGAAAATTTTTAATAGTTTCTTTGTGTTGGACTTTTAGTTTTCACATTTTAAACGAAATACGACATTTAATCTGGGATATGGGTTATGGTTTTGATTTAAAAATTTCAAAAATTACAGGAGCTTTAGCTTTTTTTGGATCTTTTGTTTTAACAATTTTATTTTACTCAATAGGAAAGAATATTTTTTAATATGCATACATCAACAAAAAAATGGCTATTTCTTAAATATAGTTCATTAACATTAATTCCATTAATGATTTGGTTTGTAATTAATTTAGTATCAATTTATGATGCAGATTATATTCAAGTTTTTGATTTTTTCACAAAACAACCATCAAAAATTTTATTCTCTATTTTTATTGTTGTTGCTTACTTTTTTTCATCTTTAACTATAAGTGAGATTTTTGAAGACTATATACAGGATGAAAAAATAAAAAATGTCGCAAACAAAATGCTTAATATTTTTGCTATAATAATTCCATTATTAACAATTATAGGGATATTTAATTTATCTTAATGAGCGCTTATAAAATTATAGACCATGAATACGATGTTGTAGTTCTTGGAGCTGGTGGATCAGGATTAAGAGCAGCAGTGGGTTTATCCGAATCAGGTTTGAAGACAGCATGTATTTCAAAAGTTTTTCCAACAAGAAGTCATACTTCGGCAGCTCAAGGAGGAATTTCTGCAGCATTAGGAAATATGGGTGAAGATGATTGGAGATGGCACATGTATGACACTGTTAAAGGATCCGATTGGCTTGGAGATCAAGATGCAATTGAATATTTGTGTAAAGAAGCACCAAGAGCTGTCATTGAGCTCGAGAGATATGGTGTTCCATTTAGTAGAACTGATGATGGAAAAATTTATCAACGGCCTTTTGGAGGAATGACTAAGAATTATGGGAATGGAACAGCACAAAGAACCTGTGCGGCTGCAGATAGAACTGGACATGCTATTTTGCATACTTTGTATGGTCAAGCTTTAAAACAAAATACAGAATTTTTTATTGAGTACTTTGCATTAGACCTCATTATGAAAAATGGAGAATGCAAAGGAGTAATTGCTTGGAATCTGAACGATGGGACAATTCATAGATTTAGATCACATATTACAATTATAGCCACAGGCGGTTACGGTAAAGTTTATTATTCAGCTACGTCCGCCCATACATGTACTGGTGATGGTAATGGAATGGTATTAAGAGCAGGACTTCCATTACAAGATATGGAGTTTGTTCAATTTCATCCCACAGGAATTTATGGAGTTGGTTGTCTAATTACAGAAGGGGTTAGAGGCGAAGGAGGCTTCCTTGTTAATGGTAAAGGTGAAAGATTTATGGAAAGATATGCGCCTAATGCCAAAGATTTAGCTTCAAGAGATGTTGTAAGTAGATCAATGGAAATGGAGATTAATGAGGGCAGAGGAGTAGGAAAAAATAAAGATTATATAAATCTTCATTTAGATCATTTGGATAAAAAAGTTATTGAAGAAAGATTGCCTGGGATTTCCGAGGCAGCTAAGACTTTTGCAAATGTTGATGTAAACAAAGATCCGATCCCAGTAGTGCCTACTGTACACTATAATATGGGAGGTATACCAACGAATTATAAGGCTGAAGTGCTAACATTAAATGGTTCAGAAAAAACAGTTCCAGGTTTGATGGCAATAGGTGAAGCAGCATGTGTTTCTGTTCACGGAGCAAATCGTTTGGGCTCTAATTCATTAATTGATTTAGTAGTTTTTGGTAAAGCTGCAGCTAAAAGAGCCGCTGAATTAGTTAAGTCTGGAAGCCCTCATGAAGAAGTATCTAATGATGAAACTAAAAAATGCTTGGATAGATTTGATAAAATTAGAAACTCCAATGGTTCAACAAAAGCTTCAGAATTAAGACTTTCGATGCAAAAAACTATGCAATCTAAATGTGCAGTTTTTAGAACTGAAAAAACATTAAAAGAGGGTGTGGATCAAATTAGAAAACCATATGAAGGCATGAGAGACATATCAGTGAAAGATAAATCATTATTATTTAATACCGATCTAGTTGAAACTTTAGAGTTTGATAACTTAATATGTCAAGCTCTTACAACCATGGATTCAGCTTACAACAGAAAAGAAAGTCGAGGAGCACATGCTAGAGAAGACTATGATAAAAGAGATGATAAAAATTTTATGAAACATACTTTGGCTTGGCAGAACGGTAATAAAGTAGATATTAAGTATAGAGACGTTCATTCAAGAACATTAACTAATGATGTTCAATATTTTCCACCAAAAGAAAGAGTGTATTAAATGGTGCAATTTAATCTACCTCAGAACTCAAAAATTGAAGTTGGAAAATATTATAAAGATCAGACAAATTCAAAAAATTTAAAAAAGATAAACGTTTATAGATGGGACCCATCAGATGGAAACAATCCAAGAGTAGATACTTTTGAAGTAGATATGGATAATTGTGGCCCAAAAGTTCTTGATATTCTTTTTAAGATTAAAAATGAAATTGATTCTTCACTAACATTTAGAAGATCGTGTGCACACGGTGTATGCGGCTCTTGTGCAATGAATGTTGATGGCGTTAATACTCTAGCTTGTATAAAATCTCACACAGACATCAATGGAGATTTAAATATATATCCTCTTCCACATTTAAAAGTTGTTAAAGATTTAATTGGGGACTTAAGCACTCTTTATAAACAATATGAGTCAATTCAACCTTGGCTAAAGGCAAAACAAACTGGAAAGGAAAAAAATGAGCTTAAACAATCTCAAAAAGATAGAGAAAAGCTCGATGGTTATTATGAGTGTATTTTATGCGCCTGTTGCTCCACTTCTTGCCCAAGTTATTGGTGGAATGGAGACAAATATTTAGGTCCAGCAGTTCTTTTGCAAGCCTATAGATGGATTAATGATAGTAGAGACGGTGATAAAAAAGAAAGATTAAAAAAAGTTGCCGATGAACTAAAATTGTATAGATGTCATACTATTATGAATTGTACTAATTCTTGTCCAAAAGGTCTAAATCCAGCAAAAGCTATTGGATCAATAAAGAAAATGCTTGCAACAAGCTAAAAGCTTATTTAATCAATTAGCACCATGAAATTAATAGAACACTTTATCGACGGTAAAAATTATTCTGGTAATTCCAAGAGAAAAAGTAAAGTTTTTGATCCAGCTACAGGTGAACAAAGTGCAGAAGTTAAATTAGCAACAAAAGAAGATGTTAACAAGGCTGTAGAAAATGCAAAAAATTCATTCGAAGCATGGTCAAACACACCTCCTCTTCAAAGAGCAAGAGTTATGTTTAAATTTAAGGAGCTTATAGAAAAAAATTCTGATGAACTTACGAAAATCATCGTTTCCGAACATGGCAAAGTATACGATGATGCTAAAGGATCTTTGACTAGAGGATTAGAAGTCGTTGAGTATGCATGTGGTATACCTCAAATGCTTAAAGGAGAGTTTACGGAAAATGTTGGGACAAGCGTTGATAGTTGGTCAATAAGACAGCCTCTAGGAGTTTGTGCAGGTATTACTCCATTTAATTTTCCTGCAATGGTTCCTATGTGGATGTTTCCAATGGCAATAGCATGCGGCAATACATTTGTTCTTAAACCATCAGAAAAAGATCCATCTTGTTCAATAAGATTGGCAGAGCTTTTGAAAGAAGCCGGCTTGCCAGACGGTGTTTTTAATATTGTTAACGGAGACAAAGAAGCAGTTGATGGATTAATAGACAATAAAGATGTAGTGGCGATGAGTTTTGTAGGATCCACACCAATAGCAAAATATATTTATGAAAATTGTGCAAAAAATGAAAAAAGAGTTCAAGCATTAGGAGGAGCTAAAAATCATTGTGTAGTTATGCCAGACTGTGATTTAGATCAAGCAGTAAACGGTTTAATGGGAGCCGCATATGGCTCAGCCGGCGAAAGATGTATGGCCCAATCTGTTGCGGTAGCAGTAGGTGGCATTGGTGATAAACTAGTTAGTAGCTTGTCAAAAAAAGTTGAAGCATTAAAAGTTGGTCCAGGCATGGATAAAAAATCTCAAATGGGTCCACTTGTCACGAAAGAGCACTTAGAAAAAGTAAAAGGATATGTTGATATTGGAAAGAAAGAGGGAGCTAAATTAATTGTGGATGGAAGAAATTTTAAAATTAAAGGTTATGAAAATGGCTACTATATTGGAGGATGTTTATTTGATCATGTGACCAAAGATATGAGAATTTACAAAGAAGAGATTTTTGGACCAGTCTTATCAGTTATTAGAGTAAAAAATTTTGATCAAGCCTTGGAATTAGTTAATGATCATGAATTTGGCAATGGAGTAAGTATATTTACCAGAGATGGTGACTCAGGCAGAACATTTTCAAATAAAGCTAAAATAGGTATGGTTGGTATAAATATTCCAATACCAGTTCCTATGGCCTTCCATAGTTTTGGGGGTTGGAAAAGATCTTTATTTGGAGATCAGCATATGCATGGACCCGAAGGTGTAAGATTTTATACTAAGTTAAAAACAATAACCTCAAGATGGCCTTCTGGATTAAGATCTGACCCAGAATTTGTAATGCCAACTATGAAATAAAAAGGAGAAAGGTTGAGAAAAAAAATTACTTTGATAGGCGCAGGACAAATTGGAGGGACTTTAGCGCATTTAATAGCTTTAAAAGAATTAGCAGATGTTGTTTTGTTTGATGTAGCAGCAGGAATAGCAAAAGGCAAAGCTTTAGATATAGCTCAATCTTCTCCAGTAAATGGATTTAATATAAATTTGTCAGGAACAGATAAATATGAAGACACAAAAAATTCTGATGTAGTGATTATTACCGCTGGTGTTCCTAGAAAACCCGGCATGACTAGAGATGATTTGCTTGGAATCAACCTCAAAATAATTAAGCAAGTTGCTGAAGGTATTAAAAAAACTTCACCCAATGCATTTGTTATATGTATTACAAATCCTTTAGATGTAATTGTTATGGCTTTACAGAAATATTCTGGCTTACCTAAAAATAAAGTTATTGGGATGGCTGGCATTTTAGATTCTTCTAGGTTTATATATTTTTTATCACAGGAATTGAAAGTTTCGGTTAAGAAAATAAAATCTCTTGTTCTAGGTGGCCATGGAGACAGCATGGTTGCTATGCTTAACCACACTTTTGTTGATGGAACAAAAATAATGGATCTTGTTAAAGAAGGTAAAATTCAAAAAGATAAACTTGATGAAATAGTTAATAGAACAAAAAAAGGTGGGGCCGAAATAGTAAAATTTTTAGAAAAAGGATCTGCATTTTATGCTCCAGCTGCTTCCGGCGTAGAGATGGCCGAAAGCTATTTGAAGAATCTTAAAAAAGAACTGCCTTGTGCCGCTTATATTGATGGACAATACGGAGTAAAAGATATTTATGCAGGCGTACCAGTTGTTATTGGAGAAAATGGAGTAGAAAAAATAATCGAACTAGATCTTAGCTCTGAAGAAAAAAATAATTTTAATAAATCAATT
>Ga0209404_10002550_pt1 | contig 11159 bp, 9 predicted proteins | sample TroAtlMetagenome_2_FD_187447 | JGI IMG/M metagenome (GOLD analysis project Ga0209404, IMG submission 187447) | Marine eukaryotic phytoplankton communities from Atlantic Ocean - Tropical Atlantic ANT8 Metagenome (SPAdes) (version 2) | ecosystem: Environmental > Aquatic > Marine > Oceanic | place...
CATCCGTTTTAATAAACCCGGATCAACATTTGAAAGCCCCTTCTTACCTGAAAAATGTGACAAAAGTGAGTCAAACATAACGACACCGAGACCAGAATCTTTAGATCTCGTTATTGGGGATATTTCTTGTTCGTCTTTCATTTTACTAACACAGGTTACAAGCTTGCCTCTCGCAATGGAGAGCGCTAATATGCCTATTAATGAAAATTCGCACAATACTTACAATTATGAGCCTTACAAGCTCAAGCCTATTCGCTGACCACCACGCAAAAGGCAACAATGATTTTATGCCTATTTTTGATGGCAAGAGTCTTAAAAACTGGAACGGAGATCCTAAATTCTGGAGCGTTAAGGATGGGGCAATTACCGGTCAAACTACTGCAGATAATCCTACAAAAGGAAATACTTTTATCATTTGGGAAGCTGGAGAACTTGATGATTTTGAACTTAAATTAAAATTCAAAATAGATGCAGGCAATTCAGGAATACAAGTAAGAAGTTTTAAATTAGATAAGGGTCCTGATCAATGGAGAGTAGGTGGTTACCAAGCAGATTTTGAAGCTGGTGACACTTGGAGCGGGACCGTCTACGGCGAACAATTTGGCGGTGTCTTTGCTAAAAGGGGGCAGCGCGTCACTATAGACGATAAAGGTAAAAAAACACAAGGTGAAGCTGTCGGTGACCCGAAGGAGCTAAACAAGGCTATAAAGAAAGGTGATTGGAATGAATACCACATTATAGCAAAGGGTTATAATATTAAACAGTCCATCAATGGTAAGCTCATGGCTGAAGTGACAGATAATGGCCCTAAGAAAAGAAGACAAGGCATACTCGCGTTACAACTGCATGCAGGCCCACCAATGACAGTTCAATTTAAGGACATCATGTTAAAGAGACTTAAACTTGAAGACGCTAAAAAGATTTGTTTTTATGCGGGCACAAGATCTCACGGTTGGGGTTCTCACGAACACAATGCAGGAAACATACTTCTAGCTAAAAGATTAAGAGCTCACTATGGAGATAAAATTGTTACTAGTTTATACAAAGATGGCTGGCCTCAAGACCCAACTGCAATGCAAAATGCAGACGCTCTAATTATGTTTTGCACTGGAGGAGGGGCACACTTTGCAAAATTTCATTTGAGACAAATAGACTATCACCAAAAAAGAGGCATGGGAGTTGGCTCTATTCACTATGCTGTTGAGATACCAAAAGGCAATCAAGGGGGTGATAAGTTTCTCGATTGGATGGGTGGTTTTTTTGAGGCTCATTGGTCAGTAAATCCTCACTGGACACCAGAATTTAAGGATTTTCCAGATCATCCCGTAGCTAACGGAGTAAAGCCTTTCAAGATAAATGATGAGTGGTATTACCATATGCGTTTTAGAGATGGCATGAAAGGTGTCACCCCAATACTCAGTGCACTTCCTGGACCTGAGACCCTTAAGAGGCGTGATGGAGCGCATAGTGGAAATCCCCACGTGCGAACTTCTGTTCTTGAAAGAAAAGAAAAGCAGCACGTTGTATGGGCAACAGAGAATAAGGACGGTGCAGGCAGAGGCTTCGGTTTTACAGGAGCGCATGTTCATAATAATTGGGCAGATGATAATTTTAGAAAAGTCGGACTCAATGCGATAGCTTGGATTACTGGATTAGAAATTCCCGAAGGTGGAATCCCAAGTGAAACTCCTGACAAAGAGGAACTTGAATCGAATCAAGATTATGCCAAAAGGCGATAATCCAAATCTATTCATTCAAAACATCTATCTATTTTTATTAAAGAGCGTTTTATAAAATTGCACCCGCCCCGATTGGGCATTAAAGATCTCCAAAAATGAGTTCAATGATTGAATCCCTTATTAAGGCCGCTTTTGAGAATAAAGCGAGTGACATCTTTCTGAGTGCAGGACACGTGGCTAGAATGAAAGTCAACGGGCAGCTTATGATTGCTGGGGATGAAGCTATTGAATCTGAGGATATGATTGCCTTTTGGAAAAGGTGTGGTGCGGATCCAGAATATGATGGCGACAGAGACTCAAGTTATGTAGCGCATAATGGTGTTAGATTCCGAGTTAACTTGCACAGACACCTCGGAAATTTAGGAGCTGTATTAAGACAAATTAATACAGAAATCCCTGAAATTGAAAGTTTAGGTCTTCCAGTTGAATTGTTAACGAGATGGGTCTCTGCACCATCGGGCTTAGTATTAATTACTGGACCAACTGGATCTGGTAAATCAACAACTTTAGCATCAAGCCTTGAATGGCTTAATCAAAATTCTGCAAAACACATTGTTACCATCGAAGATCCAATAGAATACTTGTTTGAATCTAAAAAATCTCTTTTTACTCAAAGAGAAGTTCATACTGACACAGATTCATTTGCAAGAGGACTTAGAAGCTCATTGCGGCAGGCCCCAGATGTTATTCTTCTTGGGGAAATTAGAGATCCCGAAACAGCTAAAATAGCACTTCAGGCGGCAGAGACAGGACATCTAGTTTTAGCAACATTACACAGTGCCAATGTCTCTGAAACAATTGAAAGACTGACTAATCTTTTCCCCAGCCAAGACCGTGAAAGTCAGCTGCAATTACTTTCAAATATGTTGATAGGTATTTGTTGCCAAGTTCTCTTACCATCAGCTTATGGGGGACTCCACTTAGTAACTGAGCACTTGGAAAACACCGGGGTCATAAGAAATTACGTAAGAGAATCCAGAATACCTGAAATCGTAGATTTTATCGGTCGAGGTGATAACCCAAATAACAAATTATTTATGGACGCACTAGTTGAAGCCACTCAGAAGGGACATTTAACTCAAGAAGAAGCTTCAACAGCATCCGGTAATGAGTCTGATTTTGACAGAGCCATGAGAGGCATATCTTAATTTCTTTAAATGAGCAGCAAAAAACATATCGTCGATTATTTAACTGAAACTAGAGATCGAGGAGGATCTGATCTTCACATCACTGGAGGTGCCCCTCCGGCATGCAGGGTAAATGGAACGCTCGAAGCACTAACAGAATTCGACATTACTCCTGATGAGGCAAAGGAACTAGTGATGGGAGTTCTTTCAGAATCGCAAAGAGCACGACTAGAAGAGGATCTTGAATTAGACTTTTCGATATCAATCAAGAATGTTGGCAGATTTAGAGCAAATGCACATTATGTAAGAGGGTCAATTGAAGGTGCTTTTCGTTATATACCTACTGAAATACCGGAGCTTTCTCAACTTGGACATGGGCAATCTGTTAATGATCTATGCTCTTTGAGGCAAGGGCTTATTCTAGTCACTGGAGTCACTGGTGCTGGAAAGACCACTACTATTGCATCAATGATTCAAAAAATATTAAAGGAAAGATCATGCGTAGCAGTGACCATAGAAGATCCAATAGAATATGTCTATGATCATGGATATGGACTTGTTAAACAAAGAGAATTAGGACCTGACACGCACAGCTTTTCAAACGCTTTGAGATCCTCACTCAGACAAGACCCAGATATAATAGTAGTCAGTGAATTACGTGACTTAGAAACAATCAGGACAGCTATAACGGCTGCTGAAACGGGCCACTTAGTTATTAGCACACTGCACACAATTGATGCGCCAAAATCATTAGACCGAATGATAGACGTATTTCCTGCTGATCAACAGGAAATGATAATTACACAGCTAGCGAATTGCCTGCAGGCAGTTGTTTCTCAAAGACTGATAACCCGACAAGATCTTCCCGGCAGGGTGATGGCTTCAGAAATCATGAGAATTAACCATGGAATTCGAGCTTGCATGATTGAAAGAAAATTCGAACAAATCGTAGGATTAATACAAATCGGAAGCCAAGAAGGCATGCACACTATAGATGAGAGCCTTGCACACCTCCTAGTTAATAGACATATTTCACTTAACGATGCACTCCTTAATTGTCGAGATGAGGAATATATTCACCAAAATTTTAAGGCTGTAGAAGCATCTACAAAGGCTTGAATTAATTCCCTCATTAATTAGATTTAATAAGAACGATGATTGCTGATTACTTCTGGAAAATTATTTTTGTCATAATTCTTATAATAGGGTTGAAATTTTGGCTCGATGTTAACGATAAAAATAATATCTACGAAAAGAACTTAAGAGCGCTAACAGAAATTCTCGAAACCCCTCCATCGAAAAGCGATAAACAGTGTCAAAGATTGGCATTCCAATCAATCTTTCACCTATATGAAATGGATAGAATTAAAAGAATGAAATTTCTTTTCTTCAAAGGTGAGAAATTAGATATAGGTACTGTGCTTAAAGAAATATTTGATGCAGATTATCTAGATGCAAAAAACAGCCTAATCAAAGATGTATTGGAAGAGAATTATAGTACTGCTGAAGAATTTGGTTTATTTGAAAATGAGCAAAGTTTGGAAGCCCTTGAAGAGGGTAGAGCAACAAAGATTATGGGCGGTCCATGGCGAGGCGAGTTATTGGTAGTAGGACATTATATTTCTCCTGATATTAGTAAAAAAGTGCAGTTTCATTTTGTTAACAGAATAATACTACCAAAAAGCGTCAAAGCCGCAATGGCCTTTGCAGATATAACTAAAGACGTTAGAGATAGAGCCGACAGATTGAAACGTGGAGGAGTCCTAGACACTAAATCATTCGACGAAATCATCATCCAGTATAATACGATAAGAGAATTATCTACTAGATAATTAGAGAATCTAAAAACTTGAAACCTTTAATTTTATTTATCTGCACTGGAAACATATGCCGTAGCCCTATGGCAGAAGGATTATTTACTAAGCTAGTTAATGATACTGGCTCTTCCTTTAAAATATCATCAGCAGGAGTATCCACGTTTGGCGGTCAAACTCCCAGCAAACACACCCTAGATATTCTTAAAAAAGAAGGAATAGATCTATCAGCTAATACCAGCCAAATGGTCAGTGATGAATTAATTAATCAGGCCTCGTATATATTTGCGATGTCATCAAGCCATCTGCAAGCAATTGAAAGCATGTTCCCTAAAGCATTGAAAAAGACCTTCCTAGTCACCGATTTTTGTGACAATCAATCCGTTCACGGTACAGATGTACCCGACCCATATGGTGGAACAATTAAAGAATATGAGCACACGAAAGACTTATTAGACGTATCATTACCTAGTATATTAAAATTTCTCGAAACACAAAACTGACCACTTCTAAATGTCAAAACCACTACCTATACTTATAGCCAGTGATCATGCTGGTTTTGAATTGAAAAAATCTCTCATAGCCCACCTTGTAGAGAAAGGCTATGAGACAAAAGACCTTGGAACTGAATCTTCTGAATCGACTGACTATCCTGACTATGCTCATGAGCTTAGTAACATCATATCACGAAAAGAAGCCTCAATAGGAATTCTAATATGCCACTCTGGAATAGGAATGAGCATTACAGCCAACAGACACCCTCAAATAAGAGCAGCCGTCGTAAATGATCCAAATGATGCCTCTCTAACAAGAACTCATAATGATGCAAATGTTCTTTGCTTGGGAGCTCAACGAATGGAATTAGAAACAGCCAAGGAAATAACAGAAGCATTTATTAATGCAGATTTTGATGGCGGGGAAAGACATGTACGAAGAATTAGCAAAATTAACATTGAGCCCAATAGTCTAAATGCAATTGATCCTGAACTTGCAACAGCTATTGATCAAGAAATCGAAAGACAGCAAAACAACATTGAATTAATTGCTAGTGAAAATTTCGCAAGCGAAAATGTTCGGCTTCTTCAAGGCAGTCACCTAACCAATAAATATGCTGAAGGTTACCCGGGAAAAAGGTGGTACGGAGGATGCGAAAATGTTGATATCGCGGAATCTTTGGCAATAGAAAGAGCAAAGGAATTATTTGGTGCCTACCATGCAAACGTACAGCCTCACTCCGGATCACAGGCAAACGCAGCAGTATATTTCAGCTCATTAGAGCATGGTGATAAAATTCTCGCAATGGATCTTTCTCATGGTGGACACCTGACACATGGGCACCCAGCAAATTTTTCTGGCAAATTTTATGAGATTTCTTCATATGGCGTCAATGAAGAGACCGAGCAAATTGACTATGATCAGCTCAAATCTCAAGCCGAGAAAGTGAAACCAAAAATGATAACAGCAGGAGCTTCAGCCTATCCAAGAATTATAGATTTCGAGAAAATGTCGGAAATCGCAAAGTCTGTTGGAGCCTTACTCTTTGTAGACATGGCACACATTGCAGGCCTTGTTGCTGGAGGAGTACATCCTTCACCCGTTGGTTATGCAGACTTTATAACAACTACAACTCACAAATCCTTAAGAGGCCCTAGAGGTGGCCTAATTTTATGTGGCGAAGAGTGGGCAAAAAAAATTGATAGTATGGTTTTCCCTGGAGTCCAAGGCGGTCCATTAATGCATGTAATTGCAGCCAAAGCTGCATGTTTTGGTGAAGCCTTAAAACCAGATTTTAAAATTTATCAAAATCAGATCATTAAAAATGCTCATACTCTAGCCGAAAAACTCAAACAATATGGTTATCGTATTGTATCAGGTGGAACTGAAAATCATCTAATGCTTTTAGATGTAAGGCCAAAAAAAATTAACGGTAAAATTGCACAACATACTTTAGATGAAGCCGGGATAACGGTTAACAAAAATTCAATCCCTTTTGACACTGAGAGTCCATTTAAGGCTGGGGGCATTAGGATCGGCACTCCAGCTGTTACAACAAGAGGAATGACTGAAACAGAAATGTTAATAATTGCAGAATTTATTCATGAGGCTCTTGAGAATAGAGAAAAACCTGAAATACTTGAAAAAATCAGATTAAAGGTCATTGAACTTAACAAAGGATTTCCTTTACCTTAAAGGACTCTTCCAAAACCAATTCGCAACCACTGACTTATCATGCCCGATCCCTATGTCGAATCATTAAGACGAGGGTTCAAATCTCGAGATATTCCAGGATCCTGTAGCATAATAATTTTCGGAGCTACTGGAGATTTAACTCATAGAAAATTAATACCCGCTTTATACAATCTGTTTTTAAATAAGGAACTACCTTCCTCATTCAAAATTATAGGTTTTGCTCGGCGGGATAAAAATGATGCGATTTGGCGATCAGAACTTGAAAGATCCAACCACGAAAATTCACGCTCTGGTCATAATGAAAAAAAATGGGAGGAATTTTCAAAGTCACTTTTTTACTTCCAAGGGGATTTAAATTCAAAAAAATCATTCTCCGATCTTAAAAAATACATAACTGACCACGAAAAAAAGGAAGATACATTTCATAATCGACTTTTCTACCTCTCAACTGCTCCTGAATTTTTTTCTGTAGTTCTAGATAATTTAAAAAAGGTCCAATTGAATATATCCCCAGAAAAAGGATGGTCTCGTGTAATTATTGAGAAGCCTTTTGGATCAAACCTTCACACAGCTCAAAATCTAAATCAGACTGTCAATGAAACATTCCATGAATCCGATACATACAGAATAGACCATTACTTAGGAAAAGAAACGGCCCAGAACATAATGGTTTTGCGGTTCGCTAATTCTATTTTTGAACCTTTGTGGAGGAGTCGATTTATTGATCATGTACAAATTACCTGCGCCGAACACCTAGGAATGGAAGGAGGCAGAGGGGCTTATTACGACAAAGCTGGAGCAGCAAGAGATATGGTTCAAAATCATCTCCTTCAGCTTTTAAGCTTAATAGCCATGGAGCCTCCAACTGATTTATCAGCAAATAGTGTCAGAGATGAAAAAGTTAAAGTTCTAAGAACAATTCGTGGCATGGGGCCAGAAGAGGTGAAAAAGAACGTAATCAGAGCGCAATATACTGAAGGATCACTTAGTGGCAAAACTGTACCCTCGTATCGTGATGAAGATCGTGTTGACCCCGCAAGCATGACCGAGTCATATATAGCGATGCGTCTTTTTATAGATAATTGGCGATGGGAAGGCACTCCTTTTTACATTCGAATGGGCAAAAGATTACCGACAAAAGCCACTGAAATATCCTTACACCTTAAATCGCCACCTAATGTACTCTTTCAAAAATTACCTGGTTCAACTGAAAGCAACGTTCTCACGATAAGAATACAACCTGATGAGGGAATGTCTGTAAGGATGCTGTCAAAAAAACCTGGAACAACTTTAAAGATTGAACCAGTTGAAATGAACTTTGATTACTGGTCATCATTTAAAAAAGGGTCTCCAGAGGCATACGAAAGGCTTCTAATTGACGCAATGATTGGTGATGCAACACTATTTGCAAGAAGAGATGAGGTTGAAAACGCATGGTTGTTTATCGACTCAATTCAGGATGCCTGGCATGAAAGTAATACAACTATTCCTATGAATTACTATGAATCTGGAACATGGGGACCAACTGAAGCAGATAATCTACTAGCAGAATTAGGTCACAAATGGAGACCTTTGTAATCCATCAATATTAAATGAGAAAGAGGGCCGTTTTATTTCCGATTGAATCGAGCAACTTCTCTCTTTGATTCACGGTCCTGAACTTTTTTCTTTAAGGTCTCTCTCTTATCGTGTTGGGCTTTGCCTCGACCTAATCCCAATTCTACTTTTATCTTTCTATTCTTCCAATAAAGACGAAGAACAGGCATAGAAAATCCTTTTTCTTGAAGTTTAATTTCAATACGGTCTATTTCTTTCCGATGCATTAAGAGTCGACGCATACGTCTAGGCTCATGCTGAACGTGACTCGCTGAGGCATAACCCTTAATATCACAACCGATCATAAAAAGTTGACTCGATTGAACTATACCAAATGCATCTCTTAGATGCACATGACCATCCCGAATTGACTTAACTTCTGTTCCTTTAAGTTCAACCCCTGCCTCGAACTTATCAACTATATTAAAGTCGTGATAAGCCTTACGATTCTTAGCTATTTCCTGCGACATGGCGCAGCTCTTTTAATCAATTGATTAACCTTCATCTATAACAATTTTACCTTCGATGATTTCTGTAAGAGCGATGTCTGCCGTACCCATCCTTTCAACAACAGTAATTAAGGGACTCCTACCATTATTCAATTGCTGCACTCTCTTTGAAACAAGGTTTATCAACAGTGGTTCGTCAGTTACAACTTCAAGGGCTTTCTCAACAAGTTCTACGTTCATGAAATTAAGGGTAAGGGCTTAGTTTTTTATCGTTTTGATAACATACTACTCTTATGAGGGTAGGTAAAGGGGCGGGTACTGAATTAACACAATTCAACTAAGAGTCAACGCGATTAAACAAATCCTGCGAAAAATGCGTCAATTTTTTCATTTTATCTGATATATATGAAAATTTAATTAACTTTATTTATTCTTTCTACGTCCGCCCCCAGTTCTTATTTGTGCAGGCTTCTTAGCTTTCTTCTGTTGGTTAGGCGCTCCTATTCCAGGTTTATGAATTGTTCGGTCTATTTTTTTTAATTCAACGTCTTTTCCAAATTTCTTGGTTACCCAAGTCTGCCCAATACTAAAAATATTTCCAGCAGTCCAATATAAGGCTAAAGCTGATGCAAAATTATAACAAATAACAGTTATGAAAACTGGCATTATCGTCATGATAATTTGCATTTGCTTCTGATTAGGGCCAGCAGTTTGTGGAGTCATTCTCATTTGCATCATCATGGTAATTCCCATGAGCAGAGGCAAAATGTTAACAGGAAACCCTCCAACATGCATAATTGTATCAGGCAAAGACAAATCAGTAACCCATCCTAGCCAAGGTTCATGCCGAAGCTCCACTGCAGCTCTAAGCATTGCAAAGTAACCAATAAATATTGGCATTTGCAGAAGTAGCGGGAGACACCCTCCAATAGGATTAACTCCATAATCCCTATATAAGCTCATGGTCTCTTTCTGCATTTTTTGAGGATCATCTTTATACTTTTCCTTAATTTCTTGCATCATTGGAGCAAGCTTACCCATCTTCTTCATTGCGCGCGTCCCCCTTGCAGTTACGGGCCAAATTACTAAACGCATAATTATTGTTATTGAAATGATAGACCAACCGTAGTTACCGAAAAAACCATGCAACCAATTCATTAATAAACTTAAAAGAACAGCAAAAGGTTGTGCAACAAACCCAAATATCGGCATCCTATCAAATCCCACAATCTTACTCCTATCCCCTTCTAGTAATTTAAGCGTTTGATAATCTTTGGGGCCTAAATAAATCTCGTATTGCCAACTCTTGAATTCACTTGGTCCAAGAGTAACGTTCTGTGGTAATCCCAGACCAGAAATTACCCGAACCTCATCTCCACTCCCGTCATCATATCGCGAAGCCCAGACCTTAGATTCGTATGGATTTTTTATATAGATATTCGTAGAAAAGAATTGATTACTAACCCCTAACCATTGGAGGCGTTCTAGTAATTCTTTTCCTTGAATATCATCTTTGTCTTTTTTCAAATAACTAAGATTCCTAAACTCGTCATCTCCATCTGAAAGATATTCCAATCCAGTATAAAGATCACTTGAATTTCCAGCATCTAATTTTCCAGATGCTCCTGTAAAGATATAGTAATCATTCAAACTAACATTACCTTCTTTACCTAAATATCTCATTTGAAGAGTCATATTCACTATGTGGCCTTTACCGAGCTCATCACTTTTAGTAAGAGTAAATAGCTTTGTGACCTCTAGTTTTTCTGCTGTGATGGCTTTTAGAACAATTCTACCCTCTTCCTGTTCAAGTATTTCATACTCTAAATCTTTATAATTATCACGCCCACCACTAAGGGAACCTATCGGATATTTAATTCCAGAGTTTAAAACAATCCTAGGCGACTCTTCTAATCCTTTTTCTAATGCTTTATTTTCACTATAAACATAATGATTAAGCATATTTGCCTCTTTAATGCCTCCACCATCATTAGTAAAAATTAACTCAATAACATCATTTTTAAGACTAACCGTTTTTTCAATAAACTTTTTAGACTTTGAATTCTCTTCTGAGGCACCTGCGAGACTGGAGGCAGCCTCTTCTTGTTCTTCTTCTGTTTCTGTTTCTGTTTCTAAGATTGGTTGTTGCTCAGCAATTGTCTGTTGATACTTTTTATTAGAATCTAACCACAGGTACAGACCAAGAGAACAGGCTATTATAACGATCCAAGCTTTTCTATCCAT